>Ga0080064_1002635_pt1 | contig 29396 bp, 28 predicted proteins | sample Subgrocontami54m_FD_69260 | JGI IMG/M metagenome (GOLD analysis project Ga0080064, IMG submission 69260) | Subsurface groundwater microbial communities from S. Glens Falls, New York, USA - GMW46 contaminated, 5.4 m (SPADES assembly) (version 2) ...
CGCCGACACCGTGGGCGTGTTCCAGATCGAGTCGCGGGCGCAGATGTCGATGCTGCCGCGGCTGGCGCCGGAGAACTTCTACGACCTGGTGATCGAGGTGGCGATCGTGCGCCCCGGGCCGATCCAGGGCGGCATGGTGCATCCCTACCTGCGCCGCAGGCAGGGATTGGAGCCGGTCAGCTACCCGAGCGACGCCGTGAAAGCGGTGCTCGAGCGCACGCTCGGCGTGCCGATCTTCCAGGAGCAGGTGATGCAGCTCGCGGTGGTGGCGGCCGGCTTCACGCCCGGCGAGGCGGACCGCTTGCGCCGCTCTATGGCGGCCTGGCGCAGGAAAGGGGGCCTCGAGCATTTCGAGCGGCGCCTCGTCGAAGGCATGCGCGAGCGCGGCTACGAGCGGGAATTCGCCGAGCGCATCTACCAGCAGATCCTCGGCTTCGGCGAGTACGGCTTTCCGGAGTCGCACTCGGCGAGCTTCGCGCTGCTCGTCTATGTCTCCTCGTGGATCAAGCGCTACGAGCCCGCGGCGTTCCTCGCCGCGCTGCTGAACAGCCAGCCCATGGGCTTCTACGCGCCTTCGCAGCTGGTGCAGGACGCTCGCCGCCACGGCGTGGAAGTGCAGCCGGTGGAGGCTGTAGCGAGCGATTGGGACTGCACGTTGGAGCTGCTGACCACCCCGGCGCTGGCGCGCCACCCCTCCTTGGCAGGAGGGGAGTTACAGCTCCCCTCCTCGACGAGGAGGGGTGGCGGCGAAGCCGCCGGGGTGGTGCAGCCCGCGGTTCGCCTCGGCCTGCGCATGGTGCAAGGCCTGTCGCAGTCGGGCGCGGAGCGCATCGTCGCGGCACGCAGCGGGCGGGGCTTCGAATCGGTCGACGATCTGGCGCGCCGCGCCGCGCTCAACCGCCACGACCTCAAGTGCCTGGCCGCGGCCGGGGCGCTCGCCTCGCTCGCCGGCCACCGCCGCGAAGCCTACTGGGACGTCGCCGGCATCGATACGGCGCAGCACCTGCTGAGCGCGGCGCCGGTCGCCGAATCGCGGCCTGCGCTCCCCGCCCCGACCGAAGGCCAGGACCTCATCGCCGATTACGCGAGCCTCGGCCTCACGCTCGGGCGCCATCCCCTCGCGCTCTTGCGTCCCCGGCTTGCGCGCCTGCGCTTTGCCACCGCCGGCGAGATCCGCGCCCTGCCGCACGGCCGGCGTGCGCGCGCCGCCGGCATCGTCACCGGCAGGCAGCGGCCGGACACCGCATCCGGCGTGGTGTTCGTCACCCTGGAAGATGAAACCGGCTGTGTCAACGTCGTGGTCTGGCACGACCTGGGCGAGCGCCAGCGCCGCGAGCTGCTCGGCGCGCGGCTGATGGGGGTGGAAGGCGTGCTCGAGCGCGAGGGCGAAGTGGTGCACCTGGTCGCCCGGCGCCTCGTGGACCACAGCGCGCTGCTGGGCGGCCTGATGACGGCCTCGCGCGACTTCCATTAGAGTCCCACAAAAGCATAAACTTTTTCCCCGAATCAGCCGACAAAGCAAGCATGTACGCCGAAACGCTGAAACTGATCGCCACCTTCGCCGAGCGCCAGCCCTCGCCTGTGCTCCCGTCGCGCCTGGACCCCCTGTTCAGGCGCCTCGCCGGGACCACCGCGGCCGCCGAAGCGAGCGCGACCGAGGACCGCATCTGGGAGCTGTGGATGACCCACCCCAATGCAGCCGCCGCACTGGTGCTCGACCGCGCCGCGACCGACATCGCCGCGCGCCGTTTCGACATCGCCGAGACGCGCCTAGTGCGCCTGCTGCGCGCTGTGCCCGATTTCCCGGAGGCGTGGAACAAGCGCGCGACCCTCTACTACATGCTCGAGCGCGACGAGGAATTCATCCGCGACGTGCACCGCACGCTGCAGCTCGAACCGCGCCACTTCGGGGCCATCTGCGGCTTCGCCGAAATCTGCCTCGCGCGGGGCCAGCGCGAAGCCGCACTGTTCGCATTCCGCGCGGCGCTGCGGATCAATCCGCATCTCAAGCAAGTCCAGAAGACCGTCGCCAGGCTGAGCGGCCGTCGCCGCCGCCCCGCTCACTGAGCGAGCGGCGCGCGGCTGTCAATCGCCGTACATGTAGTCCCGGGTGAGCGGCAGGGTGTTGAACCACGTCGCGCCATGCTTGCAGGCAAGCACCTGGTAGATGTTCATCCAGCCGTGAGCGAAGCCGTACGCGCAACCCGCAAGGTAGATCTGCCAGATGCGAAAGCGCTTCTCACCGGCGGCGGCGATCGCAGCTTCGCGGTTCGCGTCGATCCGGGTGGCCCACTCGTGGCAGGTCCTGGCGTAGTGGCGGCGAAGCGACTCGATGTCGGCGGCCTCCAGCCCTGCATTGGACATTTCGCGCATCACCACCGAGAGGTGCGGCAACTCGCCGTGCGGAAACACGTACCGGTGGATGAACTGGCCCGCGCCCATTCCGACCCAGCGGCTGTCGGTGTCGGTGGCCGTGATGCCATGATTGAGCACCAGCCCGCCGTCCTTGAGGAGCCGCCGGATCCGGTCGAAATAGGCGCGCAGGTTCTTCACGCCGACATGCTCGAACATACCGACACTCGTGATCTTGTCGAACTCGCCCTCCCCCGGAATGTCGCGGTAGTCCTGCAGGCGCACTTCGCAGCGGCCTTCCAGGCCCTCCTCGGCGATGCGCTGGCGGGCGAACTCGTATTGCCGCTGGGACAGGGTGACGCCGGTTGCGATGGCGCCGTACTTCTTCACTGCGCGGATGATCAATGCACCCCAACCGCAGCCGATGTCCAGCAGGCGCTCGCCCGCCTTCACCCTGAGCTTCCGGAGGATGTGATCGAGCTTCTGCTCCTGTGCGGCCTCCAGGCTGTCGCCCTCGTCGCGGTAATAGGCGCAGGAGTAGACCATGTCGGCGTCGAGAAACAGGCGATAGAACGCGTTCGAGACATCGTAGTGATGCTCGATGGCCTTGCGGTCGCGGAGCCTGCCGTGACGGAAAAAGCGCCTCGGGCCGCCGGCGACCGTGGAGGCTGCCTGGCGGGCGAGACTCTCCGCCGCCCGGAACACGGCGTGCACGGGGCCATCGACCTGGATGTAGCCTTCCACGTAGGCTTCGCCGAGCCGGTTCAGGTCCGGCCGGATGAGATAGCGCAACGCCGATGCCTTGGGGATGGTCACCGTGACGGGAGGATCCGGGGCGAGCTCGAAGCTGCGTCCGTTCCAGAGCTTCAATCGCAAAGGAACTGCGGCGCTCTTGCTGAGTGTTTCGACCAGCCGCTCGAGGCGGTTTTCAAGAAACATTTTTGCGCTCCGGCCCTGCGCTTCCCCCACTGCTTTCATTCTAGCATCTTGGCGGCTTTGCAAGACCCTTCGGCGTCAGGGCGCAGCCGCCGGAACGGCGGCGAACAGTGCTACACTCCGGGCACTTCCGAGTAACCGTGACGGATCGATTCGATGCACCGCGATGCGCAGCGGCTTGCCGAAGCCGCGGGCCACATCATGTCGGCGCGCGACCGCGCCTCGATTGCCCTCGGTATCCAGCTGGTGGAAGTCCGACCCGGCTACGCGTGCGCGCGGATGGCGGCCAGCGAGGACATGGTGAACTTCGTCGGCACGGTCCACGGCGGGGTGCTGTTCACGCTGGCGGACACGGCGTTCGGTTTTGCCTGCAACAGCCACAACAGGGTGAGCGTGGCGTCGAGCTGCAGCATCGAGTTCCTGCGGCCGGCGCATCCGGGCGAGACGCTGACCGCGACCGCGGCCGAACAATCGCTGGTCGGGCGCAACGGCATCTACGATGTGCGGGTGGAAAACAACAAGGGCGAGCTGGTTGCGCTGTTCCGCGGCAAGTCGGCCCAGATCAGGGGAACGGTCACGGATGAACCGCCCGGCGCGGGCCGCGGCGACTGATGATCGCTGAGGAGAAACGAAGCATGACGGAATTTCCGCTCGAACCGATCGAGAAGGCCAGCACGCAGGAGCTCAAGGCGCTGCAGCTGGAGCGGCTCAAGGCCCAGCTCAAGCACGCCTACGACAATGTCCCGCAATACCGCACTAAATTCGATGCGGCCGGCGTCAAGCCCGGGGACTGCAGGGAGCTGCGCGATCTCGCCCGGTTCCCGTTCACGACCAAGAAGGACCTGCGGGACACCTACCCCTTCGGCATGTTCGCGGTGCCCATGGACCGGATCGTGCGGATCCACGCCTCGAGCGGCACCACGGGCAAGCCGACGGTGGTCGGCTACACCAAGAAGGATATCGAAACCTGGGCGAACGTCATGGCGCGCTCGATTCGCGCCGCCGGGGCGAAGCCGGGGAACAAGGTCCATGTGTCCTACGGCTACGGCCTGTTCACCGGGGGCCTGGGGGCGCATTACGGCGCCGAGGCGCTCGGCCTCGCGGTGATCCCGTTCGGCGGCGGTCAGACCGAGCGCCAGGTGCAGCTCATCACCGATTTCAAGCCCGAGATCATCATGGTGACGCCGTCCTACATGCTGGCGATTGCCGACGAGTTCGAGCGCCAGGGCCTCGATCCGAAGAAGGCATCCCTGCGTCTGGGCATCTTCGGCGCCGAGCCGTGGACCGACTCGATGCGCAAGGAGATCGAGTCGCGCGTTTCCCTGGATGCCATCGACATCTATGGCCTGTCGGAGATCATCGGGCCGGGGGTCGCACAAGAGTGCGTCGAAACCAAGGACGGCCTCACCGTCTGGGAGGATCATTTCTATCCGGAAGTCGTCCACCCGGACAGCGGCGAAGTGCTGCCCGAGGGGGAAAAGGGCGAACTGGTGTTCACCTCGCTCACCAAGGAAGCGCTGCCGATGATCCGCTACCGCACGCGCGACCTCACGCGCCTGCTCCCCGGAACGGCGCGCACCATGCGCCGCATGGAGAAGATCACCGGACGCTCCGACGACATGATCATCATCCGCGGCGTCAATGTGTTCCCGACGCAGATCGAGGAACTGATCCTCAAGCAGGCTTCGCTCGCGCCCCACTACGTGCTCGAAATTTCGCGCGAGGAACACATGGATCGCCTCGACGTCATCGTCGAGCTCAAGCCCGAGGCGCATGTGCTCGGCCGCATCGACCGCGAGGCGGCCGGGGCCAAGCTCCAGCACGACATCAAGGCCTACTGCGGCGTCACCAGCCACGTGCGCATCGCGGACATGGGCGCGGTCGAACGCTCCATCGGCAAGGCGAAGCGGGTCATCGACAAGCGGCCCAAGGGCTAGGGCCGGGCGCGGAGAAGACCCGGACATGTCCCTGAAGCCGCATTACCCGGTCGTCATCGTCGGCGCCGGCCCGACCGGGCTCGTGCTAGCGAACATCCTGGGCGTGGAGGGAATCGAGACGTTGCTCCTGGAGCGCAACGAGAGGACCGTCGGCGAGCCCCGCGCCGTCTCCATCGACGACGAGTCCCTGCGCACGATCCAGGGGATAGGCCTCGCGGACACGGTGCTCGCGGACATCATCCAGGGCTACGGATCGCACTACTTCTCGCCCTCCGGCCGGGCATTCGCCCGCGTGCAGCCGGCGGTGCAGGAATACGGTTTCCCTCGGCGCAGCGCATTCCGCCAGCCGATCCTGGAAGCGCAGTTGCGCGAGGGGCTTCGCTACTATCCGCACGTCGAAGCGCGCTTCTCGCACCGCCTCGAGCAGTTCGAGCACGGCGATGAAGGCGTGAGCTTGAGCGTCCTGGATCCGCAGGGCACGCTGCAGGCCACGCGCTGTGATTACCTGGTCGCCTGCGACGGGGCGCGTAGCCCGGTTCGCGAACGGCTGGGCATCGCGATGGAAGGCTCGACCTTCGGCGAGCGCTGGCTCATCGTCGATCTACTGGGCACTCCCGACCGGTTCCGGCATACGCGCGTGTTCTGCGATCCGCGGCGCCCCGCCATATCCCTCCCCGGTCCGCATGGCACGCGGCGCTATGAATTCATGATCCATGCCGGCGAGCGCGACGAGGACCTGCTGCGCGAGGATCTGGTGCGCCGGCTGGTCGGCGAGCGCTCGCCCGGCGACCGCGATCTGCAGATCGTGCGCAAGGTCGTCTACGCGTTTCACGCGCGCGTCGCCGAGCGCTGGCGCGCGGGCCGCGTGTTCCTCGCCGGCGACGCGGCCCACCTGTCGCCGCCCTTCGCCGGGCAGGGAATGAATAGCGGCGTGCGCGACGCCCTCAATCTGGGCTGGAAGCTCGCGGCGGTTCTGCGCGGCGACCTGGGTTCTCGGCTCCTGGACACCTACGAGCAGGAACGCAAACCGCACGCATGGGCTCTGATCGAAATGGCGATCAGGATCGGCCGCTTCATGATGCCGACGAGCGCCGTCCAGGCATTCCTCCTGCAGAGCCTGATACGGCTGCTCAGCGTCTTCCCGCCGGCGCGCGACTACCTGATGCAGATGAAGTTCAAGCCCAAGCCACGCTTTCGGACCGGATTCGTGGTGCCGGACGGCGTGCAAGAGCATGCCTCGCTTTCCGGGCGCCTGTTCGTGCAGCCGCAGGTGGAGACCCCGGGCGGCCGGCGCATGCCGCTCGACGACGCCCTGGGACGCGGATTCAAGCTCCTGGTCTTCAGCCCCTCGCCCGGTGCGCCGCTGCCCGAATTGCCACGCGCGCTCGCCGCCGAGCGGGTCGAGGTCCTGCCCCAGGACTACAACTTTCCCTATCCGCTTCCCCCGCAGTCGGAGCGCACGATGCTGCGCGACTGCGAAGGCGGGATCGAGGCGGTGCTGCGCCCGTTCGGCGCCTGCGCCGTGCTGTTGCGCCCGGACCGCTACGTCGCCGCCGTCATTCCGCTGGCAGGGCCCCAGGCGACGTGCCAGCGCTTGGCGGCGCTCGTGGAGGCGACCCGCGCCGCCTGAGCCAAGGAGGCGACAAGGGAGATAGGCGTGCCAGCCGCCTCGAGTGCAGATAGAATCGGGTCTTGCACGACAGTTCGCAGAGGAGGAATCATGATAGTCAAGAAATCGACCTGGCTTGCCGCCGTTGCGCTTGCCGTCGCTTCAGGACTCGCCGCGGCGCAAACGGTGAAGATCGGCATCATCACCACCTATTCCGGCCCGACCGCCGGCCAGGGTGATCAACTCGACAAGGGGTACAAGCTCTACCTCAAGCTCAATGCAGACAAGCTCCCGCCCGGGGTCACGGTGGAACCGATATTCCGCGACGATACCGGCGCCAACCCCGACGCCGCGAAGCGCCTGGCCCAGGAACTGATCGTGCGCGACAAGGTGCAGTTCCTGACCGGTGTCGTGTGGACTCCGAACGCCGCTGCGATCGCGCCGCTCACGGCCGAAGCCAAGGTCCCGTTCGTCATCGCGAACGCCGCCGGCGTGAGCATTCCCCGCGTGTCGCCTTACGTCGCACGGGTGTCGTTCACGCTCTGGCAGTCCGCCTATCCACTCGGGCAGTGGGCAGCGAAGAAGTACAAGCGCGCCTATACGGTCGTGAGCGATTTCGCGCCGGGCCACGAAGCGGAGGAAGCCTTCATGAAGGGCTTCAAGGAGTCGGGCGGCGAGATCGTGGGCAGCGCCCGCGTGCCGCTCGCCAACACCGACTTCATCCCCTACATGCAGCGCGTCAAGGACGCCAAGCCGGATACCATATTCGCGTTCAACCCTGCCGGCAAGCAGGCCACTGCACAGATGAAGGCCTACGCGGACCTGGGCCTCGCCAAAGCCGGCATCAAGTACATCGGCACCGGTGACATCACCACCGACGAAGAGTTGCAGAACATGGGCGATGCGGCGTTGGGGGTCATGACCGTGCATCATTACTCGGCAGCCGGGGACCGCCCGGCCAACAAGGCCTTTGTCGCCGCCTACAAGAAGGAGTACGGCGCGAAGCTGAACCCGGGTTTCATGGTCGCCGGTGCCTGGGACGCCATGGACGCGATCTTCAACGCGATACGCGAGCAGAAGGGAAAGATCGATCCGGACAAGACGATGGAGCTGTTGAAGCACTACAAGAGCGCCAACAGCCCTCGCGGCCCGATCCAGATCGATCCGGATACCCGCGACATCGTGCAGAACGAATACCTGAGGGAGGTCCGCAAGGTCGGCGGCCAGCTCGCCAACGTCGAGTTGGAGACCGTCGCCACGCAGTACAAGGACCCCTGGAAGGCGTTCAACCCGAAGAAATGATCCGCCAGGCGTGCGCCGTGCCCGCGGCGCACGCTACACGCTACACGCTAGGCTAGGGGAAAGATGTCCCCAATAGCCGGTGCCGGCAGCAGGTAGCCGGATACGGCCAGCGTCGGCCTGCGCGCGGAGGCCACGGCAAGAAATTCTGCAACCTGTTTCGCCGCGGCACGCCGCTCCGGCGAGTCGGCTCGATTCAAGAACACCAGCCTTCGGGCATGCGCCGGACAGCCTCTGGCGAGCCCTTCAGGGTGGAGGATGACGCGTGCGAGGGAGTCGGGCGTAACGGGAGAGCCGATTTCGATCCCGGACAATTGCGCCCATATCTTCGCGCGGAACACGTGCTCCTCGTCCAGGGGCAGGCCCAGCCCGTTCAAGCCCGCCACGACGACCAGCGCATCGGTCGCCGACGGGATTACCGGTTCGTGGGCGGCGGGTGCCTTTATGGGCTTGCGCGCCGAGCCGTCCGCCTCGACCAGGATGCGGTCGAATCGCCGGGTCGCACTCACGCTGTCGAGCAGTTCCGGCGCGAAACCGGTCAGTCTCGTGTCGCCCCTGGCTGAGAACGCGATGACCGCACCGCCATGCCCCCGGGTCCCTTCGGGCAACAGCCGTCGAGCCTGCTCCAGGAGCTGTTCGGCACTGTCCGCCGCGAAGCACGGCCAGGGTCCCTCGGCTTCCTCGCTTGCGATCTTGGTCGTGGTGGTGACGAGCACCTGCTCCCCGGCCGCGATGAATTCTCGCGCCAGCGCGAACATCAGCGATGTCTTGCCGCCCGCGCCGCACAGTGAAATCAGCCCGGCCTGCTCCAGCCCGAGTGCCTGGATCAGCATTCGGTCGCGCGCGCGGGTTTGTTCAGGTAGCGCATCACGCCTTCCAGCACCGAGCCGGCGATCGCCCTGCCCTTGTCGGAAATCGTATCGCAGTATTCCTGCTTCCCGCGTGGATCGATGTCTCCGAGCTTCAGGCCCGCGCGCACCGTCGTACCCGGACGGATGAGGCCGCGAAGCATGCCATCGAGCTGCGCGGTCACGGGCTGTCCCGAGACGTGGCCGACGACATCGTTCTTGCTCACCCTGTCGCCGATGTTGCGCATCGTCTCGAACACTCCCGCCGCCGGCGCTCGAAGCACGCGCACCGTGGTGTGGCCGGAGATTTCGCCCGGAACATGGGTATTCGGCTCGGCATTGCCGTACTCGATGATCCGCCCCAGGTTGTGGCCGCGATTGGTTTCGATCACGAGGTGGCAATCCTTGCCTGCCTCGAAGCCAGGCCCGAGCGCGATCACCAGGCCCGCCTGGTCCTTACTGCTGCCCAGGTTGCGCTTCGCCAGGATGGCGTCGATCAGCACGTCCGCAGCATGGGTCTCGATCCGCTCCCAGTCGGTGGTGCGCACGACGGCGATCTTCTGCGCCGCCCATGCGGCCTCGATTCCGTCCCAGCTCCGAACCGACACACCCTCGACGCCCTCGACGACCGCGGACTCCGATTCCAGCGCGGTGCAGAACGACACCCGGCGGCGCACGCACAGCGGCTTGTCCAGATCGAGCATGCAGATCCGCCGCATGTTGGCCCTGTAGAGGCGCCAGGCGACGGCGCTTGCCATTTCGCCGGCGCCTCTCACGAGAATGAACGGCGACACGGGAACACCCGATCCCTCTTTCATCGCGGGCGGCCTAAGCCGGCATAGCCGGAACTGAACAGGTTGCCACTTCTTTGAACCCATTCATCTCGCTATTTTGGGAAGTTGCGAAGTTGCAACTTCCCAAAATAGCGAGACATTGATAAGCCCAAAATCCCCGCCAATTCGTTCAACATGCGAGTGACAAGAGACTAATCTTCGCGGATGAGACGCTTTGCCTTGCCCTCGACGCGCGGCAGGCTGCCGATTTCGCACACTTCGACCTCCGGGGTCACGGTGATGCGGTACTTTACCGCTTCGATCAGGAAATCCCTGGCAGTCTTGAGTTCGGCTGCTGAGAGGTGCTCGTGCGCCGGCTCGACGCGGATCTTCAAGTGCCTGCCGCTGCCCATCTTCGGGACGACGAGCTGATATTCCTGCGAAAACTCGTTCACTTCGTGCAGCAGATGCTGGATCTGGCCCGGGAAAATGTTGACGCCGGCGAAATGAAACATGTCGTCGGACCGGCCCAGCACCCCGCCGTCGAGCCGCAGATTGGTGCGCCCGCAGTCGCAGGTGGTCCGGTCGAAGCGGACCAGGTCGCGCGTGCGATAGCGAATCAGCGGCATGCTCTCGCAGCATAGATTGGTGAGCACGAGTTCGCCGACCTTTCCGTCCGGGAGCGGCTCCAGGGTCTCGGGATCCAGGACCTCGGCGATGAACATGCTTTCGACGACGTGCGTTCCCTGGTGCTTGATGCACTCGTAGCCGAAGTTGCTGATCTCGGTCGAGCCGATATCGTCGAAACACTCCGCTCCCCACTGGGACTCCAGCGCCTTCTTGGTCGAGAGGATGCTTGCGCCCGGTTCGCCGGCTGCCACCATCTTGCCGATGCGCGAGCCGGGCAGGTCGATGCCGTTCTTGCGCGCCGTTTCCGCCAGATAGAGCAGGTAGGAAGGCGTGCCGCAAATGGCGGTCGCGCCCCAGTCGAGCATGGCGCGCAGGCGGTCCTTCGAGCTCAGTCCGCCGCCGGGGATGATCATCAGTCCGGCCTTCTCCATCGTGGTCTGGAATCCCCACCAGGCGATATACAAGCCGTAGTTGAAGGGCACGAAGAGCACATCGTCCTCGCTCAGCCCGAACCCGCAGCGGAAATGCATGAACTGTTCGTAGAACGTCTCGTGCCAGTCCTTGCGGCTGAGCATGATACGGACCGGCCGCCCGGTGGTGCCGGAGGTCTGAAAGACCCGCACCGCCTCCCTCGGCGTGATGCAGCCGAAATCGCCCCAGGGCGGATGCTTGGCCTGACTCAGGCGCAACTCTTCCTTGTCGGTGAGTGGAATCCGGCGCACGTCGTCCATGGTTTGGATGTCGCCGGGCTCGATGCCGGCGGCGTCCAGCTTGCGCCGATAGAAGGGGCTTCTTTCGTGGACGTGGTGCAACTGGTCGCGGAGTTTCTGAAGCTGGTGCTGCTCGCGCTGTGCTTGCGGCATGCATTCCAGCCGCTCGTTCCAGTAGATGACTTCTTCGGCCGTCATGCGCGAACCGTTTTCCCCCGCCGTGACCTTCTCGATTCATATTCGACGGCCTTCAGGGCGTTGAGGATCTTCTCCGCCGTGAAGGGCGTCGAGTGGAGGCGCACGCCGGTGGCGTCGTAGACGGCGTTGCCCATGGCCGCCAGGATACCGGAGATCAGCCCCTCGCCGACCTCCTTGGTGCGGTAGGGCTGGCCGACCTGGTACTTTTCGGTGATGACGTCGGCGTCCTCGGAGATGGCCATGTTGTGTATGGTGGGCATGCGGTAGTCGAGCCAGTTCGGATTCAGCGTGTAGCCGTCCTTGGTGATCACTTCTTCCATGAACGCGTGACCCAGCGCCATGGAAATCTGGCCGTCGACCTGCCCCTTGACGAGGGCCGGATTGATGGGAAAGCCGCAGTCGTGGACGGTGAGTGCCTTCACGAGCCTCGCCTCGCCGGTCTCGATGTCCACCTCGACCTCCGCAACCTGCGCGCTGAAGGCGTAGTTCTCGGTCCAGCGGCCCTTGGTCGTCGCCAGGCTCGGGTGGGTCGGTTCGTCGCGCATGGTGCGCCAAAAACCCTCGCCGATGATCGTATCGCCGCGATGGGCTGCGACACTTGCGGCGATGACCTCGCGGTAGCTCATCTTCAACTCGGGATTGAGCCGGTGATAGACCACCTTGTCCTTGAGTACGAGGTTCTCGACCGGGGCGCCCATTTTCTCCGAAGCCACCTGCAGCAGCTTCTCGCGGGCGTTGCCCGCGGCCTGGCGCGCGGCGTTGCCGGTGACGTAGGTCATGCCGCTGATCCAGGCGCCGATGTCCTGCGGCGTGGTGTCGGTGTCGGAGGAGACGATCTTGATGTCGTCCATGCCGATGCTGAGCTCCTCGGCGACGATCTGGGAGATGACGGTTTCCGAACCTTGGCCGATGTCGATCGCCCCGGTGAGCACGACCGCCGAGCCGTCGTCGTTCATCTTGACGATGACCGCCGAACCGTTGGGATAGATCAGCGTGCCGCCCATGTAGGCGGATACGCCGATGCCGATGCCCCTGCGGATCGAGCCCTTGGGCGGGGATTTCCGGTCGCGGCCGAACTTGTTCAGGAAATCCGATTTTTCCGCGGCCATGGCGATGCAATCGATGAGGCCGCCGCGGTGCGTGTTGTCGCCGTTGGGTAGCTGTTCGCCCGGCCCGCGGGCGTTGCGCAGCCGGATGGTGATCGGATCGACGCCGATCGCCTCGGCGATCATGTCCAACTGCGACTCGATGGCGAAGCGGACCTTGGGCGCGCCGTGCCCGCGCTGCGGCGCGCGCACCGTGTGATTGGTGTAGACCGAGAAGCCCTCGTATTTGAGGTTGGGGATGCGGTAGGGCGCCATCGTGAAGCCCCAGGCGAGGAAGATCACCACCACGCCGCTGCCGCGGTAGGCGCCCGCATTGTTGATCGCGCGGATGCGCTGGGCGACGATGCTGCCGTCCTTCTTCACGCCGGTCTTGATCTCCAGGATCAGAGGCTGGGCGTGGCGGTAGGCGGAGAAGATCTCCTCGCGGCTGGCGACGATCTGCACCGGCCGGCCCGTGATCATCGAAAGGCGCGAAGCGCAGTACTCGTGCGAATACAGGTCGATCTTGCCGCCGAAGGTGCCGCCCACATAGGTCTTGTGGATGCGCACCGACGAATAGGGCAGGTCGAGGACCTTCGCGAGCTTGGCGCGCTTGACGAAAACGCCCATCGACGAGGTCCACACGTTCAGCTTGTCGCTTTCCCAATGCGCGAGCGTGACATGGGGCTCGAGGTAGCCGTGCGTGCGCAACTGGCATTCGAAGCGATCCTCGCGGACATAGTCCGATTCCGCGAACCCCTTCTCCACGTCGCCCCATTCGGTCTCCGTGGAGCCGCCGATGTTCGAATGCTTGCCGGGCGCCTTGGGATGACTGCGATGGATTTCCGGGGCGCCGGGCTTCATCGCCTCCTCGGGGTCGAACACGGCGGGCAGGATCTCGTAGTCGACCTCGATCAGCTCCAGAGCCTCCTGGGCGGTGACGTGGTCGATCGCGGCGACCGCGGCGATCTCCTCGCCCACGTGCACCACCTTGTCCCGGGCCAGGACCTCCTGGTCGGGAGGATAGCGAGGCGTCTCGACGAAGCCGTGCTTGATGCCCTTGGTGTCCTCGACGGTGATCACCGCCTTGACCCCGGGCAAGGCCTTCGCGCGCGACGTATCGATGCGCAGGATGCGCGCATGCGGATGCGGGCTGCGCAGAATGCGACCGATCAGGGTGTTGGGAAGCTTGACGTCCTGCGTGTAGACCGCCTTGCCCGTGACCTTGTCGGGGCCGTCCTTGCGCCGTACGCTCTTGCCTACGTAGCTCAGCTCGCTCATTCGGACACCCCTGCACTCCTCGCGACGCGGCTCATTTCATCACCGGTTTCACGCCCTGCTCCGAAGCCTGCAGCACGGCGTCGACGATGGCGTTGTAGCCGGTGCACCGGCACAGGTTGCCTTCCAGCGCCTTGTTGATGTCCTGGCGGGTCGGCTTGGGATCGCGCTCCAGCAAGGCAGTGGCCGACATCAGCATGCCGGAGGTGCAGAAGCCGCACTGGACCGCGCCCTGGTCGAGGAACGCCTCCTGGATGGCGCTCAGATTCCCGCCTTCGGCCAGACCTTCGACCGTGCGGACTTGCTTGCCGGCGCATTCGATGGCCAGCGTGATGCAGGAAAGCACGGGCCGGCCGTCGAGGAGGACCGTGCAGGCGCCGCAGATCCCCGACTCGCAGCTCGCTTTCGTGCCCGTGAGACCGATCATGTCGCGGATCACCTCGACCAGAGTATGCCGCGGCTTCACGGCGACCTCGCGCCACTCGCCGTTGACGCAAAGCAAGATCAGCCGCGACCGGGACCGGGTCTTCGCGGCGGCGCCGCGTGTCGTTACGTCCAGCATGCAATGCCCTTTCGTTCGATATCGGTCAAGCCGGGTGCTCCCCGGAACGGGCGCGCTCGACGGCGCGCGCGAGGGTGCGCTTCATGTACACCCTGATGTTGTCCATCAGGTGGCGCCGCGTGAAACCGTGGTGCGGCAGCGGATTGATTTCCTTGCTCGCATCGCCCGCCACGCTCGCCAGGCGCTCGTCGTCGAGCACCTTGCCCGTCAGCGCCTCTTCCGCGGCCGACGCCCGCACCGGTCCTTCCCGAACCGCGCCGACGACGATCCGGGCATCGGCGCAGGTCTTCCCATCCTCCGCGAGCCGCAGCGCCACCGCGATGACGGCCATGCCGAATTCAAGTCCGCCCCGCACCGTCGACTTGTGGAAACCCCATCCGAATCCCGGTCGCGCCGGGGGCACGATGATCGCCCGCAGAAGTTCCGAGTGGCTCAGGCGCACCGGCTTCAGCCCGTTGCCGGTAAACAGGTCCTCGGCGCGTATGCTGCGGCTTCCGGCCTCGCCGAGAATCTCGATGCGGGCATCCAGGGCGATGAGCGCAGGGGCGATATCGGACATGTACACCGACCAGCAGGTGTCGGGGTCATTGCGCGGGAAGGGATAGCAGCACGCCCCGCCGCGCTTGTAGCAGGGCGCGACGAACTGGTAATCGTGCCGCTGATCCAGGTACAGGCAGCGGATTTCCTGACACAGGTTGCCGCCGAGCGTACCCATCTGCCGGATCTGGTTGCCGCCCACCACGTGGGCGCTCTCGGCGAGCATCGGAAGCCGGTTCCTCAGCAGGCTCGAATTCTCCAGGCTGGCGAGTCGGGACAGCGCGTCGATCCGGATCGAGCCGTCCGGCAGCACTTCGGGCGGTCGGGGCTCGATCGCCGTCAGACTGACGAGCATGCCGGGCCGGATGTTGTCCATGCGGATGCTGGGCAGCAGGTCCGTTCCCCCCGCCAATGGCCGGGCCTCTCCGCCCATGCGCGCGAGCAGAGCCACCGCGTCCTCGAGGGAGTCCGCGCGTTCGTAGTCGAAATCGGACAAGATCATGTGCGGCGCTCCGTTCAGGCGAGACCCCGATCGGACCCCGCCACCGCCGTCCCCGCACAGGCCGGAGAGGAAGGTTCTTTCCCTGGTCCCCTCGGTTTGCGCAACCCGGCGCAAGCGTCGCGCCGGGTCTTGTTATAGTTTGTAGCTAAAACTATATGCCCGGCCGGCCGGCGTGTCAACCGGGTCAGCCGGCGCTCAGCGTTCGAAGGCGCGCGATACCCGGTCCAGGAGATCCAGCAGCAGTTTGCGCTCGCCCGGCTTGAGGACGGCGTCCATGGCCTGCTCCTGCTTCTCGACCCGCCGGGTCACGCGCCGCAGCACCGAGCGCCCCTCGGGCGTCAGGCGCAGCGAGAAGTAGCGGCGGTCATTCGAATCGCGCGCACTCGAAATAAGCCCGCGCCCGGCAAGGCCCTTGACCGACAGCGACAGGGTTGCCTTGTCGAGTTGATAGATCCTGGCCAGCGTGATCGAGTTGATGCCGGGATTCGCCTCGAGCATGGCCAGCAGGCTGAATTCCCCCGGCGTCACGCCGATCGCCTTGATGTTGCGCGAGATGTCCCGGAACACGGCCGATTGCGCCTGGCGGACCTGGTAGCCGATATAGCTCGGGAGCCTCCCGAAATCGACGCGGGCGAGTTCCTTTCCTTCCGTTTTCATGCGTATGCGACAGCTCCGTTTGCGCCGATGCCGGGCCGGTGCCGCTCAGGACGCTCGAGCGGCGCGCCGGCGCTTGAGCAGCTGGCTCACGATGTCGACCGCGATCTCCGGCGGCGTGTTGTTGCCGAACTTCTCCCCCATCGGGCAGATGATCTTGTCGATGAATGTGCCCGGCAACCCGTCGTCGCCGAGCTGCTTCCTGACGATCCTGGACTTCGCATCGCTGCCGATCAGTCCCAGGTGCGCGACGTCCAGCTTGCGCTTCTCGATCTCCTTGAGGATGGGAACGTCCGACCGGTGTCCCATGGTCATGAGAATGACGTCCGCGCCCGGCGCGACGCCGTCGATGCCCTCGCGGTAATCCGCGACCAGCCGGGTTTCCAGCTTGGCGTTGCGCGGCAACCGGTCGAGCCATTCCGCGCGCGTGTCGACGCAGACCACGCGGCAATCGAGCTCGAGCAGGAATCGGCACAGCACCTGGGCGACGTGACCGGCGCCGAATATCACGATGTTCCAGTCCAGCTCGGGCCTGTGCACCTCGAAATACAGCGCCACCTCGCCCCCGCAGGTCATGCCCAGATCCCGCTGCAGGTTGCACCTCTGGAAGTCGGATTTCACCGTCTTTCCGCCGCCCAGAAGCTCGCGCGATTTCTCCTGGCACATCACCTCCAGACTTCCGCCCCCCACCGTACCGTACGCGAGACCCTCCTTCGTGAACACGGCCCGCGCGCCCACAATCTGCGGAATGCTGCCGCGCCCGTCGACGATGGTGACGACGCAAAAGGGGGTTCCCTCCTGCTGCAGGCGCTCCATTTCCCGGATAAGGGCTTGGTCGAGCATCGGCGACATGCGCCACGTAGTTTGAACGTCAAACTATATGGCCGTCCGGGCGGGGTGTCAACGGCCGGTCCGGCCCGGCGCCCCTCGGCGCGTTCGGCCACACGCGCACGTAGTCGAAATCGAGCGCCGGCATGCTGTTGATGCCGCGCGCGGGCGCCGCCAGCCAACCCGCGATCGCGCCGCGACCGCGCACCGGCTGCATGATCGCCTCCAGGTGCGCCCGGTCCGCCGCAGTGGGCAGCCATTCCCCGTGGCGCGCCTCGAATTCTGCCTCGTCCACCCGTTCGCCCTGCGGCGAGAAACGCTGGCCGGCATAGACGCCGAAATTGCGGTTGAAGCGCTGGCTGGGCAGGCGAAGTTGCGTTCCTGTGCCGGCGCGGGAGAGGAGCTTGTTCCAGCGGCCCATCAGCATCGTCACTTCATTCAGGTAGGCCTGCCGCATGACGCCGTTCAGCGCCTCTCTCATCGGCACCTGCACGGCGAGGAACTCGCCCTCGCGCCCCGGCGCGCGCCGCTCGACCGTCACTGCGCCGTCCAGGTGCCGGTGATCGCCGTAATTCGCCTCGTGCACCCGCCCCTTAATTCCGGCGAAGAAGGCGTCGGCGGCGCGCGGCGACTCATCGTTGCCGAACAGGTCGTAGATGCGCGGCGCCCAGAAGTTGAAGAAGCGCTGGATAGTGGCAAGGTTGATGCCGCCCTGAGGCGCGACGTCGTCGGTGTCGTGCTCGCGCATGAGGTCGATCGTTCTCTGGATCACGCGCCGCAGGCCGTCCTCGCCGATGAACATGTGGTGCGCTTCCTCGGTCAGCATGAACCGGGTGCTGCGCGCCAGGGGGTCGAACGCGGACTCCGACACCGAAAGCAGTTGGTACTTTCCGTCGCGGTCGGCGAGAAAACACCACATGAAGAACGACAGCCAATCCTCGAGCGGATTGTTGAACGCCTCGAGAATGCGCGGGCTGTCAGTGGATCCCGAGCGGCGCGCCAGCAGCCCTTCGGCGGCGTCGCGGCCCTCGGCGCCGAAATGCTCGAGCAGCAGGTGTACCATCGCCCACAGGTGGCGTCCCTCCTCGACCGAGAACTGCAGCAGGTTCCTCAGGTCGTACAGGGACGGCGCGGTGGGCGCGAGGCGCCGGCTCTGTTCGACGGAGCCGGGTTCGGTATCGCCCTGCGTGACCAGAAGCTTCCTGACGTAGACGCGATGCTCGTCCGGCAGGGTCTGCCATACGGGCCGGCCCGCCACATCGCCGAACAGCGCGAGCCGGCCCGGCGACGCGGGCGCCTGGAACACGCCCCAGCGGTATTGCGAAAGCGGCACGAAGCCGTACTGCGCCCAGCCGCCTGCGTCCACGCCCACCGGCGTGCGCAGGTAGACCTCGTTGTCGCGTATGCCGGCCGGTCCGCAATCGAACCACCACTTGCGGAATTCGGCGCCGAACCAGCCGAGCCCCCTGGCCAGCTCGGGCTTGTCCGCGAGACCGACGTTGTTGGGGATGGGCCCGGCGAGATCGACCCCCGAGATCGCCGTCACTGAACCGGGCGGATGCAGACCGAGGCGTTGCCGCTCGCGGAGGACTGGCCGTAGGGACCGTATTGCACCCCCGTGTAGCGCTGGTTCGCCTCGTCCAGGGTGCCGAGCACCACGGCGTGCACGCGCCCGCCGACTTCGGTGAGCACCTGTTTGCCCCAGTCGGGAAACCACTGCTTGGCTTCCTTGATCCGGCCGGAGGTGAGCAGCTCGATATAGCGCCGGTCCAGCTCCATGAATTCCTTCGGCGGCCATTTCTCCTGCCCGCGCTCGATCTTGTGCGCGAAGCTGGTGCTGCCCACCACTGCGATCTTCCTGCCGGTCTTCTCGGCAACGCGGCGGATCGCCGCACCCACCTGCAGGCATTCGTCGAGCGGCGCCAGGATGCAGGTGCCGAGCGACACCAGCGGCAGCGTCATGTCCGGATCCATGTATTGCATGGGCACGACGGTGCCGTAGTCGAGCGAGTAATGCGGCGTGTCGTTGCGGCCGGCCATGACGCCCAGCGCCGCGATTTCATCGACGATCGCGCCGCCGAGGACCGGGTCGCCCCGCCACTTGTAGGGAATGCCGGGGATCAGGTCGGGCGCTTCGTCGGCGACGCACACCCCTGCGTGCACCGCCTGACAGGTCGCGTACCAGGGGAAGGTCGTCACCCAGTGCGTGGACATGAGAACCACCGCGTCGGGCTTCGCCGCGCGCACGTCCTCGCCGAGGAGCCGAATGCCCTGGATCAGGCCGCGGGTGAACTCCGGGGCCTTCGCCTCGATGCCGATGCGCGGGGAATGGGTCGTGATGATCGAGCGAATGATGCTGCCAGCCATGCTTTCCTCCTCCGAGGTATTTCAGTCGAAGCTCGCAATGCAGTCGATCTCGACGTCGACGCCCTTGCGGTGCGGCGTGCCCCCGACGCAGGTGCGCGTGACCTTCTCGCCGGCGAGAAATTCGCGGAAGGTCTCGTTGAAAACCGCAAAGTCCTCCGTGCGGCGCAGCACGACGCGCATGTTGACCACGTTCGCCATCGACAGGCCTGCCGCGGCGAGTATGCTCGCCAGGTTGGCCAGCGTCCGGCGCGTCTGCTCGCGGATGTCGGCGGAAATCACCTCGCGCGTCTTCGGATCGAGCGGCCCCTGGCCGGAAACGAACAACAGGTTGCCGGCGCGGATCGCCTGCGCGAGGGGGGACGGCGTGCCCTTGTCGGTGAAGCCTGTGACCGGTGCGTCGGGCGATGCGATGATCTGCTTGGGCATGCACTTCCCGCTTTGGCTGTTGGAGCGTCTGGGCAGGCTGGGATGATACCTGCTTTGCGGCGCCGGCGGACATGCGTCCCCGAAGCGTCTTTGCGCGTGATATCTGATACATTATTTTTCCTTCAACTTGGATAAATTGCACTGGCATCTTTGATACAGTAACCTCTCGCCTGCTGGACCACGAAGACCGTACAGGCCGCGGTACCCCGCGCCAGGCGGCGTGCGGCGAGAGCCTTTCTTGATTTGCAACTAGGACCGGAATTTTGCAGGCTTTGCTGTCATCCCTGGTGAGCGTCGCGTTTCACGGCCTCGCCTACGGCATGATCCTGTACGTGATCTCGGTCGGCCTGTCGGTCACCATGGGACTGATGGGGTTCGTCAACCTGGCGCACGGCGTTTTCGCCATGGCGGGCGGCTACGTGATGCTATCGGCGATGAACCGCTTCGGAGTGCCGTTCCCGATCGCGATCGCCGCCGCGTTCGTCGCCGTCGCGCTCGCCAGCATGGTGCTCGAGCGACTGCTGTACGCCCGCCTGTACACCGCCGGCGAGTTGGAGCAGGTGTTGTTCACCATCGGCCTGATCTTCATGTCGGTGTCGGTCGCGCGCCTGATCTACGGCACCCTTCCGCAACCCGTGTACCTCCCCGAATACATGAAGGGGCAACTGCAGTATCTCGGCCGCGACTTCCCGACCTACCGCGTGTTCCTGATCCTGTTCAGCGTTGCGATCGTGGGCCTGCTGTGGTTCGGGGTCGAGCGCACGCGCTGGGGAGCGATGGTGCGCGCGGCGGTGGATTACCGCGCCATGGCGCAGTCGGTGGGAATCAACACCTCGCGGCTGTTCACCCTCACCTTCGCGCTCGGCAGCGGACTCGCCGCCCTGGGCGGCGCGCTCGGCGCCGAAATCATCGCCATCCAGCCGACCTATCCCTTCGAGCATCTGGTGTTCTTCCTGATCGTGGTCGCGGTGGGCGGACTCGGTACCCTGCGCGGGCCGTTCTTCGCGGCACTGCTGATCGGCGTGGCCGACACCGCCTGCAAGTACTGGGTGCCCGAATTCGGAGCGTTCTTCATCTTCTTCGCCACCATCGCCGTTCTGCTGTGGCGTCCCGCCGGGCTGTTCGGTCGCGCGGCATGAGCGTGAATCACGCCGGCGGTTATGTCGCCGACCCGCGCATTCGGCCGATCGAGTGGCTGCCGTGGCTGCTCGCCCTGCTTTGCTACTTCGTCGCGCCGTCCTACCTGCCGCTGGGCAGCTACGTGCTGACGATGGTCATATTCGCGCTCTCACTCGACTTGATCCTCGGCTACGGCGGCATCATCACCCTTGGCCACAGCGCCTATTTCGGGACAGGCGCCTACGCCGCCGGCATCCTCGCCGTGCACCTCACCGGCGAGCCGCTCGTGGGGCTCGTGGCGGGGACGCTCGCCGCCGGGCTGTTGGGATTCGTCACGGGTATCGTCATCCTGCGCACGCGCGGCCTGGCACTGCTCATGCTCACCCTCGCCATTACGTCCCTTTGCTTCGAAGTCGCCAACAAGGCGACCAGCTGGACCGGGGGCGCCGACGGCCTCGGCGGATTCTCGGTGCAGCCCATCGTCGGACTGTTCAAGTTCGATATGTTCGGCAAGACCGCCTACCTCTACTGCCTCGTGGTCCTGTTCGCATGCTGGTGGCTGGTCCGGCGGCTCGTCTACTCGCCTTTCGGCGCCTCGCTCACGGGAGTGCGCGAGAACAACCTGCGCATGCACGCCGTGGGGGCGCCGGTGTACCGGCGCTTGGTCATTGCGTACACGATTTCGGCGGCCCTCGCCGGCCTGGCGGGCGCGCTGCTCACGCAGACCACGCAGTTCGTCGGCCTCAAGGTGCTCGGCTTCGAGCTTTCCGGCGAGCTGGTGGTGATGCTGGTCCTCGGCGGCGTCGGACGCATCTATGGCGCGTTCATCGGGCCGCTGGTCTACCTGATCGCCCAGGACTACCTTGCCAAGCAGTTTCCCGAATACTGGTATTTCTTCATCGGCGCGATCCTGGTTATGGTGGTGATGTTCGCGCGCGGCGGCATACTCGGGATCCTGGACGCCGGCATCGCCCGTTTGCGGAGAAGGTTCGGATGAGCGCCATCCTGGAGACGCGGGGCTTGTGCAAGAGCTTCGGCGCGCTCACGGTGGCCGAGCAGATCCACTTTCGTCTCGACCGCGGCGCCCGGCACGCGCTGATCGGTCCCAACGGCGCCGGCAAGACCACCTTCGTCAACATGCTCACCGGCCGGCTTGCGCCCTCGAGCGGACAAATCATGCTCGGCGGCGAGGACATCACCGCGCTCGGGCAGGCCGAGCGGGTGAAGCGCGGCCTGGGGCGCACCTTCCAGATCAATTCGCTGTTTCTCAACGCACCCGTCGTCGACAACGTCGCGTTCGCCGTTGCCGAACGCAGGGGCGTCGCCGGGCGCATGTTCCGTCCCGCGTGCCATTACCGCGAAGTGCTCGACGAGAGCATGGCGCTGCTCGAGACCCTGGGCTTGGCGGAGGATGCCCGCCTCCCGGTCGTCGGCCTGCCTTACGGCAAACAGCGTCTGATCGAGATCGCGATCGCGCTCGGCCTCAAGCCGCGCGTGCTGCTGCTCGACGAGCCGGCAGCGGGCGTTCCGTCGATGGAGTCGCACCGCATCCTCGCGGTGCTGGAACAGTTGCCCGAGGACATCGCCATCCTCATCATCGAACACGACATGGACCTCGTGTTCCGGTTTGCACAGCGCATTACGGTGCTTACCCAGGGCTCGGTGCTCGCCGAGGGCTCGCCTGCGGAGATCGCCGCCGACGGCCGGGTGCGCGAGGTCTATCTCGGAGAGCGCCATGCCTGACCTGCTGCGTGTCAGCGGCATACGCGCCGGATACGGCGCCACGGTGGTGCTGGAGGACATCGAATTCGCCTTGCCCGAGCGCGGCTCGCTTGCCGTGCTCGGGCGCAACGGCGTGGGCAAGACGACCTTGCTCGGCACGATCATGGGGCACACGACGGTGCACGGCGGATCGATCGAGTACCGGGACCGGCAGGTATCGAAGTTGCCGGTCTACGAACGCTCGCGGCTGGGTTTCGGCTTTGTACCCCAGGGGCGCTATATCTTCCCGTCGCTCTCGGTGGAGGAAAACCTGACGGTCGCCGAGCGGCCCGGTCCCTGGACCCTGGAACGCGTCTATGAGCTGTTCCCGAAGCTTGCCCAGCGCCGCGCCCACATGGGCAACCAGATTTCCGGCGGCGAGCAGCAGATGCTCGCGATCGGACGCGCCCTCATGGGCAACCCCGCGCTGCTCCTGATGGACGAGCCGCTCGAGGGGTTGGCGCCCATCATCGTCGACGCTCTGCTCGTGGTCATGCAACGGCTCATCCGCGAGGAATCGCTGACCGTCATCCTCGTCGAGCAATCGGCACGGCTCGCGCTCGAGGTCACCGAGCGGGTGATCGTTCTCAGTCGCGGCCGCATCGTCCACGCCGGAGCGAGCGCCGAGTTGCTCGCGGATCCGGACCGGCTCGCCAGCCTGGTGGTCGCGCAGTAACCCGTACCTGAGCCCGCTACCTGAATTCCGGATCCCGGCTGGCGACGCTCATCCGCGCTATGCTTGCATCATGCTTCGCGCGCTCGCGAAAATCGCACTGCTGGCGGCGGTGATCATGGCCGAAGATTCGACTGCCCAGGACCGGTACACCGCCCCGCGTGAACGCATGGTCCGGGAAATCGCCGCCATGGCGCGGGAAACGGGGATCGAGACCGGGCGTCCGGTTTTCGGCGAGCGCGTGATGGCTGCGCTGCGCAAGGTGCCGCGGCACCGCTTCGTACCGCCGGGACAGGAACTGGAAGCCTACGACAACCGGCCGCTTCCGATCGGCAACGGGCAGACCATCTCCCAGCCCTACATCGTCGCACTCATGACCGAGCTGCTCGATTCCAAGCCCGGCGATGCGGTCCTCGAGGTCGGCACCGGATCGGGGTACCAGGCCGCGGTGCTCGCCGAAATCGTCGCCCGCGTGTACACGATCGAAATCGTCGACGCACTGGGCAGGAAGGCCGCCGAAACGCTCGCTGCGGAAGGCTATCGGAACGTCGTTACCCGCATCGGCGACGGCTACGGCGGATGGAGCGAGCACGCCCCGTTCGATTCGATCCTCGTCACCGCCGCGGCAACGGAGGTGCCCCAACCCCTGATCGACCAGCTTAAGCCCGGCGGCCGGCTCGTGATCCCGGTCGGCGGCCGCTTCGAGATCCAGCAGCTCCTGGTGATCACCAAGCAGCCCGACGGGAGGACTGCGACGCGCCGCACGATTCCCGTCCGCTTCGTGCCGCTGGTCCGGGGCCGGCCCGATTGAGCGCGGTCGATCTTGCGCGATTACTGGCTGAGCAAGTTATTCTTCGACCTCCAGTCCCCTGAGGCGGCGGCCCGCTACCTCGCCGGGCGCGATGCGGTGCTCGAACGCTATCCGCTCAAGCCGGAGGTGCGGCGTGCGGTGCAGGAAGAAGACGTGGCGACGCTTGCTCCCCTCGTGAATCCGTATCTGCTGCGATTCTTCTTCTTGGCGATCGGCAAGTCCGAGGCATGGTTCCTGGAGCGCATCCGCGCGACCGGGTCGGCGGCCGGAAAGGAAGTCTCCGGTGGCTAGGCTGGTCGGCGTATTCGCGTCTAGCCACGCGCCCTTGCTGGCGCGGGCCTGGGAGTCGGTGGACGCCTCGCGCAGGGAGCGCATCTCCGGGACCTTTGCGGAGCTGGGAAGGCGGTTCTCCGAATCCCGCCCCGACATCGTCCTCGTCGTGTCGCCGGACCACTGGGTCAATTTCTTTCTCAGCAATCTCCCGAGCTTCTGCATCGGCGTAGGCGACGCGCACGACGGTCCCCCGGAGCCCTGGCTGAAGGGTGTGCCCTACCGGTCGATCGCCGGGCACACCGGGTTCGCACTTCACCTGGCCCGATCGGCGTTCAGCAAAGGCTTTGATCCGTCGCTCTCGCACCGTCTCGAGCTCGATCACGGATTCATCATCCCGCTGTGGAAGATGGCGATTCATCCCCTGCCCGCGCTGGTTCCCCTGATCGTCAATTCGATCGAACCTCCCATGCCCAGCGCGCGGCGCTGTCTTGCGTGGGGCGAGCTGATTCGAGTGGCGATCGAAAGCTATCCGGAGGATTCACGCATCGCGGTGCTCGCGACAGGCGGACTCAGCCATTCCATCGGGGAACACGACATGGGACGGATCGACGAGGACTTCGACCGGGAGTGCATCGAGCAGTTCCGGTCAGGCGATCCGGAAGCGCTCCTCGCGTTCCTCGACCGGCGCATGGAATCGGCCGGAAACGGCGCGGCCGAAGTGCGCAACTGGCTGCTGGCGCACGGGGCCGCCAGGGCTCAGGGGTTCGAGCTCATCGGCTACCATCCGTACCCAGAGTGGTACGTGGGTTGCGGGTTCGCGGCATGGGCCCTCCACGGCGGTGCCAAGGTGGCCAACGCGTCCTGATGCGGATACGCAGAGACCGGCTCTCCCGCGCCCCGTCACGCGTTCCCGGTGCGGGCCGAAGCCGCCGCAAGCGCATCGAGCCAATCGCCGAGCCCCTGAGCGTTGAGCTCGATGTCCCATCCGAGCACCTCCAGCGCAAGCTCCGGCGGCCAGCCTTGCCGGCGTGCCTCGTCGCCCAGGATGCGGGTCAGGGCCTGCTTCATCCGCTCGTTCCTGGCAGGGCCCAGATCGCGGGCTTCCATGGCGATGCGTACATGCGCCTCGATCAGCCGGTGCAAGTCGGCGGCCAGGCGCGGTACGTCCCGCACCTGGCCGAAGTGGGTCACATAGACGGCCCCGGGACGCAGGCTTTCGATCAACTCGATGGAACGGTGCAGCGCCGGCGGATCGAACTGCACCGGGCTCGTGGTGGGAAAGCTGTAGCAGCGCCCGTCGCGATCCAGTTGGCGGTAGGAAAGCCCGAAGGTGTCGCCCGCGAAGACGTGGCCCGACCTGCCGTCGACGATGCAGACATGGTGCCGCGCATGCCCGGGGGTGTCGAGGAATCGCAGCTCCCGCCCGTTCAGCGACACGCTCGCCCCGTGCGGGGTCTCGACGATGCGTTCCGGCGCAACCGGGACGATATCGCCGTACAGGCGCTCCGCCGCCTCCTGCCCGTAGACGGCGATCGTTCCCTCGATGAGCCTGCGCGGATCGGCAATGTGCCTCGCTCCGCGCGGATGCACGGTCAGCCTCGCGTTGGGGAACCTGCTCATGAGCAGCCCCGCCCCGCCTGCGTGATCGAGATGGATGTGGGTGAGGACGACGTAGTCGACGTCCTCCGGCGCGAGGCCCTTCTGGGCGAGCGCCTGCATCACGACGGGCACGGCGTGATTGGATGCGGTGTCGACGATCGCCGCGCGGCCGCCCTCGACGATGAGGTGTATCGAGGTCGCGCGCGGGCGCAGGAACTCCGCGTCGATCGTACTGATGCCGTGGTCGTAGTCGATGATGTCTGCCATAAGGATTCGCCGGATGCCGGGCGCGCGCATTATCGCATTCCGCGGCTTCGTGCGATCATATCGGCGCGATGCCCTCATCCCCGATCAAGATCGAGACCTTTCTCTCCAATATCCCGCTGTTTCGCGAACTTGCGCCGGACGAAATCGACCGCATCGCCACCCAGACCAAGACGCTGCGCGTGGAACGCGCAACGGTGCTGTTCCAGCGGGGCGAGCCATGCGAAGGCTTCTACGTCGTCATCTACGGCCAGGTAAAGCTTTCCTTCATTTCGACGGGAGGCAACGAAAAGGTGGTCGACCTGCTCGGCCCGGGCCAGAGCTTCGGCGAGGCCGTGATGTTCATGGAGAAGCCGCACGTCGTGACCGCGCAGGCCCTCGCCGATTCGATGCTGCTCTACGTTTCCAAGCCGGCGGTGTTCGACGAACTGGAGCGCGACCCGCGCTTTGCCCGCCGGATCATCGCCGGGCTCTCGCAGCGCCTGCATCACCTCATGGGCGACCTGGAGGGCTACTCGATGCACTCGGGGACCCAGCGGGTGATCGGCTTCCTGTTGCGCGACGAGCGTGCCGATGGCGGCGACGGCGCTCCGATCGAGGTGACCTTGCCCGCTGCCAAAGGCGTCATCGCATCGCGCCTCAACCTGACCCAGGAGCACTTCTCGCGCATCCTCCACGAACTGGTCGCCGCGGGCCTGATCGAAGTGCGCGGCCGGCGCATTGCCATCCTGGACGAAGGCCGGCTCCGGACCTACCAGCCTTGAGGTCTTCTAGCGGCGCTCGGAGATCAGGATCTCGACGCGCCCGTCGGGGAAATGCGTCGGCTTGTACCGATAGCCGTTGAGTTCGAGCACGCGGTAAAGCGGAAGCGGCTCCCGGTTCAGAATCAGCGTGATCTGCCCGCCGGGTTCGAGCGTGGTCAGGGCCTCCATGACCCGTTCGAAGGGCTCAGGCGGCTCCAGATCGCGTGCGTCAATGACTTGCATGTTCGTGCCTCTCCGGCAGCTCCGCGTCATTTCTTGCGCTGCCAGTCGCCGCGGCGGCGCGAATCGGCTCGCCTGCGGCGAGCAGGCTCACCAAGTTCAGGATCAGGAGCGCGGCGAGCACATTATGCCCGACCGCCATGCCGAGCGGCACCTGGAGCAGCACCAGCGCCACACTGAGGGCGAACTGCGCGGCGACCAGCCCGAGCAGGAGCAGGCCGAGTCCGCGCCGCGACCCGCCCAGCCTGACGGCGCGCGTCCCGACCCAGGCGAGGTAGAGGGCGACGGCGGCGCCTGCATACCGGTGCATCATGTGCAGGACCTGGCGGGTATGCTCGCCCAGTTCCTGCCTTGCGATATCTGCAAAGGGATTCAGGCCGGACAGCTCGAACGTTCCGTCCCACGCGCCGCACGTCGGAAACGCCGGACAGGCCGCCGCCGCGAACCGTGCGCTCACCAGCGCACCGAGCGCCATCTGCGCGAAGACGAGCCCAAGTCCGACCCCCGCCACCCCTGCGGTCGTGGGGCTCGCCCGATGCGTCGAACGATGCGGGAGCGCGGCCGACCGCAGCCACCACAGCACCGCGAGCGTCGCCATGCCGCCCAGCAGGTTGCCGATCGTCACGGCAGGCAGGCTCGACGGCGTATATCGGCCCAGCCAGGCGAGGAACAGCGCGAGCGCGAGCGGTGCGACGCTCAGCACGCGTTCCTTGGTGCTTCCCCACCCGTTCCACCAGACCAGCGCGATGACGACGAAAAGCAGGCCGGCCGCGGTGGCGGAGATGCGATGCACGACGCGCATCCAGAACAAGGGATCGCTCTCGGACAAGGCCGCGTCCCCGACCGGGTTCGCCCCGTAGCATGCCGGCCAATCGGCGCATCCCAGCCCGTATTGGGACAGCCTCAGATAGGCGCTGATGCTGGTGATGATCAAGACCAGCACCGCCGAAGCCGCGAGCAGCCGGCTCGCCGCCTTCATGGCGATTCTCCCGCGCGGGGCTCAGCGTTGGCGCCAGGCACGATAGACGACCACGAGAAACAACAGTCCGCCCACGATGGCCACCAGACCGCCCACGCCCATCAGTCCCATCCCGGCGATCTCCTGCGGCGTGCGGAGGATCTGCTCGCTGCCGGCCACTTTGCGCTGGACACCGTACCCTCCCGACCAGACGAGCCCGATGATGTGGAGCATTTGACCCACTCCGTAAACCCAGGGCTGCAGCGTCGCGAGCCGCGGTTCCGGGGCGGCCAGTCCGAACCTGGGAAGCAGCCCGTAGCTCAGCCCCATCATGGCCAGCGTCACGCCGACGATGCTGCCGTGATAGTGGGCCGGGATCCTCACGTCGCTGCCCTGGATCAAGAACCCGAACGAACCGCCCACCGAGAACAGCACCATGGAAGCGATCAACGCGGCCCGCAGGGGTCCGGCATCGGCCTGGCGAGGCGGCGCGCGCACCAGGCCGATCAGGACCGCCAATCCGAGCGGCAGTATCGCGAGGCCCCCGCCGAAGCGCATCAGCCACGTATGCATTTTCATGTGCTCGACCGAAGTCACGTCCCAGGCGAGATAGATGATGGGCACGACGAATACCGACACGAGTCCCACTGCGAACAACAGCACGGCAACGCGCGGCGTGAGCGGGATGCGCGCTCCGCACAGGCTCGCGAGCCACAGCCAGGCGACCAGCATGAACAGCGTCCAGGTGAACTGGATGACGTGACCCCCGCCCCAGAACAGGACCTCGTAATAGGACTTGCCGAAGTACCCTGCGGGAACGGAATGGTAGGACCAGGCCAGAGCCATCAGCGCGATCGCCGAGGAGACCGCGGCGGTATTGAGCCCGAAGCGCAGCGCCCCTCCGCCGTCCAGCGGCAGCCCGACACGCGCGGGGACGAGCAGGCTGCGCAGCGTGAGCAGCGCGAAGCCGCCGCCGAACACGATGAGACCTGCCAGGAACAGCGGGTCTTCGAGCACCGGAACGTAATTGCTCATGATGGGGCCGCCGCGACCGAGGAACGGCGCCGCCAGCATCAGTCCCGTTCCGGCGGTGCACAGCGCGAGCGCGAATCGCGCCAGGCCCAGAAGTGCGGGGGTGCTGTTCAGCGTCCACAGCACCCCTGCGAACGCGACGAACCAGACCAGGACCGAGAGGTCGACATGAACCACGAGCGCGACGTGGAAGAAGTCCGCGAGAGGGAAAAGGTCCTGCAGGTAGGGCGCCCTGCTGAGAACCAGCAGCATGGAGAGCAATCCGGCCCCGACCAGCGCCGCGAGCCCCAGGACCAGCCAGGCCGCCGCGACGCGCCGGCGCGCGCCGTCCGGGATCGAGAGGGCGAAATGGCTGTGCCGCTCCGCCGAGAATGCGGGAGTCAATTCGCGCG
>Ga0080064_1002640_pt1 | contig 29377 bp, 18 predicted proteins | sample Subgrocontami54m_FD_69260 | JGI IMG/M metagenome (GOLD analysis project Ga0080064, IMG submission 69260) | Subsurface groundwater microbial communities from S. Glens Falls, New York, USA - GMW46 contaminated, 5.4 m (SPADES assembly) (version 2) ...
CAAAGGGTTATCAATCCAATGGTTGCGGAAAGGAACCACGACTATGCCGACTAGGCCAAGTGGCCCAGTCAGGTGCGTTGTCGCTTGGCACCCGCAATCGCGTGTTTTTGAACCATGCCCCACATGTCGTGGGACGGGTTTCCTAACCCGTTGTGGCGAGACGGGTTAGGAAACCCGTCCCACGTTGGTTAGCGCCAATGAATGACGCTCAGCAAATTTGAATACCCATCCGTCCACACCGGTCGCGGATCGCGCCCTGGTTCACGCCACTTTTGCATGTCGAGCAGCTCGGGCAAGGGCAGCAAGCCCGTGTAGGGTCGGTCGGCCGGCAACTGGCGGCGCTGCAGCACGACCCAGTCGGAGCCGAACTTGTCGGGAATGCCCTCGTCATAGTCGCCGTAAGTGACCGGCACGAGGTCGTGGTGGTCGGCGATGTTGGCGAGCACGCCTTTGATATCGACGTAGCGGTTAGTGGTGTTGAAGATGAGCACGCCGCCGTCGGCCAGTTTTTCGAGGTATTCGCCGATGGCGTCGGCGGTGAGCAGGTGCACGGGGATTGCGTCGGAGCTGAAGGCGTCGAGTACAATAATGTGGTAAAGCTTCTGGGGCGCTTCGCGCATCCGCAATCGGCCGTCGCCCATGATCACCTTGATGTCGGCGTGGCGCTTGGCGGCGTCGTCCACGTAAGTGAAGATGGGCCGCTGACCCGGCGGCGGCAGCGACAGGCTGCGCACCAGCGGGTCGATCTCGTAATAGTGTACGGTTTGCCAGGGCCGCGCATGAGCCGCCAAGGTCCCGGTGCCCAGACCGATCACGGCAAAGGACGGCTCGGAATGCAGATCGCACAACACGCCCATCGGCAGCGGTCCCGGCAAGGCGCCCAGGCCCAGCAGCGACGCCGGCATGCGCTCGTCGGGCCAGGTGATATGCTGAAAGACCTGGCCGATGCCGCCGGTCGGGTGGAAGTACGAAATCGGCATGCGCTGCCGCGGCGGATCGAGATGCTGCCGGCCATGGTCGATGCCGCCGTGGATCAGCACGTGATACCAATCCTCGGTCGTCGAATCCCATTCCTTGCGAACCTTGACAAATCCGAAGAAGCCGCGGTCCCGAAAAACCGTGCGGTCCAAGCGGCTGTCGTACGCCCAAGCGACGACCAACAAGGCGGCCAGGGCCAGTCCGCAGCGCAAAGGCCGCATTGCCAAAGTGAGCACGAGAATGACCGGGATGGCGATCTTGTAGGCGCGCTTCACTTCGCGGCCCAGGAGGGTATCCAGCTGTGTCGACAAGAGAAACAAAGCCCCTAGTCCGAGCAGCGCCGGCAGCACGAAGTCGAGCACCCAGGCCAGCACATTGTTGCGTTCCGCAGTGCCGTCGCCGGGGATGAGCGTGAAGTCGGTCACCATGCGCGGCCGGATCAGGCACGAAAGCACCATGGCCAGCGAGTATTCAATGACGCCGAACCGGAATACCAGCGGCGCGACCAGGGCGTTGAACATGCCGCCGACCACGCCGCCGACCGACATCCACAAATAGAACTCGGTGAGGTGCCGCGCCGCCGGGCGATCCTTCGCCATTTCACCGTGGCACATGAGCGTGGTCGTGAAAAAGGCCGCCAGGTGAAACGCAAACTCCATCCAGGTGCTTGGCAGCGTCAAGCTCCCAACGCTAATGAGGACCAGAAACAACAGGCAGCATGGCTGGACGTAAAGAATGATCGTGTGCGGCAATTCAGTCCAAACGACCGGCCAGCGCGCGAACACGAAAATGAAAGTGAGCAGATAGAGCGCCAGCGGAATGACCCAAAAGAACGGGATCGCGGCGATGTCCGTGGTCAAGTACGTGGTCAAGCCGAGCATCAAGCTGGAGGGCACCGCGGCCAAAGCGACCCAGCGCAGCCGGCGTAGCCATGTAAGCTGGCCCGGCAGCAAGGCGACCGGCGCGATCTGCGCAGGGGTGGCGCCGGCATGCGGCAGCGTGACCCGGCGGCCCGGCATGCGTTTGGATGAAATCGCCGTTTCAGCTTTCACCGGCGCCGGCGCGGGTTGCGGCGGCGGATCGGCTCGCCCATCCGTCAGGATCACGGACGCTGGCTTCTTCCACACCGCCGCGACGCAGCCGGCGACCAACAGTGCGAACAGTCCGTAGCCCGCGGTCCAAAGCCATGCTTGCGTCGGCACATCAAAAAGCGGCTCGATCAGAATCGGATACGCCAATAGGCCGAGCATGCTGCCCAGGTTGCTGGCCCCATACAGAAAGTACGGATCTTTCGCCGCCGGATGGCCCGTCAACCCGAACCAGCGCTGCAACAGCGGCGCACTTGTCGACACGACAAAGAACGGCAAACCAACCAGCCCGAGGAGCAGCCACAACACCGACAGGATCGGGTTCGATTCCGTCGGCGGCGTCCAGGCGCCCAGGCTGAACGGCAGAACCAAGAAAGGCAACACCAGGATCGCAAGCTGGGCGAAAAGCTGGCGTCGCTGGTTTTGCCAGGTGCTGATGGTGTGCGTGTAGGCGTAACCGACGAGCAGGATCGCCTGAAAGAACACCATGCACGTGTTCCAGACCGCCGGCGTACCACCCAGCCGCGGCAGGATCATCTTGCCCACAAGCGGCTGCACGAAAAACAAGAGCGTGGCGCTGACGAACAACGTGAACGCGAAATACAAGAGCAAACGGCACCTCCGCCCAATCCGAAAAAGGGGACTGGACCCGTGATTTTCGGGGGTCCTGTCCCCTTTTTCGGATCACATGTCGGTGATTCTGTATTGAACACAATATGAATCGAAAGGTGTCGCGGGGGGAGATGCGACAACGCGCCATTCGCGATTTTGCGCTCTCTAACTCCTGGAAAAAACCGCCGACGCGTTCGTCACACTTCAACCGTGCACGCTCCAGTGGTTGGAGTGGGAATTGTCTCACCGTGTTGCCGCAAGGATTCGAGATGCATGCCTATGGCCTCGCGGATCAATGACTTCACCTCATCCTGCGAATCGCCGCACGCAACGCAGCCGGGAAGATCCGGCACATAGGCACTGAAGGAACCGTCCGTTGCGGCCTCGATGATCACAGCGTATTCCATGACTAACTCCTCAATCCTGCTTGTTTCAGCACGCTGCGCAGCGTGCCTGGCGGAACATCCCGCCCCATCTTGCCGCCTGCAGAAACCGTAACGGTTCCAGGTTTCGAAGCATGCCGGTATTGCAAATGACTGCCGACAGTACGATCAAGAACCCAGCCATCGGCCTCCAGGATTCGGATCAAATCGCGATATTTCATTCCGTCCATTGCTTTCGTTGCCGCGATGACGCGATATTCAGCATCTTGCGATACTTGGTGATGGTGCGCCGGGCGATCGGATAGCCTGTTTCTTCGAGCTTCTTGACCAAGTCCTCGTCGGAGAGCGGGTTGCTCTTGTTTTCCGTACCGATGATCTCGAGCAGCTTCTGCTTGATCGTTTCCCAGGCGACTTCCTCGCCGGTGGTGGTATGCGTGCCGCCGCCGAAGAAACGCTTGAGCGGGAAGATGCCGCGCGGCGTCTGCACCCACTTGTCGTCGACCGCGCGGCTGACGGTGGTCACGTGCACGCCCACCAGGTCGGCGATTTGCTGCATCTTCAGCGGCTCGATGAACTCCGGGCCGCGGTCGAGAAACGCCTTCTGGTGCTTGATGATCGCCCGCGTCACCTTGCCGAGCGTATTGCGGCGCTGTTCGATCGCCTCGATCAACCACTGGGCCGATTGAATCTTGCGCTTGAGAAACTCCTTGGTCTTGGCGTCGGCCGACTTGTCGCGGTACATCTCGATCAGGCGCCGGCTGATGTATACGTTGGGCGTCCAGTCGTCGAGCAGCTTGACTTCGTAGTCGCCGCTCTCGGCTCTCTCGACGGCAATGTCAGGCACCACGTACGGAATGTTCTCGGTCGTGAACGATGCACCCGGCATCGGATTGAGATGCTTGAGCACGTCGATGGCCGCATGGATGGTTTCCAGGTCGAAGCCGGTTTTCTTTTGGATCACCGGCAGGCGATTGTGCCGGATGTCTTCGAGGTGGTTGACGATCAAGGTGCGCACGGCCTCCTTGTGCGGCGTTTCCGGCGTGAGCTGCAAGAGCAGGCATTCCGCCGTGTTGCGGGCGCCAACGCCGGGCGGATCGAGCTTCTGCAAGCGCGCCAGCGCCGCCGCGATCTCCGCCAGTTCCGGCGGCGGCTCGATGGTCTTGGCCACGTCCTCCAGCGGCGTCGTCAAGTGGCCGTGTTCGTCGATGTGCGCGACCAGGGCGCGCAACACTTCCAGCTCGCGCTCGCTGGTTTCCAAGAAGCCAAGCTGATCGATCAGGTAGTCTTGCAGCGACTGCGGCCGCGACGCCATGTTGACCATGGCGTCGTGCTTCTTGTCCATGGTCTCGTCGATGCGATTGCTCGACGGGCGGTGCTCTTCGTTGAAATGGTCGGCCCAGTCCTCGTTGATGGCAACCAGGCGGTCGAAGTCCTTTTCGTTGCCGTCGAAATCGAGTGCGCGTTCCGGATCGTCGATGGGATTTTCCGGTTCGGCCTCGGGCGCCGGCTCGAGATCCTCGTCGGTCGCGGCTTCGTCTTCTTGACCGTTCTCGCGTTCCTCCAGCGCCGGGTTTTCTTGCAGCTCCTGCTCGATGCGCTCCTGCAGGGCCATGATGGGCAGCTGCAAGATCTCCATCGACTGGATCATGCGGGGAGCCAGAATCATCTTCTGCTCAAGCCGCTGCGTCATGCTGGTGTCGAGGCGCATGGTTGTCCATCCACAAGGATCCGCAGATTCCGCAGATTTCGCAGATCAAGAGCAGACTTGGCGAGTTGCGCGTCGCGCCTAGTGTTGAAGGCTCGTGTTTGTCAGAAACTCACCTTGCACAAGTCCCATGTCCCTCTTCATCTGCGCAATCTGCGGATCATTTTCCATTCTCAAAACGCTTGCCGGCCTTCGAGGGCGTCGGCGAGCATTTGGTTGTTGGCGAACTCCAGGACCGAGCCGGACGGGACGCCGCGGGCCAGCCGGGTTAGCTTAGCGCCCGACTCGGCGAGCAGGTTCGAGATATACAAGGCGGTGCCGTCGCCTTCCAAGGTCGGATTGGTGGCCAGGATCACCTCGCGCACGCCGCCGCGCTGCACGCGCCGAACGAGAGCATTGAGGGTCAGCTTCTCCGGTCCGACGTTGTCCAACGGCGCCAAGCGGCCCTGCAGCACATGATAAAGGCCGCGGAAAATGCCGGCCCGCTCCAGCGACGCTACGTCCTTGGGTTGCTCGACCACGCAGATGAGCCCGGCATCACGCCGCGGATCGGCGCAAATGGCGCACAGCTCATTTTCGGCCAAGTGGAAGCACTGCCGACACGGATGAATCTTCTCTTTCACGTCGCGCAAGGCGTCGGCCAAGGCCAGCACTGCCACCGGCTCCGCGGCCAGCAGAAAGTGCGTCAGCCGCTCTGCCGACTTCGGACCGATGCCCGGCAGCTTGTTCAACTCGCACATCAAGCGGGCAACAGCGCCTTGCGGCTCGGTGTCCACGTCAGTACCTCACGCTAACATTACTTCATTTCATGGGGTGATGGGAGGCGTGGGCAAGAACGCTGTCACTTTTTCGCCGTATTTTTTCCCCCGGGCACGCATTCATTCCAACCCTGGCAGATTCATTCCAGCCGGCAAGCCGAATCCGCTCGCCATTTTCGACGTTTCCTCGGCGACCAGCTGGCGCACTTTCTTGAGTGCCTGATTGGTCGCCCCCACGATCAGATCCTCCAATAGCTCCTTATCATTGGACTTGAGCGCCTCGTCGCTGAGCGTGCAGGCCAGAACTTCCATATGACCATTGACCCGAACTTTCACCATGCCGCCGCCGGCGTCGCCCTCCGCCTGGAGCTGGCCAAGCTTACCTTGCAGTTTCTCCATTTCCTCCTTGATCTTGGGAAGGTTCTTCATGATGCCGAAGACTTGGCCGAATTCTTTGAACATGGCTGGCTCGAATCGTAAGTAGTTTCCGACCACACAAGGCCGCGTGCATGGTCAGGCTGGCAGCCTAACCCGCGTTTCTCACCATGGTAGGACGGGTTTCCTAACCCGTCCGGCTACGACGGGTTAGGAAACCCGTCCTACGACGCCGCGCTGCCGCCGAACTCGTCGTCCACCCCCACAATCTGAGCGCCCAGTGCTTGAATCGCCTTGCTGACGATCGGCATCAGCATCAATTCGGCGCGCTGGCGACGCGCCTTTTCGTGCGGCGCTTCTTGGCTCGGCGTTGCTGCGACGCTCGGGCCGTTGGCCTCATCGGCGACGATTTCGACGCTGATCCGGCACGGTTGGCCGACGATCCGGCTGGCCAACTCCTCGACTTCCGCACGGCGCTGCCCTTCCAGTATTTGCTCGCTGCGGAGATTATAGCGTGCCGGAACGTGAAAAACCAGTGTGTTTGGCGCAGAAATTGCTAGAGAGACCACGCGCCGAAGTTCGCTGCCGATTGTAAGTCCTGCCTGCACAATAAGTTGCTGACGAATCTCCGGTAGGTTCTCGGGCCGCAAGGGCAGGGCGGCCGCCGTTGATTCAGCCTCATCCTCTACCTTTTTTTTTTCACTGCTACCTTGACCTGCGACCGTGGAAGCTGCTCGGGCTACGGCGGGTGCAGGCCCGGCGCTTGCGGCAGTGCCCTCTTTCGCCAGGTATTGCGCTAATTGGCTCAGCGATACCAGATTGTCAAGCTGACACAAGCGCACCAGAGCGATTTCCAGAATGACCCGACCATGGCTGGTGCCGCGCAGGCGGTTCTTCGCGGTGACGAGCACGTCGAGTCCGGCAAGGATCGTGTCGGAGCTGAGCGCTTGCGCCTGGTTCTTGAGAGCGTCGCGAAACTTGGCGGTCACACTCAACATTTGTCCTTCCACGCCGGCGCATTGGACCACCATCAAGTCGCGCCAATACTCGATCAGCTGATCGAGCAACTCGCCGAGCTGCTGCCCTTGATCGACCATTTGGCCCAACACCAACAGCGCCTGCCGGGCGTCGCGCTCGACGATGGCCGCGGCAACCGCGGCGACACGCTCTTCGTGAGCGGTGCCCAACAGCTCATGAATGCGCTCGACGGTGAGCTTGGCGCCGCCGAACGCCAGCAGCTGATCCAAGAGCGACTGGGCGTCGCGCATCGAGCCGGCGGCGCGGCGGGCGATCAACTCCAGCGCGTCATCATCGGCCGTCAGGCCCTCGCTGCCGACGATGTCGCGCAGCCGATCGAGGATCTGCGTCAGGCCGATGCCGGCGAAATCGAAGCGCTGGCAGCGCGACAGGATCGTCACCGGAATCTTGTTCGCCTCGGTGGTGGCGAAGATGAACTTGACGTGGCTGGGCGGCTCTTCGAGCGTCTTGAGCAGCGCGTTGAACGCCGGACCCGTCAGCATGTGGACTTCGTCGATGATGTAGATCTTGTAGCGGGCGCGCTGCGGCTTATACTGCACGTTCGACCTGATTTCGCGGACCTCATCGATGCCGCGGTTGCTGGCGCCGTCGATTTCCAGCACGTCGGTGTCCTCGCCGGACATGATGGCCTGGCACATTTCGCATTGATCGCAGGGCGAGGTCGTCGGGCCTTTGGCGCAGTTGAGCGCCTTGGCGAGGATGCGCGCCGTGCTGGTCTTGCCGACGCCGCGCGCGCCGGTGAACAGATAGGCGTGCGCGACCCGGCCCGACTTGATCGCATTGGTGAGCGCCTGCGCGACGGGTTCCTGCCCGACCAGGTCCTCGAACTGCTGGGGCCGATAGCGGCGCGCGAGGACCGTGTATTCGGCAGCGGCCTCGGTGGTCGGCGTGGCGGCGGCCTTCGTCTTGGCCATGGTGCGGTCTCGTTGATGCACTGACAAGAATCAATCGAACCCACGAAGTGAAGCTTATTGTATGTCGTTCAGGGCATGATATGCGGCGGCCGAGAGTTGACGGGAAAAAAAGGCGCCGCCCGCGCCAGGGTGACTGGGAGAGGCTGATCCACTGCACAAGGGGGCGTTGCTTATGGCTGCACCTTCCGGCCTGACCAGGTTCACAACTTCCCTTTGCGTGGGTCCCCTCCCAGCCCCCCGGCGCGGGGCGGCGGATATTGCAAATTGAGAATTGTAAATTGACAATTGCAAATTAGCAGGCAGTCAACGACATCAATTTGCAATTTGCAATGGCCAATTTTCAATTCTCAATCGGTCTTCATTTCGGCGCGACCTTCACCGTCGCCTTCTTGATGCTCACTGCTTCGACCGGCCGATCATTTGCGCCCGTTCTCACCGCGCCAATGGCCTGCACCGTCTTCAGTGATTCGTCATCTGCGACCTTGCCGAACGCCGTGTATTGGCGGTCGAGGTGTGTGTGTTTGCCCAGGCAGATGAAGAACTGGGTGCCGGCGGAATTGGGATCGCCGGACCGGGCCATGGACAGCACGCCGGGCACATGCGGGGTGGCGTTGAATTCGGCCTTGATCTTGTAGCCGCCGTCGCCGGTGCCGGAGCCCAGGGGGCAACCGCCCTGGATCATGAAGCCGCTGATGACGCGATGGAAATTCAAATTGTCGTAGAAGCCGATCTGGGCCAGCGCGACAAAGTTCTTCACGTGTCCCGGCGCCACGTCGGGCAGCAGCGCGAGCCGGATCGGACCCTTGGTCGTGTCGAGGTCGACGCTGTAGGCGTTCTTGGCGAAGTCGATTTGCTTCTGGGCTTCTTCGACCTTGGCTTGGACGTTGGCGGCCAGGGGACACGCTCCTTGGTGATTTTCGAAGGCCACCCGCGGGAATCGCTGTGCTCATCCCGCGGCTTGGGTTGCCACTCAATTCGGATCGGCCCCTGCTTGGATCACCACCCCCCTAAGTCCCCCCTTGCGAAGGGGGGAAGCCAGGGGGGTGCGGTTGCAGCGGCGGGCCTTTGTATTCCTCGTCTTGGATCGGCCTTTTATTGATTGTATGCGCCACATCCAGGCCGTGAACCCTCCCCATGAGCGGAAAATCCCTTTCCAACCAGCGCGATCCTAATATAGCATGGACTGCATATGCCAGCCAATCCAGCTTTGCCCGTCTTGGTCACCTTGTTTATTGCTCTCTTGCCGATCGCGGTCTATTGCTTGATATTGTCGTCGATCAATCGGCGCTCCGAGCCGTTGCTGGTGCGTGGGGTTTGGGATTTTGCCGGGGTGATGTTCGCCGCCTCCGGGATGGTGCTTTGGGCGGGACCGGCGATGCTGGTCACGCTTCACGAGCGCAGCATCGCGGGAGAATCGGCGCGGTCGTTCGAGGAATTGCTGTATCAATGGTGGGCGATCTGGGCGGTTTACTTCGGCCTCGTCGTGGGCGGCGGCGTCTTCTTGCTATGGCTGCGGAAGCCGACGACGGCCGTCTACAATGTCCGCACCGACATGGTGCCGCAGGTGATTGCCGCGGCGCTCCAGCGGCTGGGCTACGATTTCGTGCAGAACGCGCACCACCAATTTTTGATCGCGCCGGCCAAAAGCGTGGCGCCGAGCAGCGCGACTCCCGAACCCGAAAAGGGGACAAGACCTTTTGCATTCAGAGGTCCTGTCCCTTTTTCGGGTTCGGGAGTCTTAGGCGAAGCCGCGCCCCCGTACAGCGCCGCGGTCGAGGTCGAGCCGTTCGCGTCCATGTGCCACGCGACGTTGCACTGGTATGAGACGGAACCTGGCGTGCGTCTTGAAATCGAAGAGGAGTTGCGCAAGCAGCTCGCCGGCGCCGCAGCCGTGGAGAATCCCGCCGCGATTTGGCAAATGAGCGTCGGGATCTTGCTGTTTGGTGCGATCTTTCTCAGCATTCTGTTGGTCATTTTGCTGAGCTATTTTCCACGCCGCTGATGGCCGTGCATGGCATTGCGGACGGGTGTTTCGCTAAGCCGCAAGCGGCGGCGGCGGTTGTTTCGGGGAAACTTGTGCACGACGCATCGTTTGCTTTTCTGAAGAACCTGCTCGAAACGCCCAGTCCATCCGGTTTCGAGCGGCCGATTCAGGATGTGGTGCGCGCCTGGGCCAAGCCGCTGGCGCACGAAGTCCGCACCGATCGCCACGGCAATGTCCTGGCCGTGCTCAATCCCAAGGGAAGCCCGCGCATCATGTTGGCCGGGCATTGCGATCAGCTTGGCCTGATGGTGCAGCACGTGGACGACAACGGCTTTTTGTATGCGCAGCCGATCGGCGGCTGGGACATGCAGATCCTTCTGGGACAGAACCTGGTGGTTTGGACGAAGAGCGGCCCCGTACCAGGCGTGATCTCGCGCAAGGCGCCGCACCTGTTGACCAGCGAGGAACGCAACAAAGTCCCGCTATTCCAGGATGTGTGGATCGACATCGGCGCCAAGGATCGCAAGGAAGCCGACGAGCTGGTGCGGCCCGGCGATCCGGTGACGGTCGATCTCACGTGCCGCGCGCTGCGCAACGGCCTGTTCACGTCGCCGGGCTTGGATGACAAGGTCGGCGTGTGGACGGTCATGGAAACGTTGCGGCTCTTGCACGATCGGCCTTTGCAAGCGGCGGTGTATTGTGTCTCGACCGTGCAGGAGGAAATCGGTCTGCGCGGCGCTACGACGAGCGCGTATGGCATCGATCCGCACGTCGGCGTTGCCGTAGACGTGACCCATGCCACCGATACGCCGGGCAACGAAAAGAAGCAGTTGGGCGAGGTGAAGATCGGCGCCGGGCCGGTCGTGTTCCGCGGGCCGAACATCAATCCGCACGTCGAGCAGCGCTTGCAAGACGCGGCGAAGAGCCAGGACATCGCGGTGCAGTTGCGCGGCGCAGCCAAGGCGACCGGCACCGACGCCAACGCTATGCAACTGGCGCGCGACGGCGTCGCCACGGGGCTGGTCGGCATCCCCAACCGTTACATGCACAGTCCCGTCGAAGTGATCAGCCTGGAAGATCTGAATCGCGCCGCTCAGTTGCTAACGGCGTTTTGCAGCGGCGTCTCGGAGAGCGACGACTGGATTCCCTAGCGGCGCCGTGGGGCAGGCTGGAAGCCTAGCCCGCTACCATCGGCACAGCACTCACATTCGACACATTAAGCCCGGCAAGTCAGGCATTCTGCGCGTGGCTTTCGGAATCCATCAGTTATAATGGGAAGCGATCCACCGGCCACGGACGGCGCTAACCTCGTCCCAAGGGAGCGGGCTGATGCCGCGCCTGGTGCTCACGGTAGCCATGTTCGCCTTTGCCCTGCTGCCCGTGTGCGCGCAGCCGCAGCCCCCAAACAAGGATGCAAAGCAGGACACCGGTAAGACACCGGCCAAGGAGATCAAGTCCCCGGAAACCAAGACGCCGGCCAAGGACATGAAATCGACCGACCCTGCGGTGATGCAGCCGGCTCGGCCAACGCTCGACAAACTGAAGCTGCCGGCGAACGCCATCATCGTCCTCATCGAGAAGTTGCAGGAAGCGAACGAGCTGATTCCCGAGGCGGTCATTCTCTCGTTGCAGCAATACAGGGAATTGAAAGACCGGGTCCGCGCGCTCGAACAGCAACTCAAGGGCGCGAAAGCGACGCCGCATTCGTGCAAATTGACCGGCAAGCTCGAAGGCGATTACGTGGCGCTGCGGGCGGAGTTCACGTTTGCCACGCAGCAGCCCAAGACGGCGGTGTTCCTGGGACTACAGGGCGCGCATCTCGTGGAGGGAGAGCTGGACAAGCACTTGCCGCAGCTTGACTACGGCGACGATGGTTTTGTGGTGCGCGTCGACAAGGAGGGCAACCATCAACTCACGCTCAATCTGAAAGTGCCGGTCGGGCTGAAGCGCGGCGCCGGACCGGCCGCGGAGCGCACCTTCGATCTCGGCTTGCCGGGAGCGCCGGTGACCACGTTGAGTTTGGAGCTGCCGGCGGCAATCAAGGAGGTGCACGTCGGCGACAGCATCAAGAAAAGCAAGACGGGCGGCCGCTGGGATGCGCTGCCGCTCGGTATGACCAAACAAGTCGTCGTGGCCTGGAAGGAGCCGCAGGCCGAAGCGGGCGGCGCGCCCTTGTTGACGTTGGACGCGCAGATTGTCGTCAAGCTCGAAGAGCCGTTTCCACAATTGCAAGCGGAGTTGTTGTTGGAAGTCCTGCGCGGGCAGACCAAGACCTGGCGGTTGTTGTTGCCGCCCGGCGCGACGGCGACGCTGAAAGCGCCGTTGCTGCCGGCCGGCGATTATGAGTGGGTTGTGCCCGACGCGAAAAATCCCTGGCATGTCTTGCAATTGAAAGAAGCGACGACAGAGCGCATTGTGGTCTCTGTACAAGCGGACGTGCTGCGGCCGACCGCGAAACTGGCGGCGGGTCCCTTCGCGCTGGCGGAGGCGTTTCGCCAGCAGGGAACCGTCCTGGTGCAAGCAACGCCCGGCGGACTGCGCGGCCAACGCCTGATTTACCATCGTTCCGGCGACGTGATGCAGCGCGACTTGCCGAGCAAGAGTCCAGCGGAGTTCGAAAACCTGGCGTATTTCCAATACGCCCTGGTGCAACCGTCGGCGCCGGCCGCCACCAAGCCGCCCGTGGAGATCGAATTCAAAAGCGGCGCCGGGCTTGCCGAGGCTCAGACCGACCACACGTTGCGTTTGCGCGGCGAAGGCGCCCTTTGGTTTGTCGAAACGACCACGCGCATTCAGGCCAAATCGCTGGTGGAGGCGACCGATTATATCGATGTGCAATTGCCGCGCCGACGTGCGCCGGGCATCGACGGGTTTGCCGTCGCCCCGGCCCTGACGTTTCCCGCGGCGTTGCCCTGGCAGATGCTGGCGTCGGCCGATGGGCGTCTCACCTGGGCGGCGCCGAGCGATGCGCGCTGGGAGGAGGAGGGGACGGAGTTGACGGCCCCCGACGGAGTGCGCCTGGTCCGGCTGCGTTGGTCGCGGCAGAACGCCAAGCAAGCGACGTTGACGATTCATGGCAAGTACGCCGTCCCGCCGGGATCGCGCTTCGTGCGCTTGGAGTTGCCGCGGGCGCTGGGCGTGCTTGATCGCGGCGGCGTTCTGTCCGTCAACAGCGGACCGCTTGTGGAGTTGTTGACCGGCCCGCCCGGCGCACAAGAACCGGCGCCGGAGCGACATCGCTGGCAGCGCTTATTGGAAATCGCGCCGATCACGGCGGATGTGGCGTGGCGTCCGCATCAGCCGACGTTGGCGGTCAGCGCCGTCGTCAATGTGACGGTGCACGAGCACTCGGCGCAGGTGAGACAGCATCTGTCCTTCACTTTGCCGACGGACAAGGGCGGCGCCGTGGGAAATGTGCGATTGCGCGTGCCGCAGTCGATTAAGCAAAGCGCCGTCGAGGCAGGCGGCAAATTGCTGGGCGAACCAAATCCGGAGAACGGACTGGTTTGGGTCGCGCCTGTGCCGGATGCGGCAGGAAAATGCGAACTGCTCCTTGAATACGATGTGCCCGTGCCGGCCTCGGACAACGGCGCTCAACCGGCAGCGCCTGTGGCCTGGAACGTGCCGCTCATTTGGCCGGAAGCCGCGACGCGCCGCGACGCCAAGGTGCGCGTTTGGTGCGCGCCGGGGACATTCTTGGCGCTGGCCGGCGCTCGGCGCGGGTCTCCTGACCCCGCCGGCGGTGATTGGCACGAGCGCGGCATCGAAAGCGTTCCCGGCCACGACAGTCTGCCGGCTTTGGTGGTGCACGGCACGGGAGCGCACGTGCCGCTCACGGCGCCGGTGCGACCGGCGAGCCAGGCGGCGCTGGCGGCGCTCGTCTGCGATCGCGTGTTGATTCAGGTGCGTGTGGATGACGACGGCAACCAGTTCTACCGTGCACGCTATCTGGTTCGCAAACTTGCCGCGCGCAAGTTGACCCTGGAGTTGCCCGTGCCGGTTCGCGGTTCGGAGGGCAGCAATCTGCAGTCCGTCCGTTTTGGGCCGGACAAGCAAGAGAAAGCGCTCGCCTGGGACGATCCGGCACGCAACCTCGCGGTCGTGAACTTTCCGGGGGAAGTGCCTAATCTTCAGGCACAGCCCGTGATTGTCGAAGTGGAATACAAAGTGCCGGCGGCGCTCGGCGACAGCCGACGTTTCACACAAACCCTGCTGCATCCGCCGCATTGGCACGGCGAAGTTTTGGCCGGGTCGGTTCGCTGGCACGTGGATTTGCCCGCGGACCAGGTGGCGCTCGTGCTCGGCGCCGGGGCCACGCTCGATTATCGCTGGACGTTGCAGGGATGGCTCGTGACACCCCAGACGAATGTCACGAATGCCGATCTGGAAGCCTGGCTCATGGGACACGAAGGCGGCGAAGCGACGCTGGTTGACTTGGCATTCTGGCGACCGGGACTCGGAACGCAAAGGCTCGTGCATTTTCCACGGCAATGGTGGTTGTTGGTTTGCTCCGGTCTAGTGCTGGCCTTGGGCTTGGCATTGTATTTGTTGCCGTTGGCGTGGCCGGTGCGCTGGCTGGTGTTGGCGGCCCTGGCCGTGGGCGTGGTGGCGGGGGCGCTGTTTTGGCCGGCGGCGGCGCCTTGGGTTGTCTATGGTTGCGAGCCTGGTCTGGCGGTGCTGCTCATATTGCTGGGCATGCAGTGGCTGTGGCGGGAGCGTTATCGCCGGCAAGTCGTGATCATGCCGGGGTTTGCACGTCTTCCCGGAGGCTCGACCCTGACACGCGCCAAACAGGCAGCCAAGCCCCGCGAACCTTCGACCGTGGATTCTCCGGTGATGCCCCAGCTGGGCGCGGGTTTCCTGACCCCGCCCACCGACCCGACCGCAGGTCTCAAAAGCTCGGTCAAGTGAGCGCCATGATTTGTCTGCGCCCCCACTCCCTGCTTGCCTTGGCGTTGTTGCCGCTGCTCAGCGGGCCCCAAGCCGCCAGTTTCGCGCAGCCGGCGCCTGCCGATCCCTTTCCGTTGCGGCGCATCGTTATTCCTCTGGAACGTCTTCCCGCCGAATTGCAGCGCCAGGGCGTGCTCGTGCAAATGCCGCGCGCAGAATTTGAAGCCAAGGTTCACCAAGCGGCACAAGCGCAGGAGGCACTCAAGCAACAGCCCCGGCTTGTCAAAGCACGCTATACCGCCGAGTTGAACGGCCAGGCGTTGACCGGCGGCAGCGGCCAGTGGTCGGTGCACCATGCCGGCGTCACACCCGGCATTCTGCCGCTAACTCAATTCAACCTGGCGATCCACAAGATCAAGCTTGGCAATGCCGATGCCGTGTTGGGCGAGCTTGACGGCAAGAACCTGGGCCTGCTCGTTCCCAAGCTGAGCTTGGGAACGAGCGGGCTCGGCGCTCAAGTCTTTTATTTCGATTGGTCGCTGCGCGGCCAGGCGCAGACCGGCAGCATCGCCTTCGATCTGCGCATCCCCGCTTGTCCCGTGAGTATTTTGGAAATCAAGCTGCCGGCCGATTACACCCTGGTGCTGGGGCAAAACGTCGGTATGGTCGCGGGACCTTTCGAGACGGAACAAGCTAGCCAAAAACTATGGCGCATCCAGGCGACCGGTCGATCGCAAATCGATTTCGTCGTGCGCAAGAACATGCTCTCGGACGGGACGTCGTCGATATTTGCGACGCTGGACAGCCGGCAGGAACTGAGCGCCGGCGCGGTGCAAGCCGACTTCGACATACAGATCGAAGCTGTGCAACAGGCGTTGACCGAGCTTATTTTCGATCATGACCCTGCCTTGCAACCCTACGATGTCGCGGTGCGCCAGGCGGATTTGAAGAACTGGGATGTCGTACCGCCGGCAGCGGCGGCGAAGAACAAAACTGCGGCGCTGGTCGTGCGCTTGCGCGAGCCCAAGCAGGGCGCCCTGCAAGTGCGAGTTCGATGCCTTGCGGCTCGGCCACCAGGTCAGCCATGGATCAGCCCGACCCTGCGGCTGCGGCGTGCGATTCCGCGCGGTGAATCGTTGCAGCTCGTCGTGCCGGCCGGCCAACCTGTGGACCGATGGGACTCCGGGCAATTCCGCTTGCTCCGCACCCATGTCGAAAAAGACGGCAGTCAGATATTGAGTCTCGTCGATCTCGATCCGGAAGCGACCGTGCCGCGGCGACCGCGTTTGACCTTGGCGCCGCTCGCCAGCGAACTCAGCATTCGCCAACAGACGCGCTGGACCATCACGCCGGCCGGAATGACGCTGGCCGCGGACATCGCTTACGCGGCACGGCGCGGCCAGCAGTACCAGGTTGCCGTGCAACTGCCGCCTGGGCGCTGGCGCGTGGACGAGGTCGCCTGGGAGCCCAAGGACGCGCTGCGCTCGTGGACCACGGTGGGCTCGCAACTAATCATCGATCTGCAGCGTGCTCTGGAGGCGCGCACTCCAGGGAAGCTGACGTTGCGGCTGCGAATGCCGCCGGACCGTGCCGCGCTCGGTCCTCGGCTGTTGCCGATTCCCGAACTTGCGCCGGTGGCTGCGGCGCAACGCCAAGCCACGTATGCCATCCACGTGGACCCGGCCATGCAGGCATCCTTGGCGAAGGTGTCCGCGCCGCCGACGCTTCCCGAGGTCGGCCTCCCCGGCAAGGAAATGCCGCCGTCGTTCTATTTCACCTATCGCGATCAAGCGCTCACCGGTTTGCTCCGTTGGCAGGGGCCGCGCGCCGTCGTCAACGCTCGGATCGAGCAACAAGCCACTCTCGCCTCGGCTCAATCCGAGTGCGAGGCGCGCGTGGTCGTCGAACCGGTGCTTGGTCAACCTGATCATGTGGATTTGCAGTTTTCGGCGCCGCTGGCCCAGCCCTGGAAAGTAGCAGTGCTCGCCCCAGCTGGGCGCGGGTCTCCTGACCCCGCCCCGGCCGCTCAACTCGAACGCCGTATCGGCGCTGAAACAACCGCCGCGCTGTTGCAGCTCGGAACACGTCCCGGCTTCGAGCGGCTTTTGACCTGGGTGCATATGCCGCGCGGCGAAACCTGGCGCTTGCGCTGGGACGAGCCTTTGGCGCAGCGAGCGACGTTTGTATTGCGCGGACCGCTCCGGCCAGTGCCGGCGGCTCACGAGCGGGGTCCGGCACTGCTGTTGTTGCCGAACGTCATCTTGCCTCTGCCGCCGTCCGGCATTTGGGTGTCTTGGGGGGGGACGACGCAACGTTGGGAAATTCCGATGATTGCCGCGCCGGAGGCCGACCACAGCGAGGGTGAAATCGTCGTGCAAACGCGCGGATTAGAAATAGCTCGCAGCGCTTGGCAAGCGCGGCAGCCACAACTTACAGCGCTCGGCGCGGGTCTCCCGACTCCGCCGCACGGCGCTCGCGTCTACCGTTGGGAAGGCGCATCGAAGCCGCCGGCGCTGACCGTATGGACCAGGCCGAGCGCAGCTTTCGACGACGCGGCACCGCTGTTCGACCACGCGCAGCTAACCACCTATTTGGAAGCCGGCGGCAAGACCCTGCATCATTTTCGCTTTCAAGCGCTGCGCTGGCCGAAAGCGGAACTGCCGGTGCGCTTGCCTCGGCCGGCGCGGCAAGTTTTGGCAGCTCGGCTCGATGGGCAATGGTTGGACCGCTTGGTGCAAGAGTCCGCAGCGGCCGGCATCGAAGTGCGACTGCCGATGCCGCTCGACGGCAAGGCGCATTGGTTCGAGGTGTTGTTCGCCTCGGAAACGGCGGCGTCGGCCTGGCGCTTGGCTTTCGAGGCGCCCAACTTGCAGCCGGAGCTTCCGGCGGCGCCACTGCGCCAGCGGCAGGTGTGGCGCTTGGCGGCGGGCCTGACGCCGCTGCATCAGGAACGCCTGGTGTCGCTCGATCAGGGAATGGGTTCGCCGGCGGCTCGATTGCGATGCGTCTGGCATGGCGCCGATGCGCTTTTGGAGGCTGTCGTTCCGGACGCGTTGGATGATTGGCGTGAAACGCAGCGGCACGCGGTCAGCACCGCCGAAACTGCCTTACGCCGTACCGGCACGTTGGGCGAAGCGCTGCAGCGGTTTATGTTTGACGGCCTGCAAGAACAAATGCCGCTCATCGTGGATCGGACGGCTCTGCGTGAAGCAAGGCTTGGCCCCCAGACCGGCATCGCGCCCAAACGCACCGCCGCGCCGAGCAAGTCCTTTTGGGACGCCTTCGGCCTGGTGTATGTTCCGGCGCCGGGGGCGCCGCTCTTGACCACCCAACGGCGCTGGCGCGATTGGCGCTACGGCCAAGAACTGCCCGAACGACTGCAGGAATCTCTCGCCGAGGCGGTCGCGCGCGGCCAAGACTCGCTGGGTCATTTCAGCCGCGCCGACGTTTGGCTGCGCAACGAGCCGGCATTCCGTCACGAACACCCTGAAGGACTGCCAGCCCTGACGGATTGGTTCGCACAAGGCTGGACAGAATGGGCGCCGGCCGTAGGGCAGCCCGACACCGCGTCTTTCATGGTTGTCGATGTCTTGGCCGTGCGTGTTCTGGGCCTTTGCCTCGGCGCCGTGTTTTTGCTGATCTTGAGCGCGGCGCGGCGCCGTCTTTCGTCGGCCAACCGATTGCGGTTGATCATTCTGTTGCTGGCGGCGGTTCTGTGCACGCTGGTGTCGTTGCCGATCACGTTAGCAGAATTCGCGTTCTGGCCCGCCGTTGTGCTGGTGCTGGGCTTGGCGCTCGAATATCCTCGGTTCTTGGCGAGCACGCGAGCCAATGCGACCAGACTCGCGCCTTCGACCCAGCGCCGTCCAACCCCCCCCCAATCCCCCCCTTCGCAAAGGGGGACAGGGGGGGTCGCTTGCGTACTGCTTGTCCTGCTGATGGGCGGCTGGTTGGTCCAAGCGCAGACCGACTCAGCTGGGCGCGGGTCTTCTGACCCCGCCCCGAGCGTTGCCACGGTTTATTACGTCGATGCCGGCTCGGACCGGGCCCTGGCGCTCGTGCATCCGGAATTGCTCAAGCGCCTCGACGAATTGCGGCAAAGAGCGGCGCAGCCCGCGCAAGGCGCCGTGTTGATCGGCGCCAGTTACCAGGGAAAGGCGCAGAGCGCTGCCAGCGATCTGCAGGTCCAGTTCGATCTCTACTCATTCTCCGACCAAGCCATGCTACGCGTGCCGCTGGCTGGCGTGGAACTCAAGGCCGGCGCTTTTCTCGACGGAGCGCCGGTTTTTCCGACGGCGGCAACAGGCAAAGCGGGCTATCTCGTGCCGATCCAAGGCAAGGGTTGGCATCGTCTGTCGCTCGATTTCACCGTGCGTCATCAAACCGCCGGCGAATCTCGTGAGCTGCGCTGCACGATTCCCGCGCTGACGCACAGCCAGGTCGTATGGCAGGCGCCGGCGTCTTGGGTCAACGTCCAGGCGGCGCGGGCCATGGGCGAATCGCGGACGACGCCCGATGCGTCCAAGAAAACGCAGGAACTGTTCGCCCAGTACGGCTACGAGGGGCAACTGCTGTTGCGCTGGCACCCCCCCCCATCCCCCCCTTCACAAGGGGGGGCAGGGGGGGTCGCCGCCGGATCGGCAGAACCGGAAGTGCGCGAACATTATTTCTGGGATTTCGATCCGCGCTCGCCATCGCTAAGAGCCGTCCTCGCCTATGAGGCGGCGGCGGGCAACGTGAGCCGGATCGAATTGGCCTTGCCCGAGGCGACGGAAGTAAGGAGCCTCGAGGTCGTCAGCGGCGCCGCCGGACCGGCGCTGGCGAAATGGCGGGTCCTCCAATCCGGCGGTCCGCGCCGCTTGGCCGTCGAATTGACCGCGCCGTGGTCCAGTCCGCTCCAGCTTCGGCTGCAAATGGCGCCGCGTGGCAGTTTGTCGGGCGACAACCTCAGCCTGCGGTTGCCGACGCCGCTCGGGGCCAAGCCGGTCGAAGGCGTGCTTGCGTATCGGCTTGAAGACCGGGAGATCACCGACAAGACGAAGAGCTTAAGCGTGTCCGGCCTGGCGCCGGAGAAATTCAAGGACGTCTGGGCACGCACCGGTATGCGTGATGCCGTGGCGCCGACGCGGGCCTACAGTTTCAGTCGCGCCGGCGTCGGCGCCGGCCTGGAATTGTCGCTGCAGCCGATCAAGCCGCAGGTCCGCCTGGAGCTGGATTGGCAGGCGCAACCTTCGGGCACCGAGTTGCGTTTGCAGGGCGCATGGTCCAGTTCGGCGGAAATGGCGTTCGTCGATCTCGCCTTGCCGGCCGGATTCAAGCTCTTCGATGTTCAAGGGCCCAACATCCATCATTGGAACCAGCACGAACCCGAAAAGGGGACAGGACCTCTGAATGCAAAAGGTCCTGTCCCCTTTTCGGGCCAGGCGCTGCAAGTGTGGCTCGAAAAGCCGAGCGCCAAGGCATCGTTGACTTTGCAAGGCATGCTGATGCAACCGTTCCAAGACGGGCGTTTCGTCTTGCCTCACATCACGGCGCCGCAAGCACAAGTCAGTTCGACGACGATCGCCGTTCGTGCCGGCGCGGGCTGGAGCGTCGCGCCGGAACGCCTGCTCCATTTGACGGCGCTCGCGAACGGATCGGAGCTGCGTTACCAGGCTGCGCAGCCGGCGTATGAGGGTGTCTTTATGCTGCGCGCGGCAACCGTAGCGCCGATCTTTCAGGGACTTATTGCCGTCGAACCGCGCGATCGCCAGGTGAACATCCATGCCGCGCTGGTCGGCTGGCTGGTGCAAGGCGATTTTCCGACGCTGAAGGTGCATCTACGTCAATGGCCCGGCAGCGCACCGCGGTTGGAAACGTCGGCGCCGGTCATGCGCCAACAACATCAACAAACCGGCGCCGATCATGTGTGGACATTGCAGTTTTCGCCCGGCAGCGCGCGCATGGTGGCGATTAAAGTGTACGGCAAGGTAGCCGCCGCCGGCCAGACGTTCGTCCTGCCGCGCATCGAGATGGAAGGAGGCAAGCTCGTCGATCAGCACTTGAGCTGGCCGGCCGATGCTCTGACGGTCCGAGAAATGCAAGGGCTCAAAGAGGTGAAAGCAGCTGACTTGGACAATTCGTTGAAAGTCCTCAGTATTCTCGGGCCACGGCGCCCCGCCAGTCTTTGGCGCGTCGAGCATGCCGATTGGCGCTGTGTGCTCGCGGCGCCGGCTTCCGAGAGCGCGCGACCTGGACAGGTCCTCTTCGCCCAGCAGCAAGCCGTGCCCGCCGGAACGGGGCGCTGGCTCCATCAAGCCGATTGGCTGGTGCTGGCCCGCGATCTGCGCGATGTGCGCGTGCTGCTGCCCGATGAGGCGCTGCCGCTCGCCGCCCAGGTGGACGGGCAAATGGCCCGGTGGGCGGGGTCAGGAGACCCGCGTCCAGCTGGGGCGAAGGGACAGGTCGAGATCCCACTGCCCGCGCGTGCCGGTTTGTTTCACCTGCGGCTGTTGTGGCGCTATCCTGAATCCGTGGAAGACGGCGCCCGGCCGCTGTTGGCCGCGCCCACCGTGCCGGACTTGGAACCTGCGCCGGTTCAGGGGATCGCGTTTGCGCCGCCGGGTCAGGCGCCGAGCGGTCGGTTGGCAAGTGCTTCAGGCAGCGAACAAACGCTGCTGACGGCGCTCGCGCGGGCATGTACGCAAGCGGCGACCTATTGGGCCAAGAGCGAATCACCAAATGGCCGCGCGGCTGCTCAGATCGCCTGGCACCAGCAATTTCAACAAGTAACGCGCCATCTGGAATATCAAGCGCTGTTGCAAAAAAATGAAACCGCACTGGCGGCGGTGACGCGGCTTCGCAAGGAGCATCAGGCGGCTTTTCGGCCAGAGGGCGTCGCGCCGCCGACCGCGCCGGAGAAGACGCCGCCCGCATGGTCGGTGGCGCTTCAGGGCGCCGGCGTGCCGATCCACTGGACGGCTGCGCCGCCGGTGTTGCGCTTCGAGACAGCGGCTGCCGCGGCGCCGGCGTCGTGGAGGTCTCGAGAAAGTTTGGTGTTGTTGGCGATCGGCGTCTTCTTGCTGTCGTGGTTGCCGCACGGCCTCTTGTGGTTCGTACGCCTTTGGCCGGAGCAACTGGCCGGCTTGGCGGCGCTCGGCTATCTGTGCTGGGGCGGCAGCGCCGTGGCCGTGGGGCTTGTCATCGTCGCTGCGCTGGGCCGTCTGTTGAGCTTGGGCAGGTGGTTGTGGCACCTGCTGAACGCCAGCCCCTCCGCGCCGCCGACAAGTCCCGCAAGTCAAGGCGGCACATCGTAGTCGGCGCTTGCCACGTGCGGATCAGCCTTGGGGCAGCTTCGCTTCGATCAGTCGTTTCAGCAGCGAACGATGGCAGTGCGTTTCATCTTCGCATGCCGATGAGCACAAGAGGGTGACGGTCTTGCCTTCCGAAATCAACTTCGCCAGCTCGTCGATCAATTCGTCCTGGGCCTTCATCTCTTCCAGATAGCGGTCGCGGTACTGTTCCCAGGTGATCGGCGGCCCGTGCTTGCCGTAGAAATCGGCGTGCAGCGTCCGGCTCGGTCCCAGCACGGCATACCAGCTGTCCCAGGTCTCGTCCTTTTTGCTGACACCGCGCGGCCGGTAATGGCAAATGAGCAGTCGAAAGCCGTCGTCCTGGTCGGCCTCGTCGCACCAACGCTTGGTTTTCAGTGGCAAGGCTTTCTCCTGGAGAGAAGACTCCCGAAGTCGCGGCGACTTCGGGAGTCTGGCCAGATCACCGGATGTCATCGAGCAACGCGCGCCACGCTTCTAGTGCTTTGTCACAGCTTAATTGTCGGGTAGCCGAATTCGCAAGAATTCGGGTTCCCCCTGGCTTTACCCCGAATTCTTGCGAATTCGGCTACGATCCAACCCGACATTCTAGCTGTGACAAAGCACTAGTTCGCGCTCGGGCCGAAACAGGGACTGTAATTGTTGTACGTGTTCTGTGAGCCCACGGTAAAACTCGGCGTCCGTGGCGGCACGCTGCATGAGTCGCGCTAAGGCACGCTGGTTGCCGACCGGGTAATATGCCGGGTATTGCTCGCCCAAGAGCCCGACGTTGCCGGGAATGTGCAAGGCGAGCACCGGGACGCCGAGCACGATCGCCTCGGAGACGACGTTGGCGCCGCCTTCCAGCCGCGAGGACACGACCAGTGCATGGCTGCGGGCCAGCAGCCGTCTTGCCTGCCCGCGCGGAACTTCGCCCAACCAGCGATAGCGCGGCTGGCGACGCATCAGTCGCTGCGCCCGCGCGTCCCAAGCAGGACTCAAGGCCTTGCCGACGTGCGTGACTCGCACCGCGGAATCGGCCGGCACATGCGCCAACGCCAGCGCGGCCCGCAACGGGTCCTTCTCCGCGCGCAAATGAGCCAGTACGCAAATCGCAACATGCCGCCGGCTCTTGGACGCCGCTCGCGCCGGTGCCGGCGCCGGCGCGGATTGATAGATCACGTGCGCCTTGGCGCGCCACGTCGGCCGCAAGGCCGCCAGCGCTTGCGGCTGCAGCACAACGATGCGATCGGCCCAGTCGAGCGATCGGCGCGCTGCTTCGCTCGTCGCCAGATCGTGGTACAAATCCGTTCCAGTCAGGCATAAGATGAGCGGTCCGTGCGGATGGACGCGGCGATAGTCGTCCATGGCGCGCCGGCTCTTGCGCGCGTGCAAGGCGATCATCAAATCACAAGGGACGCCGTCCCATTCCGAGCCAATAGTGATGCGATAGCCGAGCCCGCGCAACAGCCGCGCCCAGCGAACCGCGGTCACGCGATTGCCGCGCAGCGACTGCGGCGGAGCGGGGCAGGCGAGGAAAATGCGCATGAGGGAGATTATAGCCCTCACCAGACTCCCGAAGTCGCGGCGACTTCGGGAGTCATTGAAGCCGCCGCGATTTTTCTTGCATCCCAGGGTGCAGTCGGCAAACTGGAATCAAACGTGTTCCAGAAAGGACCAACAATGTGCCGTCTCGTCGCCGTCTTTTGTGCGCTCGTCGTCGCCGTGCCTTGTCCTGCCCAGGACGCCAAGCGGCGGCCTATGCAGATCGACGATTTGTTCCGCTTCAAGCGTCTCGCCGATCCGCAGATCAGCCCCGACGGCAAGCGGGTCGTCTACGTCCAGGGTGTCGTCGATCTGGAGAACAACCGCAGTACAAGAAACCTATGGCTTGCGTCCACCGACCCCGCCCAGGCCGGCAAGCCCAAACAGCTCACGGCGACCACGAAGAGCGACGGCCATCCGCGCTGGAGCCCGGACGGCACGCACATCCTCTTCGAATCGAGCCGCAGCGGTACGAGCCAACTCTGGATCATCGCGGTGGGCGGCGGCGAGGCCAAGCAGCTGACCACTATCAGCAGCGGCGCCGCGACCGGCATTTGGTCGCGCGACGGCAAGCAGATCGCCTTCGTCTCCGCCGTCTGGCCCGAATATTCCACCAAGCCGTTCGCTGAAAGCGACGTTCTCAACAAGAAACGCGCCGACGAAATCGAAAACAACCCCGTCAAAGCGAAGACACACACGCGGCTGTTCTTCCGCCATTGGGACGAATACGTCGAGGACAAGCGGCAGCATCTTTTCGTGATGAGCTTCGACAACGGCAAGGCAGGCACACCACGCGATGTCACGCCTGGCGATCGTGACGCCTATCCGACGTCGACGACCTTCGCTGTCGGCGACGACTTCACCTTCAGCCCGGACGGCAAATACCTAGTGTTCACCGCGGTTCCGGCAAGAGACGAGGCGTTTAACACGAACTACGACATCTGCCGCGTGCCGGTGACGGGCGGGACCACGAACTGGGAATGCTTGACCTCGACCAATCTCGCCGCCGACGGCGCGCCGCAGTTTTCCCCGGACGGCAAACGGTTGGCGTATCGCGCCCAAAAACGGCCGGGCTTCGAGGCAGACACTTGGTATCTAACCGTAGTGGACGTGGATGAAGGAGGATCATTCCGGGACGCACCCCGCATCGTGAAAACAGCGCGATCCGTGGAAGAGTTTGCTTGGGCGACCGTGTACGATAGGCCCAACGTTTCGGGGATGGGCCTGCTCTTCACCGCGGACGAAAAAGGGGCGCGACCAATTTATGGTCTTGCTCCTGATGGAAAAGGAATCTTCGTAGGTGGGTTTCGAGCAACGATCGGACACGACGGAACTCACGGATCTCTTTCAGTCAGCAAAGATGGACGACACTACGCTTTTACTTCAGCGACCATGCGGATGCCCGCGGAGGTCTATGTCGACAGCGTGGCGGAGGCAATCGGCGCCGGCAGAAAGAAAGTGAGCCGCGTCAACGCCGACCTTTTGTGGGAACTCGATTTTGCCAAGCCGGAGTCGGTAACGGTTCCAGGCGCCGGCGGCACGCCGATGCAGATGTGGATCCTCAAACCGCCCGGCTTCGACGCGACGAAGAAATGGCCGCTCGCTTATCTCGTCCACGGCGGCCCGCAAGGCGCCTGGGAAGACGGCTGGAGCTACCGCTGGAATCCGCAAGCGTGGGCGGCGCAGGGTTACGTCGTCGCTATGCCGAATCCGCGCGGCAGCACCGGCTTCGGCCAAAAATATGTGGATGAAATCAGCCGCGACTGGGGCGGCAAATGCTACGACGACTTGATGGCCGGCCTCGACTACCTCGAAAAGCAGCCGTGGATCGACAACCAGCGCATGGCCGCCGCCGGCGCCTCGTTCGGCGGCTACATGATGAACTGGTTCGCCGTGAAGACGGGCAAGTTCAAGACGCTCATCACCCATTGCGGCGTGTGGAATTTCGACAGCATGTATGCGACCACAGAAGAGCTATGGTTCGACGAATGGGAGCACGGCGGCCTGCCCTGGGGCAAGAACCGCGAGAGCTATGAAAAGCACTCGCCGCACCGTTTGGCCGCGAATCTCGGCAAATTCAAAACGCCGATGTTGATCATCCACAACGACCTCGACTTCCGCGTGCCGGTCAGCGAGGGACTGCAACTTTTCACAACCTTGCAGCGCCAGGGCGTGCCGTCAAGGTTCATCAACTTTCCCGACGAAGGCCACTGGGTGCTGAAGCCGCGCAACAGTCAGCATTGGCATCGCGAAGTGTTTGGGTGGCTAACCAAACATGTGGCCCCCGGCGGCAAATGAGAATCAGTGCTTGCCGTTTAGCGCGGCCAGCATCGATTCGCGGACATTGTCCCCGAAACGATGCTGGCCGCGCTAAACGGCAAGCCAACCTTCACTCGGCAAACAGCGCCTCGACGTACGCTTCCGGATTGAACAGTTCCAAATCCTCCGGCTTCTCGCCGACGCCGACGAACTTCACCGGCAAGTCGAGCTTCTGCTTGATGCCGAAGATGGCGCCGCCCTTCGCGGTGCCGTCGAGCTTGGCGAGAATGATGCCGGTGCATTTCACCGTCTTTTTGAACATCTCCGCCTGCACGATGGCGTTCTGGCCGCTGGTGGCGTCGAGCACGAGGAGAACTTCGTGCGGCGCGCCGGGAACGCTCCTGCTGACCGCGCGATGGATCTTTTCCAGCTCGCGCATCAAATGCGCTTGCGTATGCAGGCGTCCGGCCGTATCGACGATGAGGACGTCGAACCCACGTGCTTTGGCCTTGTCACAAGCGTCAAACGCAACGCTGGCCGGATCGCTGCCCTGGGCGTTCTTGACGATGTCAACGCCCAGCCGTTGGCTCCAAATCGTGAGCTGCTCGACGGCGGCGGCGCGGAAGGTGTCGCAGGCTGCGACCATCACTTTCTTGCCCTGGTCCTTGCAATACTTGGCGAGCTTGGCGATCGAAGTCGTTTTGCCGGAGCCGTTGACGCCGGCGATCATGACGACGGTGGGCCCGCTCGGCGCATAGCGGATGCCGCTGTCGGGCACGGTCAAGTGTTGCTTGAGTTCGTTCTTGACGAAGACTAGCACGTCGCCGGTGATTTCTTTGTCTTGAAACGCCTGCCGCACACGCTCGACGGTCTGTTGCACGACAAACGTGCCGACATCCGCGAGATAAAGTTGCTTTTCCAAATCGGCGAGAAACTGCTTGTCGACGCGGCCCTTGAGGCGCAGAAGCGCGGCGACGCCGCTGAACAGGCTGCGCGTCTTGGCCAGCCCGTGCTTGATCTTCGCGAAAAAGTCCCACAATCCCATGGACGCCTCGATTGGAATAGGACGGAACGATCGCTGCATCTCGCTTGCGGCTTAGCGAAACGGTGGACGCCGGTCTCGCTAAGCCGCAAGCGGATGTTACGGTTCGTTGATTGACAATTCTCGCAGGGTTTCTAATTCGGCGCGCGTGACGCCGCACGATCCCAGGCCGCGCGGCGGCGTCATCGGCCCGTGGCAATCGCTGCCGCCCGTGACGGCAAGACCGAGGTCGCCGGCCCACGCGCGCAATTCGCGTCCACGGCCGGGCCGACAACTTGGATAATCGACTTCGATCGCTTGCAGGCCGATGGCGCGCAGCTTGTGCAGCGTGTCTTTGGAAGCATCATAGGGCGGATGCGCCCAGGCCGCAACGCCGCCCGCCTGCCGCACCAGGGCGATCGCCTCGGCAACGGGAAGCCGCGCCTTGGGCACATGGACGCGGCCGCGATCGCCCAGCCAGCGCTGAAAGGCTTCGCGGATGTTGGCCGCCTTCCGCGCTTTCACGAGCAATTCTGCCAGGTGGCGCCGGCCCACGGCGATGGCGCCTGCACAAGCCTCGGCTTCATCCGCATCGACAACGATGCCGAGCGCGGACAGACGCTGCACCATTTCGCGAAAACGCTCCTGCCGCCGCACACAAAGTCGGTCAAGAGCCGCCGACAACGATCCGTCGTCGAGCCGCACGAAATAGCCCAACAGATGAAACTCGGCTCCGGAGTATTCGGCCGTGATTTCGACGCCGGCGATGATCTCGGCCGTGTCACGCGCCGCTTGCCGCGCCGGAGCGATGCCTGCCAAGGTGTCGTGATCGGTGATGGCGACCGCCATCAGACCGCTGCGCCGCGCCAGGTCGACGATTTGCGCCGGCGCATAGACGCCGTCGCTGCAAGTCGTGTGCATGTGCAAATCGGCGCGGCCATAATGGCGCGGCCGGGCCAGCGTCTGACAAAGCGCGGTGAAAGGTTGGCGAGCGGGCATGAGTTACGCCGGCGCCTCCGCGTCGCGCCGCAGCCGGTCGAGCACGCCGTTGACGAAAGCGGGCGATTCCGCGGTGCCGAAACGCCGCGCCAACTCGATCACTTCATCGAGGACGACGGCGGGCGGGTTCTCTTTTTGAATCAACATCTCGAAGCTGCCGAGTCGCAGCAGATTGCGATCCACGGTTGGCATGCGCGCGATGCGCCAGTTCTCCGCGGCGGCGGCCAGCTTCGCATCAATGTCGGCCTGGTGCGCTTGCACGCCGTCCACCAGGCCCAGGCAGAATTGTTGCAGCCGCTGGTCGCGCAAACGGTCGGCGGCAAAACGTTCCAGGTCGGCGCGTGCCAGGTTCGGATTGTGATCGCGCTGAAACAGCAATTGCAAAGCCACTTCTCGGGCGCGCGTGCGTCGGGTCATGGAGTTCTTCTTTCTGTCCGGGTTCTGCCATGCTACGGATTCAAGTGGTGAGTGGTGAGTGGTGAGTGGTGAGTGGTGAGTGGTGAGTGGTGAGTGGTGAGTGGTGAGTGGTGAGTGGTGAGTGGTGAGTGGTGAGTGGTGAGTGGTGAGTAATGAGTGGTGAAGGGCCTTTGGCTTGCCGTTTAGCGCACCCAGTATCCCTGGCGAGGCAGCACGGGATCATGGTTGTGCTAAACGGCAAGCCACGTCGCAGCACTCACCACTCACCACTCACGACTCACCACCCATAAAATGACCGGATGAAGATTCTCGCCATGAGCGACCTGCACGGCTACTTACCGGACGATGTGCCGCCGTGCGATCTCTTGTTGCTGGCCGGCGATGTGTGTCCGATCGAGAATCACACGCTCGCCTTCCAACACGACTGGCTCGACAACGATTTTCGCCGCTGGCTGCAGCGATTGCCGGCCCGGCACATCATCGGCATAGCGGGCAACCATGACCTGATCTTCGAACATGCTCCCGAGCTCGTGCCGGGTGATTTGCCCTGGACGTATCTGCAAGACAGCGGCGTCACTTGGGAAGGCATCAAAATCTGGGGCACGCCGTGGCAGCCGTGGTTTTTCGACTGGGCCTTCAACGGTCGGCCCGAGCAGTTGCAGAAGATCTGGTCGCTGATTCCCGACGACACGGACATTCTCGTCGTCCACGGTCCGCCGCACGGGTACGGCGACGCGGTGCCGGAGCGATACGGCGTGCGCCGCACCGGCTGTCCGCATTTGCTTGAGCGCATCCAGACAATTCAGCCGCGCTTGGCCGTCTTCGGTCATATTCATGAAGGCCGCGGACAATGGACCGTCGGACGCACCATTCTTGCCAACGTGACGATGTTGAACGCGTCGTACGTGCCGATTTATCCGCCGTGGGAGATGGAGTGGCAATCGTAGTTGGACAGCGCCACTTTTCTCGCGGCGATGACGGAAACTCAATGAGGGCAACCACATCGGCGGCGGCTCAGGCGGACGATCGGGGTATGCACGATTTGATGCGGTCGGCGTCGATGCCGAGCGCCTTCAAGCGGGCCTTCTTCGTTTTCGTGTGCGAGCGCCGCGCTTGGGCGTT
>Ga0080064_1002641_pt1:0-15000 | contig 29375 bp, 17 predicted proteins | sample Subgrocontami54m_FD_69260 | JGI IMG/M metagenome (GOLD analysis project Ga0080064, IMG submission 69260) | Subsurface groundwater microbial communities from S. Glens Falls, New York, USA - GMW46 contaminated, 5.4 m (SPADES assembly) (version 2) ...
CATCCGCATCGTCGCGAAACCGCAGCAGTTGTACCGCATTGCGGATCGGGGCAACGGCATTGCGCAAATCGTGCACCAGCGCGCGCGCAGGACTATTGCGATCGCCAGCATCAACCCGTCCTGGGTTCCCATCTTCCATGGTTAGAAGCGCTTATTAGAAGCGTAGGGTGGATGCAGGCGCTTGCGCCGGAATCCACCAACTTCCGCGATTCTATACCGATTCGCCGTGGGCAAGCACCCGCTGCGCACCGGCTGCGTCACGAACAACGCGAATCAGGCGGACGGAAAAGGGCGGGCAACAATCGCCTGCAGGTCGTCAGGATCGATCGGCTTGATGAGGTGGTAGTCGAATCCTGCCTCCCGCGAGCGGCGGCGGTCATCGTCCCGGCCATACCCGGTCACGGCGACCAGCGGTGTATGCTTGGTTTCGGGCAATTGTCGTAACCGCCTCGCCACCTCGTAGCCGCTCATTCCCGGGAGCCCGATGTCGAGTATTACCACGTCCGGCCGGTAGCTTGCGGCCGTCTGCAGGACTGAAGGCCCATCGTAGACGCAGCGTACATCGTGACCGGATATCCGCAGGATCATCGCGATGCTTTCGCAGGCATCGACGTTGTCGTCCACGATCAGGACCCGCTTCCCGGGAGCGCCGGGGTTGACCCGGGCGGCGGAGACGCCGGAATTCTGATGTCCTCGCGGTTCCGGCAAAGCAGGCAACCGGATGGTGAACTCGCTGCCCTGGCCGGTGCCCTTACTGGCGACCGCCACGCTGCCACCGTGCATTTCAACCAGTCGCTTGACCAGCGTCAGGCCGATTCCCAAACCGCCCTGCGAGCGGTCCAGCGTGCGGTCGCCCTGCACGAAAAGTTCGAAAATGCGGGCTTGGAGTTCGGGGGTGATTCCCGCTCCCGTATCCCGGACGGACAATACGACCTCTTCTCCTTCACGCGCCGCGCAAACCGAGATGCGCCCCGCCTCGTCCGTGTACTTGGCGGCGTTCGTCAGCAGGTTGGCGATAACCTGCGCCAACCGGATCCGGTCCCCCTCGACCCAGATGGGCCGGTCGGGAACGGCAACCGATAGCTCATGGTTCTTGGCGTCTATCGCCGGCTGTGCGGTCTCGATGGCGCGGGTAATCGCTACGGCAACGTCCACCGCTTCCCTGCGCAGCTCGATTTGACCCCGTATCATGCGGGAAACGTCGAGCAGATCATCGACCATCCGCGCCAGGTACTCCAACTGCCGTTCCAGCACATCCCGCGCCTGACCGACCCGCTCGATATTCGCCCCCGGCATCTTCATCAGGTGCAAGGCGTTGCGCATGGGGGCAAGCGGATTGCGCAGTTCGTGGCCCAGCATCGCCAGGAACTCGTTCTTTTCCCGGTCGGCCTCGGCGAGTTCGTGCAGCCGCCGCTGCAACTCCTGCTCCAGCCGTTTGCGATCGGTGATATCGCGCACGATGCCGGTAAAAAACCGGCGCGTTCCAACGCGAAATTCGCTGACTGCCAGGTCCATCGGAAACGTCGAGCCGTCTTTGCGCCGGCCCAAAACCTCGCGCCCGATGCCGATGATCTTCGCCTGCCCGGTTTCCCGGTAATTGGCGAGGTAGCCGTCGTGCTCGCTGTGGTAGGGTTCCGGCATCAGCAGCTTGACGTTGCGCCCGATCACCTCCACGCGCGAATAGCCGAACAGTTTCTCCGCCGCCGGGTTGAAGGACTCGACCATGCCGTGCTCATCGAGCGTGATGATGCCGTCGATCACGTGATCGACGATCGAGCGCATCCGCTCTTCGGTCTGGGCTACTTCGTGGATCGCGGGAGAGACCGATTCCATGCTGTCCAGCCTGAATAACCGGGTTTTTATCCGCCATGCGGCGGCGAGTGCAACTCATTATAAGCAGTAATTAGAGTAGGGTGCGCTTGCGCACCATCCGGGGTACGCTAGCGCACCATCCGGCAACCGGTGCGCAAGCGCACCCTACTTCGCCGAACCGAGAATTTTCTGCAACGCGGGCAGATCGACCGGTTTGACGAGGTGATGGGCGAAACCCGCTTCGCACGCTCGCCGTCTGTCCTCTTCCTGTCCCCACCCCGTGATGGCGGTCAGCACGCTGTGCCGCGTAGCGGGCAACTCACGCAGGCGGCGCGCCAACTCGTAGCCATTGAGTTTGGGCAGACCGATGTCGAGGAAAGCGAATTGCGGTTTGAACCCGCGAGCGATTTCAGCCGCCGCCGAACCGTCGTAGGCGACCCGCACCTCATGTCCCATCGCCCGCAACAGCAGGGCAAGACTGTCGGCAAAGTCTGCGTTGTCGTCCGCCAGCAGGATGCGGCATTTTGCGCCGGCCGGCCCGCCCACGCCATCTTCGCCTCGTACGGCGGTGTCTTCCTCGGGCTGCGCAAAAGCGGGCAATCGCACGATGAACTGGCTGCCGTGGCCGAGTCCCTTGCTGTGGGCAACGATGCTCCCGCCGTGCAGCTCGACCAGATGTTTTACGAGTGTCAGCCCCACCCCCAGTCCGGCCTGCGATCTTTCAAGGGAGCGGTCGGCCTGGGCAAACATATCAAAAATAACCGGCAGCATTTCGGCGCTGATGCCGATTCCCGTGTCCGCCACCGTGGCGACGAGTTCAGCGTCGTTAAGTTCTGCCGCAAACGTGATGTTGCCGCCGATAGCCATGAATTTCGCGGCATTGTTGAGCAGATTCAGAAACACCTGCGCGAGCCGCGTGAAGTCGGCAAACAGGATGACCGGCCGCGGCGGTAACAGCAAAGTCAACCGGTGCTGGCGCGCTTCGATCAGCGGCCCGGCCGCCTCCAGCGCGCTGTTCACGACGTCACGCAATTCGACGCGCTCCTTTTTCAACGCCATTTTGCCGGTCGTAATCCGGGAGACGTCGAGCAGATCGTTGACCAGACGCACGAGTTGACGAAGCTGGCGCTCCATCATTTCACGGGCAGATCGCAATGTGTCCGCGTCGCCGCCGGCCGTACGCAGTATCTCGAGGGCATTGCGCAGCGGCGCCAGCGGATTGCGCAGCTCGTGCGCCAGTGTCGCCAGGAACTCGTCCTTGCGCTGGTCGGCCGCGAGCAGCGCCTTCTCCGCGTCGCGCCGTTCCGCCATTTCCTGGTGAAGCGCACGGTTCGATTCTTCCAGCGCCTGCGCGCGCCGCCCGATTTCGGCGAGCATGTCGTTGAATGCATCGACGAGGTAGCCGATTTCGTCCTGGGTCGTCTTGCGCGCCCGCAGCGAAAAATCCCGCTGCGTCATGACCTGACGCGCAACTTGCGTAACTTCAAGGATCGGCCCGGAAATTACGGCTTGCAGCCAGGCCGTCATCAGCAACGCGCCAAGCAGACTCAGCGCTATTACGGCGCCGAGGATGGTAAGGTAATTCTGCAATCGGTCAACCAGCTCGTAGCGGGCTCTCAAAAATACCGTCCCGAGCAATTCATTTTTATCTTTGATTTGCTGGAACATCAACAACTGGTTGCCGTCAACTTGGTAGCCGTCCGTTTGCGGAAGTCCGGGAAACGCGACGCCCGCGATATCCGGGCGGATGTACGTCGCGAACAGCGCCCCTTTCGCCGTGTAAATAGCCGCCGCCGAGATGCCGGGCGTGACTTTCAGCAAGGACAGATTTTCCCGTGCCACCTTGGGGTCGTCAAAAGCCAATGCGGGTGCGCTGGCCCGGCCGATCAGATCCGCCTGTGAGAACAGATCGTTTACCCGTGCCCCGTGGTAGGTGCGCAGATCATAGATCACCATTGCGCCGCTCGCGAGCAACAAGGCCACCAGCGTCGTCGCCAGCACTACCAGCATCAATTTTCTGCGCACGGAATACTTTGCCGCGCGCAGCACGCCGATACGCAGCACTTGCGGGCTGGACGTCATTGCGGCGTCGCCTTGCGCACGTTCTGCGCGACCGCGAGCAACCGCGAGCTGAACTTGAGTCCCTGCTTTTCGGCTGCTTCGAGCGAAATCTCGAATCGGACGCGTTCCCGGATCACCAGAAAGTTGATCATGGCGCCGTGGTTCAGCGCACCCGCGGTTTCAGTGACGATCAGGACCGGTTTCGCCCGCGCCACCCTTGCCCATTGGGGCAGGCGGGCAATTTCCGCGCGTCCGACAAACAGTATGTGCACGTTCGCGAGGGAGTCAACGTCCTTCAGCTTTCTCACGAGCAACGGCCGGTCGTCTGCGGTGCGCCCGGCCACTGTCTGCGCGAGCTCGCCCGCCAGCTGATCGTCGCCGGAGACCGCAATCGTGACGGGTGTGTCCGATTGAGGAAACGCGCCCTCGGGCCACTCGACGTATCCGGTGAACTTGAAAATAAAGGCCGCCTTGACGTTGCGCTCAAGCACGGTTGCCTCGTCCTCCACCGGCGCGGCGAGCAGCGACCCCCGCGCATCGGATAACGGCATGGTCGCCGAGCCGCATCCCTCCCCTATTGACTGGCGCGTCAGTTCTGCCCCCTCGGCGAACATCAAAGCGCGCAAGGTTTCCTGCTCGCGCGCTAGGCTATACGTCTCTGCCATCAAATCGAGGCTGTCGGGATTGCGGCGCGGGCCCTCGACCGTAACCACTCCGAACTTGCCGGCCGCAAACAATACAGTCTCGATGACCCGCGGGATTTCGATACCCCTCGGGATTGATGCCAGCGCTCCCCGCGCGGTTAGGGAGGCTGTCGCATTGACGATCGCCCATGCCCTTTTTGGTAAGGTCTTCCGTGCTCTCTCCTTGTTACGCGTGATCGCAACAATGTCGCCGACCACTGGTTCGGCGTCTTGTCCCAAACCCTTGATTGCTTCGGCGAGCGCCGCGGCCTTGTCGCCGAGCCACGACGCTTGCATCCCGCCCGGCCGCGGCATCAGAGCGTGCCGCGCGGCGTTGTGCGGGCTGAAATAGGATCGATCGATTATGATCATGGGCGCCCGCCCCGCGCGCGCGAGATGCAAAGCAATCTTTGACCCAAGACTGCCGCAGCCGAGCTGTACCCAGCTGATCCGCTCCGCATTGTTGTCGCGGTCATCCGACAGTCGCCGCAACAGGTCAGGCGTGATCGACTGTCGATGGCCCGCCGGCCGAACCGGCGTTTGATCGCCCTCAGGCAGCAATTTCGGCGCGCCAACATCGACAATGTACGGGCAAAGCTCGATCGGGCTGTTCGTGCCAATAACAGGATATGGGCGCCTTGCCGCGAGGATCACTGCGATGGGCGCCGTGCTGCTCAGGCGCCATTGGGCCACGGAGGTCTCCAGCCAGCGAAGCGCGGAAGTGAGCTCGGTCGCGCATCCGTAATCGGTCGCGCGCGCATTCAAGCTGGCAATTTCGGTCACCGTCTCGGGTTGATAAACGTTCGTGACGATCGGCTTGCCCGAGGGGTCTCGACCCGGCCACGCCACGATCGCGATCGATCGGCCGATTTGCCAGCGATCCCCCGCCTCGGGCGGGATGCGCGTAAACAATTTGTCGGCGGTTTTTGGGTTGAACACCACGCGCTCGGCAGACACTGCACCGTGCAACATGGCCCCGCCGTCCGGCTCTATCAGCACGGCATACTCGAATACGAAAACCGCATGTCCTCCTTTGCGCGCGACCAGTGCCCGCAGTGCGCCCGCATCCGCGACAATGAAGTCCGCCAGGCTATCGCGGCGAACCGGTTCCCAGCCTTGTGCAGGATCGATCAACTGGCCAAGCGCCGCCCGCTCCAGCCACTGCACGAGCTGGTTAAGGATGGCGGCAATCCCCTGCTGCTGCAGAAGCTCGCTGAGATCGCCATCGAATAGGCACGGCCGAGGGCGCGTGGCGGGATCCCCCGGCAACACATGCGCCAGCGATCGATCAAAATCCTGCCGCAGGAAAACAATGGGTGCTCGTAGCGGAAATCCAGCGGGGAACCGGACCGTCACGGTCTCGTGGACTTGAACACCATTTGGGCTTCGGCCGTCGGCGACCCAGGCATTCGGGAGCCCGAGACGCAGCGCTACCTCGACCTCCCATGCGCCAGTAACGTGATCGGCCCGCGGCGGCGAGATCTCGACGACATTCGAATGGGCGCCGATGATCCGCAGTGTTCGTCCGATATGACCCTCAGGATCAGGCACGCTTAGCGTGGTTGACACCGACCCCTCAGCCGTGCCCGAGAGGCTGACTGCCGACCGAACCCGCACCAATAATGGCGGCCGCCTTCATCGGCTTGCTTTTGAGCCGCGGCCCATCCGCGCCGATTTCGAACTCCATCGTTTCCGGCTTTTGGGCCGAAGGATATTCCCCGACGCACCTGAACGAACCGCCCGCGTCTTTCGCGATGGCTTCGTACTCGCGCTTCGCCCGGATGCACGGCGGATCGTTATCGTCGTCCTTGATCGGGTTGCTGCTGGCGACAATCACCGCGCCCTTGCGGGTCTGAGAAAGCGCTTTTCGCGCCTTCGGGTTGACTTTGGCGGCTTCGCCGAAATCGCTCCAGCTATCGTAGGACAGGCTGTGCCACGAACAGTGATGCGGCGCGAGCAAGATGTCGTAGCTGAGCCAGTCGGCATTGGATGAGTGCTGATCCCACAAACGCTCCCAGATCGCTGCTTCGGCGTCGCCGCCGGTCAGAAACCGCCCGGCATCGGCCTTGCCCCCGCCTAACAGAGAGAACCGTAAGATCGTGCTCGAATGATTCTTCGAGCGGAGTTCTTCCTCATCCTGGTCGTCGCTCTTCGGCCGCGGCGCAAGCAACCGCGTCTTCATCGAATGGTCGTACTGGCCGTTCACGCGGGAGAAAGTCTGGTCGACCTTAACGAGGATAACTGTCAGATCGTCCGTCTTGCCGTTCTCGTCTTCGCCCAGGATCAGGATGCGATCGCCGTCGCCGACGACCCCGCCGGTCTCGCGATAGCGCGCGACACGGCGGCGCGCCTCGCTGTTGAACGCCTTTGCGTCGGGACAAAGCACGTGCTGGTTAGATGCACGCCGAAAAACCATCGGCGACGACCAGAGCTCGCGAATGAAGATCTTGTCATCGTCTTTCGACCAATCGGCGGGTCGACCAAGGTGAAGGTGATTCTGCAGCCCGCGACAGTGATCCTGGTCGGGGTGGCTCAGCAGGAAAGCGTCGACGTAGAGTCGGCCATCTGCGTCACGCGTTAGACGGTCGCGTAATTCTTTCGCGACGTTGGGGGTGTCGTCGTCGGGATCATCCGCGGCGCCGCGGATGTTGACGTCGATCAGGATTTTACGACCACTCTCGAGCTCGACCAGCGCCATATCGCCGTTGCCGACCACGAAGACAGAGATCCTTGCCACCATGCCATTCACCTGTTCACAAGGAGTGGGGCTAGACGGGTTCTTGTTGCCAGACGCCCGGTTGGATGTATCCTTACATTGGCGTGCCGCACCTCCTTGTCAAGACGGTCGTATGGATATATCTAACAGACGGGAATCGGTAATGAATAACAAGGAGATAGAATGAGTATCGGCGCCCGGATCAAAGAGCTGCGAATACGGAAGAGAGAATCGCTGCAGCAATTGGCCGACGCCGTCGGAGCCTCCAAGCCCCACATCTGGGAGTTGGAAGTCGAGAAGAGCACGAACCCATCCGTCGAGTTGCTCAAGAAGATCGCCGAGCATTTCGGCGTGCCTGTCTCCTACCTACTGGAGGAGCAGCCCTCGGGGGATATCCGGATTTTTGGTAGGGAGTTTCGTGGGCTGAGCGAGGCCGACAAGAAGCTGTTTTGGGACATGGCGGAACGCCTGACGCGTAAAGACTGACCGTGATGGATGACGAGCTCCGGATGAAGCTGGCAGACCTCGGCTCGCCCGAGGCGCTCGCCGATTGCATCATCACACACTATCCCGCCATCGAAATTCCGATCCCGCTGAAGCGCATTGCTGAAGCTGTCGGTATCGTCGACATCATCGGCCAGCTGACCAGTTCGTTCGAGGGAGCGCTCGTCACCACCGCCGCCAAAGGCACCGGCTCGATCGCCTACAACATCGCCAGCAGGATCGAGCGCCGCCGCTTCACGATCGCCCATGAAATCGGCCATTTCCTGATCCCGTGGCACGACGCGAGCGCCCAGTGCGCAACAACGGACATGGGCGTGCTTAAAAGCCCGGATACGCGCAAGAACAAGGAAGCCGAGGCCAATCGGTTTGCCGCCGCGCTCTTGACGCCGCCGGTGCTATGCACCCGCGATATCCGGTGCTTTGGTTCGCCGGAGACGGAGCATGTCCTTGCATTGGCTACAAAATACCGGGTCAGCAAGGAGATGGCGGCGCGCCGCTACACCGAGCTTTGCGATCATGTCTGTGCGATCGTTTTCTCGCATCGGGGTGCCATCCGGTATTTCGTGAAGTCCCGAAGCTGCCCGTTCCTCGACGTTACTAAGGGCAATCCGCTGCCGCCAGGCTCGCTCTCGGCACGAGCGCGCGGTCAACCCGGGCATTTGTCGGAATGGACCGAGACGGCGCCAGAGATCTGGTTCGGCGCAACGCGCCGAACCATCGGCAAGATGATCTACGAGCAATTTCTCGAACAGCTGAATGGCTATCGCCTCACCATGCTGACGATCGACGACATGCCGGACGAGGATGAGCCCGACGAGGGTCAAGAGCTTGAAGAGGGCTGGGCCGTTCGCTTTCGCCGATAGCACGCTTCGTTCGATCGGCGCTGCCGTTTTCGCGAAAATCTGTGCCGTTAAGCGTGCCCCTCAGGCAAATTTAGGGCCTCATAGATGACGGAATTTTTCGGGAACGGATAGAGCACGGATTGTTCGTGTTTGGGCGCAATCATGTGCCAATCATGTGCCATGGAGAATTTTGCAGGGTTTGGGAGCGGATCGCGGAATCCGTGCAAGCCTTTGGAAAGGCTTGGATTTCAGCGGAGGGCTTGGGAAGGGGTCGTGGCACATGAAAAAGCCCGCCGGAGGCGGGCTATCTCATTGGTTTTATTGGGCAAAAGACGGTTGCGGGGATAGGATTTGAACCTATGACCTTCAGGTTATGAGCCTGACGAGTTACCGGGCTGCTCCACCCCGCGTCACGAAGAAAGTAGTTTCAATCTGATACTTAGAAGATAGCAAGAACTGAATTCTTGATTAACTAATCCATTTTGTGCCCATTTTGCGCCCACCGCGCAAAGCGATTTACAAAAATCGGCCCGTCGGCAACTTCTGCTTCGCGCCGGATTTCAGTCATTCGCCCGTCAGTCCAGCGATGGGAAGGTTACGCCGGAAACGGCCATCGATGCGTCCCATTGGGATCAGCGGGCCCTGGCGTTTGCAAGCGCTTTGTTGCTTGCTATTCTCGGCGTGGCAACCTTTGCTTGCCTCGTCAGGAGGCCGTCACATGGCCGATCAATTGGAGCCGGGAGCCGATCGGAATGTCCGTAGGTCGTCATCGGTGATCGATGGCCTTGGGGCGTTCGTGACAGAGATCGATCGCTTCCGGCATTCGAGCGGCCGAACACATGCGAGACCGAGGTTGGCCTGATGGGCTTGCCCGCCGGACGGCGCAAACGGATGACTCGCAACATGTCGTACCTCATCGAAATGGAGGGCGGGTGACTGGTGCGCTTGAGGATCTGCGTGTCTTCATTAGCTACGCGCATGACAGCTACGAGATCGCGCGGAACATCGCCGCCCATCTCCGTAATCACGGTGCGATACTGCTGTGGGACCGAGACTTCGCACACGGATCTGGATTTCACGACCAGATCAAGACTCAAATAGCCTTTGCGCATGTATTCTTGCCACTGATCACGCGCTCTTCCGCTAAGCGGGGCTGGGTGCATCAGGAGATCGGTTACGCCACCGCACTGCACGTTCCGACCCTACCAATTGCAATAGAGCAGCCTCCTGCCGCCATGCTCGAAGGCCTGCATGCGGTATGGTTTGATAATGCAAAAGATATTGGCAACCTCGAACTATCCCTGCCGCCAGAGATTTTCCTGAGACTGGTCGAGCGCTTCGACAATCCATCCCTAGCGACATACGTGTGCGCTGCGGAGAGCGAGGATCGGACAAGACTGTTGTACCGCTACGCCGCCGAGGTGCGCCGGCTTGGGCATAGCGGCCTGGTTCGCCAGACCAGCCACCTAAGTTCGTTCCACATTCCGACCGAGACGCCGGAGCACATCGCCTGGGAACAACGGTACGACGCCACTGACCAACGCAGTTTTTATCATCGCCGTTTGCTGCGATGCGAACGCCTCGCTTTGGAATGGCACGCAAGGGAAGCGGGAGCAAAGCTTATTGTCTGTCCGGATATCACGCTTAGTCTCAGAGGTGCGTCGGCAGCAAAGGCACGGCTACTGGAACTGAAGCGTTTTCTCAAAGATGCCGGGGACAACGGAATCAACGTTGAAGTCGCTCGCGGGGCCAAGATCGATCATCCGGAAAACGTTACTATCATCGGCGACTGGTTTATGGCCGCGTCAGTTCTGGGCACTCCGAAAGCCGGATACCGCCAAACGATTTTCACACGGCATGCCCAGACCGTCCGAGAGCGTATCGCGTTATTTGAGCAACAATTTAAAGAGTGCGCCCTCTGGCCGGGCACGGGTTCGTCGCGCGAGCGCGCGATTGCATATCTCGACCGCGAGTTGGGAAAGTTCCCCCAAGAATAAATCGACCGCAAAAAGAGGTATCAGCAGCCGTCCGGCCGCCAGATGGGATCGGGTGTTTTGCCCCTCGCTATGGCCACCAAGCCAGCCAAGCCACCTCTCCAAACCCGCGACCGACCCACGGCCGGGGAATGGGGGTGCACGAGTTATGAGTGATGTGAGGTGTGTGAGTGTATTGGGGATAGTTGCGGTATTGGCGATGGTGAATGATGGTATTTGTCGTTGGAAGCGGTGCTGAAGCCGATCGAGCGATTAGTACCGGTCAGCTGCGCGGGTTGCCCCGCTTCCACCTCCGGCCTATCGACGTGGTGGTCTACCACGGCTCTCGGCGAGACCTGGTTTTGAGGAGGGTTTCCCGCTTAGATGCGTTCAGCGGTTATCCCATCCGCACTTAGCTACCCGGCGGTGCGGCTGGCGCCACAACCGGTACACCAGAGGTGCGTCCTTCCCGGTCCTCTCGTACTAGGGAAAGCGCCTCGCAAGTCTCAAACACCCACGGCAGATAGGGACCGAACTGTCTCACGACGTTCTAAACCCAGCTCACGTACCGCTTTAAATGGCGAACAGCCATACCCTTGGGACCTGCTCCAGCCCCAGGATGCGATGAGCCGACATCGAGGTGCCAAACGACGCCGTCGATATGGACTCTTGGGCGTCATCAGCCTGTTATCCCCGGCGTACCTTTTATCCGTTGAGCGATGGCCCTTCCACGCGGGACCACCGGATCACTATGGCCGACTTTCGTCTCTGCTCGAGCTGTCGCTCTCGCAGTCAGGCGGGCTTATGCCATTGCACTCAACAGCTGATTTCCGACCAGCTTGAGCCCACCATCGCGCGCCTCCGTTACTCTTTGGGAGGCGACCGCCCCAGTCAAACTACCCGCCATGCAGGGTCCCGGCCCGGGCTTCACCAGGCGCGGTTAGATATCAGAGACCATAAGGGCGGTATTTCAAGGTTGCCTCCACCCCAACTGGCGCCAGGGCTTCAAAGGCTCCCGCCTATCCTACACATACACTCCCTAATACCACTGCAAAGCTGTAGTAAAGGTGCACGGGGTCTTTCCGTCTGACCGCGGGTACTCCGCATCTTCACGGAGAATTCAATTTCGCTGAGCCGGTGTTGGAGACAGCGGGGAAGTCGTTACGCCATTCGTGCAGGTCGGAACTTACCCGACAAGGAATTTCGCTACCTTAGGACCGTTATAGTTACGGCCGCCGTTTACCGGGGCTTCGATTCAGAGCTCGCACCCCTCCTCTTAACCTTCCGGCACCGGGCAGGCGTCAGACCCTATACGTCGTCTTGCGACTTCGCAGAGCCCTGTGTTTTTAGTAAACAGTCGCCACCCCCTCTTCTGTGCCCCCCACGCGCGGTTGCCCGCGCGCAGGGCCCCCTTCTCCCGAAGTTACGGGGGCATTTTGCCGAGTTCCTTCAACACCGTTCTCTCAAGCGCCTCGGTATGCTCTACCAGTCCACCAGTGTCGGTTTCGGGTACGGTCTATGTGCCGGTGCTGTTTCCTGGAAGACCTACCGCCGCCCGCCCAATCCAGTAAGGGCAAACAACCTTCGGCCTTCGTCACACTCCGGCAGGCTGGGGAGTATTAACCCCATTCCCATCGGCTACGGCTCTCGCCCTCGCCTTAGGGGCCCGGCTAACCCTGCGCGGATTAACCTTGCGCAGGAACCCTTGGACTTTCGGCGTGAGGGTTTCTCACCCTCATTTACGCTACTCATGTCAGCATTCGCACTTCCGATACCTCCAGCAGCCCTCGCGAGCCACCTTCACGGGCCTACGGAACGCTCCGCTACCACTCCAGAAGACAGTAATCAGTTATCAGTCATCAGAACCGACGCGATGGAGGCCGGAGAGCATCCGGGCAATCTCCCGGTACTCGCCCCGCCAGCGCTCGGCGATATCGGCGTCGATATAGCCGAGATCGCGACAATAAAGCGTCCAGACCTGCGTCTCGTCGGCAGACCCCAACGCCATGATCAGAAAACGGCGGAACTCCCGGCTTCGACTGCTGCTGCCGGCCGAACCCCTCTGCCAGGTTGGCGCAGATCGATTTGGACGCCCGCCGTACCTGATCGGCCAGCGCCCATTGCTCGATCCGCGGAAACCCAAGGCTCGCCCGATGCACCTCCAGCGATAATCGATAGGCCCGCTGGAACACGCCGAGATCCTCGACCCGACTGACAAAGCCGTTCATCTCTCACCGTTTCTGATTACTGATACCTGATTACTGTCTTCTGGAATCCGCAGCTTCGGTGCGTGGCTTGAGCCCCGTTACATTTTCGGCGCGGGATAGCTTAACTAGACCAGTGAGCTATTACGCTTTCTTTAAAGGATGGCTGCTTCTAAGCCAACCTCCTGGTTGTCTTGGCCGTCCTACATCCTTCCCCACTTAGCCACGACTTGGGGACCTTAGCTGGCGGTCTGGGCTGTTTCCCTCTCGACGACGGACCTTAGCACCCGCCGTCTGGCTGCCGATCTCCACTCGCCGGTATTCGCAGTTTGGTTAGGTTTGGTAAGGCTCGCGCCCCCCTAGCCCATCCAGTGCTCTACCCCCGGCGGTGAGCAATCGACGCTCTACCTCAATAGATTTCGCGGAGAACCAGCTATTTCCGGGTTTGATTGGCCTTTCACCCCTAGCCACAGGTCATCCCCTACTTTTGCAACAGTAGTGGGTTCGGTCCTCCAGTGCGTGTTACCGCACCTTCAACCTGCCCATGGCTAGATCACCCGGTTTCGGGTCTGATCCCAGTAACTAAAACGCCCGTTTCGGACTCGCTTTCGCTGCGCCTACGCCTACCGGCTTAAGCTTGCTACTAAGACCAACTCGCTGACCCATTATACAAAAGGTACGCCGTCAGCCCAGTCACCAGATGTCAGCAATCAGTCATCAGAACTGCCTTTGCCCGGCTCTCGCCGCGCCAACATTCCCTGGCGTCGCCGCCATCGGTTCTGATTACTGATCCCTGATTACTGATAACTGAACCCCCGACTGCTTGTAGGCATCCGGTTTCAGGAACTGTTTCACCCCGCTCATCGCGGTGCTTTTCACCTTTCCCTCACGGTACTTGTGCACTATCGGTCACTGAGGAGTACTTAGGCTTGGAGGGTGGTCCCCCCATGTTCAGACAGGATTTCACGTGTCCCGCCCTACTCAAGGACGCCTCTGCCGGTTTCCCGTACGGGGCTGTCACCCGCTCTGGCCCGCCTTTCCAGACGGTTCCGGTACCAAACAAAAACGCCACTGGCCTGGTCCGCTTTCGCTCGCCACTACTCACGGAGTCTCGTTGATGTCCTTTCCTCCAGCTACTGAGATGTTTCAGTTCGCCGGGTTCGCCTCGCCACCCTATGGATTCAGGTGACGATACCCCTCGCGGGGTGGGTTGCCCCATTCGGATATCCGGGGATCAAAGATCGCTCGCATCTCCCCCCGGCTTTTCGCAGCGTGCCACGTCCTTCATCGCCTCTCAGTGCCAAGGCATCCACCAGATGCCCTTACTTCGCGCTTGAGCACCGCACCCAACGGCAAAGACCATCCCCGGCGTTGCGCTAGCAACGCCGACGCGACAGGCGAAGCATCAGCTTCGCCGATAGCGGATCCCTACCCCAAGACACGGCAACTTTCTCCCAAGAAGACACTCTTCGGAAGACATCCAACGCAGCCCCGCGGCTTCACAGCCCCGGGCCGCGCCCCCTCGCGGCGAAACAAGTTTCGCCCGTCGGGTCGGCAAAACAAGGTTTTGCCGGAGGCCTTCCGCCTCGGTCACGTCACAACTCGTTCTTCACCCTGCCAATCAACAATCGGCGCCGCCCGGGACAAACACCCCGGAGGCTCGCGCCAATACCTGCTTCTTCCATGTGACCCCCGGTGGTTGCGGAGCAGCCACCGATCGCGACAGGCGCGTCGAAGATGCGCCGAGAGCGGCAACCCGCGTTCCACCCACCGCCCGGCCTCTCGGCGAAGCTTCGCTTCGCCTGTCGGCTCGGCGCTTGCTGCGCAAGCACCGGTGGTGGAGGTGAACGGGATCGAACCGATGACCTCCTGCTTGCAAAGCAGGCGCTCTCCCAACTGAGCTACACCCCCGGTGGCTGCGAAGCCCACCGCCGCGACAGGCGAAACTCGTTTCGCCGAGAGCGGGGCCGCTGCCGCGCCGACCCTTTCGGCGTTGCCACGCAACGCCTGTCGGGTCGGCGAAACTACGTTTCGCCGGTGGTGGGCCAGGGAGGATTTGAACCTCCGACCTCACGCTTATCAAGCGCGCGCTCTAACCAGCTGAGCTACTAGCCCGTTACCAGGGATCGGGAACCAGGGATCAGGTATCAAGAACCTCTCCCTGCCGGTCCCGACGGCTGCCCGTAGAAAGCCGGAGGAGGATCA
>Ga0080064_1002641_pt1:17500-29375 | contig 29375 bp, 17 predicted proteins | sample Subgrocontami54m_FD_69260 | JGI IMG/M metagenome (GOLD analysis project Ga0080064, IMG submission 69260) | Subsurface groundwater microbial communities from S. Glens Falls, New York, USA - GMW46 contaminated, 5.4 m (SPADES assembly) (version 2) ...
GGTTCTCGAGATCGAACTCGGTGCGGTCGACCTGCTCGCCGGACAAGAACGTGGTCTCGCCCGGATCCTCGATTTCGACCTTTTGCAGCATCTGGCGCACGATCACTTCAATATGCTTGTCGTTGATGCGCACGCCCTGCAACCGGTAGACTTCCTGGATCTCATTGATTAGATAGCTGGCCAATTCCTCGACCCCGAGCACACGCAGAATGTCGTGCGGGACAAGGTTGCCATCCATCATCAGATCGCCTTTCTGGACGTAGTCGCCCTCCTGCACACTGAGGTGCTTGCCCTTGGGTATCAGGTACTCGACGGTCTCGGCGTCGCCATCGCTGGGAACCACCAGGATACGGCGTTTGGTCTTGTAGTCCTTGCCGAATTCAACGCGGCCCTCGCTTTCGCTGATGATCGCGAAATCCTTGGGCTTGCGCGCCTCGAACAATTCGGCGACGCGCGGCAGGCCGCCGGTGATGTCGCGGGTCTTCGACGATTCGCGGGGGATGCGAGCAAGCACGTCGCCAGCCTTGACCAGGACCCCGTTCTCGATCGACAGGATCGCGTCGACCGGCAGGAAGTAGCGCGCCTCCAGCCCGTTGGCGAGCATCAGCACCTCGCCGCGCTCGTCGCGCAGGGCCATGCGCGGCCGCAGATCGCCGCCGCGCGGAGTCTGCTTCCAATCGATGACAACCTTGGACGAAATCCCGGTCGCCTCGTCGACCACCTCGCGCATCGACACGCCGTCGATCACGTCGACGTAATGCGCGACGCCGTCCTTCTCGGTGATGATCGGGATGGTGTACGGGTCCCATTCGGCCAGGCGATCGCCGCGTTTGACCTGAATGCCCTCGTCGGCGAGCAGGCGGGCACCGTAAGGCACCCGATGCCGCGCCTTTTCGCGGCCGGCATCGTCGAGCAGGACCATCTCGCAATTGCGTCCCATCACCACCGGCAGCCCGGAGGAGTTGATGACGACGTTGCGGTTCTTGACCTCGACCTTGGCGTCGAGCACCGCCTCGATCGAAGATTGCTCGGCGCCACGCTGGGCCGCGCCGCCGATGTGGAAGGTGCGCATCGTCAGCTGGGTGCCGGGTTCGCCGATCGATTGCGCCGCGATGACGCCGACCGCCTCACCCATGTTGACGACCGTGCCGCGGGCCAGATCGCGCCCATAGCACTTGCCGCACACGCCCTGGCGGGCCTCGCAGGTCAACACCGAGCGGATCGATACCGTATCGATGCCGGCGCGTTCGATCGCGTCGACCGCGTCCTCGTCGATCAGACCGGCGGCCGGCAATACCACTTCGCCGCTCAGCGGATCGAGCACGTCGACCGCGGCGCAGCGACCGAGAATGCGGTCGGCCAGCGGCGAGATGATCTCGCCGCCGTCGATCACGGCGCGGGTCGACAGACCGCGGGTGGTACCGCAATCCTCCTCGGTGATGATCGCATCCTGGGCGACGTCGACGAGGCGGCGAGTCAGATACCCCGAATTCGCGGTCTTCAGCGCGGTATCGGCGAGACCCTTGCGGGCGCCGTGCGTCGAGTTGAAGTACTCGAGCACGGTCAGACCTTCCTTGAAGTTCGAGATGATCGGAGTCGAGATTATCTCGCCCGACGGCTTGGTCATCAGCCCGCGCATGCCGGCCAATTGCTTGATCTGCGCCGCCGAACCGCGAGCGCCGGAATCCGACATCATCCACACCGAGTTGATCGGCTCGCCCGGTTTCTGAGTGCGGATGACCTTGATCATCTCCTCGGCGACTTTTTCGCTGCAGCTGGTCCAGGCATCGACTTCCTTATTGTACTTCTCACGCTGGGTGATCAGTCCGTCCTGGTACTGCTGCTCGTATTCCTTGACCTTTTCCTGGACCTCGGCGACCAGCGTGTGCTTGGCCTCGGGGATGATCAAATCGTCCTTGCCGAACGAGATGCCGGCTTTGCACGCCTGGGTGAAGCCGAGAGTCATCAGCCGGTCGCAAAATATCACGGTCTCCTTCTGGCCGCAGAAGCGGTAGACGTGGTCGATCAGGTTGCTGATCTCCTTCTTGGTCAGCAGCTGATTGATCAGCTCGAACTGCACCGCCTGATGGCGCGGCAGAATCTCTGACAGCAGCATCCGGCCCGGCGTGGTCTCGACCCGGCGCACCACGGGCTCGCCATTTTCGTCGACCCCGTCGTAGCGCGCCTTGACGCGGGCGTGCAGAGTCACCGCCTTGGCTTCGAGCGCCTGTTCGATCTCACCGACATTGGTGAACATCATGCCTTCGCCCTTTTCGCCCTCGCGCTCCATCGTGATGTGATAGAGGCCGAGAACGATGTCCTGCGACGGCACGATGATCGGCTTGCCATTGGCCGGGCTGAGGATGTTGTTGGTCGACATCATCAAGACGCGCGCCTCGAGCTGCGCCTCGAGCGACAGCGGCACGTGCACCGCCATCTGGTCTCCGTCGAAATCGGCGTTGAACGCGGTGCAGACCAGCGGGTGCAACTGGATCGCCTTACCCTCGATCAATACCGGCTCGAACGCCTGGATGCCAAGGCGGTGCAGGGTCGGCGCTCGGTTCAAGAGGACCGGATGCTCGCGGATCACCTCCTCGAGGATGTCCCAGACCTCCGGCCGCTCCTTCTCGACCATGCGTTTGGCCGCCTTAATCGTGCTGGCGAGCCCGTAGAGTTCGAGCTTGGAGTAGATGAACGGCTTGAACAGTTCGAGCGCCATCTTCTTCGGCAGGCCGCACTGGTGCAGTTTGAGCTCGGGGCCGACGACGATGACCGAGCGGCCAGAATAATCGACCCGCTTGCCGAGCAGGTTCTGCCGGAATCGGCCCTGCTTACCCTTGAGCATGTCCGAGAGCGATTTCAGCGGCCGCTTGTTGGCGCCGGTGATGACCCGGCCGCGCCGCCCGTTATCGAATAGCGCGTCGACCGCCTCCTGCAGCATGCGCTTTTCGTTGCGCACGATGATGTCGGGCGCGCGCAATTCGATCAGACGCTTCAGCCGATTGTTGCGGTTGATCACGCGGCGGTAGAGATCGTTCAGGTCCGAGGTCGCGAAGCGGCCGCCGTCGAGCGGAACCAGCGGCCGCAACTCGGGCGGGATCACCGGGACCACTTCGAGGATCATCCATTCCGGCCGGCTGCTCGACTCGATAAAGGCCTCGACCAGCTTGAGCCGCTTGACCAGTTTCTTGCGCCGCGCCTCCGACCCGGTCTCGCGCAATTCGTCGCGCAGCCGCAATTTCTCGGGCTCCAACTCGATCGCCGACAGCATCGTGCGCAACGCCTCAGCACCGATCGCCGCGGTGAACTGGTCCTCGCCGTACTCGTCCTGGGCCTTCAGGTATTCCTCCTCACCGAGCAATTGACGCTGCTTGAGCGGGGTCAACCCGGGCTCGATGACGACGTAATTCTCGAAATAGAGTACCCGCTCGAGGTCCTTAAGGGTCATATCGAGCAGCAGGCCGATGCGGCTCGGCAACGACTTGAGGAACCAGATATGCGCCACCGGCGAGGCCAGCTCGATATGGCCCATGCGGTCGCGCCGGACCTTCGACAGAGTGACTTCGACGCCGCATTTCTCACAGATGATGCCGCGATACTTCATGCGCTTGTACTTGCCGCACAGGCACTCATAATCCTTGATCGGCCCGAAGATGCGGGCGCAGAACAGGCCGTCGCGCTCGGGCTTGAAGGTGCGGTAGTTGATCGTCTCCGGTTTTTTTATCTCGCCATAGGACCATGATCGGATGCGCTCCGGGCTGGCTATCGAGATGCGGATCTGGTCGAAGCTCTGCGGCCCGCTGACCTGACCGAAGATGTTCATCAACTCGTTCATGCACGACCCCTTTCGCGCTCTGTCGTCATGCCCGCGAGCGCGGGCTTCCGGGGCGGCAGGCACTGCAGCTGCGCTCCCGGACCCCCGCTCGCGCGGGGGCGACTGAAATGAAAACTTCCAAGCGTTGTCTCAATCGGCACGCGGTCAAAAATTACGCTGTTCGAGTTCGACGTTGAGCCCGAGCGACCGCAATTCCTTGACCAGAACGTTGAAGCTTTCGGGAATGCCGGCCTCGAAATTGTCATCGCCGCGCACGATGGCCTCGTACACCTTGGTGCGGCCGGACACGTCGTCGGACTTGACCGTCAGCATCTCCTGCAAGGTGTAGGCCGCGCCATAGGCCTCCAATGCCCACACCTCCATCTCGCCAAAGCGCTGGCCGCCAAACTGGGCCTTGCCGCCCAGCGGCTGCTGGGTAACCAGGCTGTAGGGACCGATCGAGCGGGCGTGGATCTTGTCATCGACCAGATGATGCAGTTTCAGCATGTAGATGTAGCCAACCGTCACCTTGCGATCGAACGCCTCGCCGGTGCGCCCGTCGACCAGGGTCACCTGACCCGACGAGGCCAGGCCCGCCCGCTCCAGCATGGCGACGATGTCGTCTTCGCGGGCACCGTCGAAAACCGGGCTCGCCATCGGCACGCCGTGGGTCAGATTGCCGGCCATCTCGGTCAGCTCCTCAGACCCCATCGCCTCAATCTCGCTACGCTCCGCGCCGTCGTATATCTGGCCGAGAATTTCGCGCAAATCGCTTTCGCCTGCGCGCTGGGCGCGGATCTTTTCCATCACGTCGCCGATCTTGCGGCCGAGGCCGGCCGCGGCCCAGCCGAGATGGGTTTCGAGGATCTGGCCGACATTCATGCGGCTCGGCACGCCGAGCGGGTTCAGCACGATGTCGACCGGAACGCCGTCGTCGAGATAGGGCATGTCCTCGACCGGCATGATGCGCGAAATCACCCCCTTGTTGCCGTGACGGCCGGCCATCTTGTCGCCCGGCTGGAGCTTGCGCTTCACTGCGACGAACACCTTGACCATCTTCATCACGCCGGGGGGCAATTCGTCGCCGCGCTGCAGCTTCTCGACCTTGCTCTCGAAGCGCGAGCGCAGTTCGGCGTCGGCATCCTCGCGCTGCTTTTTCAACAGCTCGATGTCGACCATGCGCGCATCATCGCGGACCGTGATCGACCGCCACTGCCCGGGCGTGAACTCGGCCAGCACCGGGTCGGTGATCTCGATGCCGGACTTCATCCCCTTGGGACCGGCGACCGTGGTCTGGCCGAGCAGCAATTCCCTCAACCGCGCCGCAAAGCTGCGTTCGAGGATCGCGCCCTCGTCGTCGCGGTCCTTGGCTAGCCGCTCGATCTCGGCGCGCTCGATCGCCAGGGCGCGCTCGTCCTTGTCGACGCCACGGCGCGAGAACACCCGTACCTCGACGATCGTGCCGCTGACCCCAGGGGGCAGCCGCAGCGAGGTGTCGCGCACGTCCGACGCCTTTTCGCCAAAAATCGCGCGCAGCAATTTTTCCTCGGGAGTCATCGGCGACTCGCCCTTCGGCGTCACCTTGCCGACCAGGATATCGCCCGGCTTGACCTCGGCGCCGATATAGACGATGCCGGCCTCGTCGAGGTTTTTCAGCGCCTCCTCGCCGACATTCGGAATGTCGCGGGTGATCTCTTCCTGGCCGAGCTTGGTGTCGCGGGCGCTGACCTCGAACTCCTCGATATGGATCGAGGTGAACACGTCGTCCGACACGATCCGCTCGGAGATCAGGATCGAATCCTCGAAATTATACCCGTTCCACGGCATGAACGCGCACAGCACGTTGCGGCCGAGCGCGAGCTCGCCGAGTTCGGTCGACGGGCCGTCGGCGATGATGTCGCCGGCCCGCACCTGGTCTCCCACCGTCACCAGCGGCCGCTGGTTGATGCAGGTGTTCTGGTTCGAACGCTGGAATTTCAACAGATTATAGATATCGACGCCCGAGGCGGCGGCCGAGGTTTCCTCGGTCGCGCGAATCACGATGCGGGTGGCGTCGACCTGGTCGACGACGCCGGAGCGGCGCGCGATGATCGTGACGCCCGAATCGCGGGCGACGGTCTCCTCCATGCCGGTGCCGACCAGCGGCGCCTCGGCGCGGATCAGCGGCACCGCCTGGCGCTGCATGTTCGAGCCCATCAGGGCGCGGTTGGCGTCATCGTTTTCGAGGAACGGGATCAACGCCGCGGCGACGGACACGAGCTGCTTGGCCGACACGTCTAGCAGATCGATGTCCTGCGGCCGCCGCATGATGAAATCGCCGCCCTTGCGGCAGTTGGTCAGATCGGCGGTGATCCGCCCCTCGGCATCGACCTCCAGGTTGGCCTGGGCAATCGCGTAGCGCCCTTCGTCCATCGCCGACAGATAGACCACGTCGTCGGTGACGCGGCCGTCGACGACCTTGCGGTACGGGCTCTCGATGAACCCGTACTGGTTGACGCGGGCATAGGTCGCGAGGCTGTTGATCAGCCCGATATTCGGGCCTTCCGGCGTCTCGATCGGGCAGATCCGTCCGTAATGGGTGGGATGGACGTCGCGCACCTCGAAACCGGCGCGCTCGCGCGTCAGGCCGCCTGGCCCCAACGCTGAAAGCCGGCGCTTGTGGGTGATTTCCGATAGCGGGTTGGTCTGGTCCATGAACTGCGACAATTGCGACGAGCCAAAGAACTCGCGCACCGCCGCCGCCGCCGGCTTGGCATTGATCAGATCGTGCGGCATCACCGTATCGATCTCGACCGAGCTCATGCGTTCGCGAATCGCCCGCTCCATGCGCAACAGGCCGACGCGGTATTGGTTTTCCATCAATTCGCCGACCGAGCGGACGCGACGGTTGCCGAGATGGTCGATGTCGTCAATCTCGCCGCGGCCATCCTTCAGGTCGACCAGGACCTGGAGGATGCTGATGATGTCCTCCTTGCGCAGCGCCCGCACGGTATCGTCGGTGGCGAGGCCGAGGCGCGAGTTCATCTTGACCCGGCCGACCGCCGACAAATCGTAGCGTTCGGTATCGAAGAACAGGCTGTTGAACAACGTCTCGGCGGTTTCGAGGGTCGGCGGCTCGCCGGGGCGCATGACTCGGTAGATGTCGATCAGCGCGTCCTCGCGGGTCGCGTTCTTGTCGATCGCCAGGGTGTTGCGGATATACGGCCCGCGGCTTTCCGGCCCACGGCTGACCAGGTCGATGTCGAGCAGCGGCAGTTCGGTGAAGCCGCCCTCGACCAGCTGCGCCAGGGCCGGCTCGGTGATCTCGTCGCCGGCCTCGAAATAGACCTCGCCGGTCTCCTCGTTGATCAGATCGTGGCCGAAATAGCGGCCGATCAGATCGGCATCGGGAATCAGTACCTCGGTCAGACCGGCTTCGCGCAGGCGCCGGGCGAGCCGCGGGGTCAGCCGCTCACCCTCGGGCACCTTGACCTCGCCGGTCGCCGCGTCGATCAGATCGGCGGTCAATTTGGCCTTGTACTGGTCGGGGTCGAACGGGGTCATCCAGCCGTTGTCGCCGCGCCGGATGATCGTCGTGCCGTAAAACCCCGCGAGAATCTCCTCCTTCGACATGCCGATCGCTTCGCCGGGCTGCAGCCCCTTACCCTCGAGCTGGCGCTCGGCGCGCTTCCGCTCGGTCGCGACATCGTCAAGCGCGAGCAGTAAGGTCGTCGCCGGCAACTTGCGGCGCCGGTCGATACGGACATAGACGTGGTCCTTGGCATCGAACTCGAAATCGAGCCACGAGCCGCGATAGGGAATGACCCGCGCCGCGAACAGGTATTTCCCCGACGAATGGGTCTTGCCCTTGTCGTGATCGAAGAACACGCCCGGGCTGCGGTGCATCTGCGAGACGATGACCCGTTCGGTGCCGTTTATGATGAACGTGCCATTGCGCGTCATCAGCGGCATGTCGCCCATATAGACGTCCTGCTCCTTAATGTCGCGGATCGAGCGCGAGCCGGTGTCCTCATCGACATCCCACACGACGAGGCGGAGCGTGACCTTCAGCGGCGCGGCGAAATTCATGTCGCGCTGCTGGCACTCGTCGACGTCGTATTTCGGCGGCTCGAGCTCATAGCGCACGAATTCGAGCTGTGCGCGCTCGGAAAAATCGCGGATCGGAAAGACCGATTTAAAGACCTCCTGCAATCCGACATCCGCCCGCCGCTCGGGCGGCAGGCCGACCTGCAGGAAATGGTCGTACGAACTGCGCTGCACCTCGATCAGGTTCGGCATCGGCGCCACCTCGGGGATCCGCCCGAACGACTTCCGAATCCGCTTCTTGCCGGTCAAGGAGATAGCCATGCACATCCCTCGCTGTGGGCCGCTTCCGCGCGGCCCAGGTGTTGTCTCGCCGCCGTGCCGTAGAGCCCGGCCGGGCCGGGAACGCTACTGACCGGGCGTTCCCTATCTCTTTCGACGCCAAACCCGGGCGTGCGAATGGCTTCGCACCCCGGTTCGGTGGCCTCGATCTCTGGCGCGGCGCCGCTGGGGCAGCCGCTGCGCTATATAAAAGGTCGTAACGGACCTACCTAATTTCGACCGTCGCGCCCGCGTCTTCAAGCTGTTTCTTGATTTTCGCCGCCTCTTCCTTGTTGACGCCTTCCTTGACCGGCTTCGGCGCCGCCTCGACGAGGTCCTTGGCCTCCTTGAGGCCGAGCTGCGTCAATGCCCGTACCTCTTTGATCACGTTCACTTTCTTTTCGCCGATCGTGGCCAGGATGACATCGAACTCGGTCTTTTCGGCGACCGCTTCGGCGGCCGGTGCCGCGGCGGCCGCGGCAGCCGCGACCGGCGCGGCGGCGGAAACGCCCCATTTCTCTTCCAGCAGCTTCGACAACTCCGCCGCCTCGATCACGGTCAAGGCCGACAGATCGTCGACGAGCCTCGCAAGATCAGCCATTTCGCACTCCTGGTTCCGGTATTAGGGGTTGAGCTTCGTCGTTTCCGATCATTCTGCGCTAGTCGGCCTCGCCCGAAGGCGGCTGGCCTTGGTCCCCCTCGCCTTGGTCCACCTGGCCTTGGTCCGCGTGCGCGGCGATCACGCGCGCGACCTGTCCGCCCGGGGTCTGCAGCAACGCCGCCAGTTTCGTCGCCGGCGCCTGGATCAGGCCGATGATCTTGCCGCGCAATTCATCGAGCGACGGCAGTATCGCCAAGGCCCGCACGCCGGCCGCGTCGAGCGGCCTGCCCGACAGCCCGCCGCCGACGATCGTCAATTTGGCGTTGCGATTGGCGAACTCGACCGCGGCCTTGGCCGCGGCGACCGGATCGTGCGAGAAGGCGATCGCGGTCGGGCCGGTGAATAGCGGCGACAATGCCTCGAACGGGGTGCCTTCGAGGGCGCGCCGCACCAGCCGGTTCTTGGTCACCCGATACCGGGCGCCGACACCGCGGATCTGCCGCCGCAACTGGGTCGCCTCGGCGACCGACAGACCGGTCTGGTGGGTCACCACCACGCATACCGTGTCAGCCAAATCCTGGCGCAGCGCCTCGACCAGACCCTGCTTTTGCGCTCGGTCCACCGCTCGTCTCCAAACTCACCGGCGACCCCCGCCTCGCCACGCGGGATCGCCGCACCATTCCATCCCGGCTCCCGCGCCGCGCGAGAGCCACACCCGTGATGCGACGCGCCCCGTCACCGCCCAGCTCCGCGCGGGCGGCGAGACGCCTCGGATTACGCCTTCGCCTCTTCGGCGAGACCGGTGAGATCGACCTTGACCCCCGGCCCCATCGTCGAACTCAGATTCACCCGCTTTATGTACGTGCCCTTGACCCCGGTTGGCTTGCCGCGGGTAATGGCGCCGACAAAGGCGCGCACATTATCGACGAGTGCGTCGTCCGTAAAGCTCGCTTTGCCGACTCCGGCATGCACGATGCCAGCCTTTTCGGCGCGGAACTCGACCTGGCCGCCCTTGGCCGCCTCGACCGCCTCGGTGACGTTCTGCGTCACCGTGCCTAGGCGCGGGTTGGGCATCAGCCCGCGCGGGCCGAGGATCTTTCCCAGCCTGCCGACCACCGCCATCATGTCGGGGGTGGCGATGCAGCGATCGAAATTGATCTCGCCGGCCTGGATCTTCTCCGCCAGATCCTCGGCGCCGACGACATCGGCGCCGGCGGCCTCGGCCTCCTTCGCCTTGTCGCCGCGCGCGAACACCCCGACCCGCACGCTCTTGCCGGTGCCGTGCGGCAGCATCACCGTGCCGCGGAGGTTCTGGTCCTGCTTGCGCGGGTCGATATTAAGGTTCATCGCGATCTCGACGGTCTCGTCGAATTTCGCCGAGGCGCGCGACTTGATCAACGCGACCGCGTCGGCGATCGCCATTGGCGGCGTCGCCGGATCGATCCCGGTATAGGCTTGTTTGAGGCGCTTGCCAGCCTTGGCCATGTCTCGTGCTCCCTAAATCCTATTCAACCACATCCAATCCCATCGACCGAGCCGAGCCGATCACCATCCGGCACGCCGCGTCGAGGTCGTTGGCGTTGAGGTCGACCATCTTCTCCGCCGCGATCTCGCGTATCTGGGCCATCGTCACCCGGCCGACCGAGGCGCCCTTGCCGACGGTCTGCGAACCCTTTTCAACCCCCGCCGCCTTTTTGAGGAAATAGCTGGCGGGAGGGGTCTTGGTGACAAACGTGAAGCTGCGGTCGCCATAGGCGGTGATCACCACCGGGATCGGGATGCCAGGCTCGATGCTCTGCGTCGCCGCGTTGAACGCCTTGCAAAACTCCATGATATTGAGCCCGCGCTGGCCCAAGGCCGGCCCAATCGGCGGCGACGGGTTGGCCTTGCCGGCCGGAACCTGGAGTTTGATCATACCGACGATTTTCTTGGCCATAGCCTATCCTTGCGTGGCGGCCGGGTCGCTACCGGGCCGCTCAGACCTTTTCGACCTGGGTGTATTCGAGCTCGACCGGGGTGGCGCGGCCAAAGATCGAGACCGCGACCTTGATCCGTGATTTCTCCTCGTCGACATCTTCGACGACGCCATTGAACGAGGTGAACGGCCCGTCGCACACCCGCACCTGCTCGCCGACCTCGTAGGTGATCGACGGCTTCGGCCGCTCGATCCCCTCCTGGACCTGGCGCATGATGCGGGCCGCCTCGGCCTCGCTGATCGGCGAGGGCCGACCGCGGCCGCCGAGAAACCCGGTGACCTTGGCCGTGTTCTTCACCAGATGCCAGGTCGCATCGTCGAGGTCCATCTTCACCAGCACATAGCCGGGGAAGAACTTGCGCTCGGAACTGATCTTAGCGCCGCGCTTGACCTCGATGACCTCTTCCGTGGGCACCAGGATTTCCTCGAAGCGCTCGCCCAGCCCCTTCTGCTCGGCTTGCTCGCGGATCGCCGTCGCGACCTTCTTCTCGAAGCCCGAGTAGACGTGGATCACGTACCAGTGGCTCGCCATCCCTCACCGCTCCAGAATTCTACTGCCCCAGCCCAAAGACGAGGCGGACCCCGTAGGACAGAGCCTGATCGACGACGAAAAAAAACGCGGCGGCGATGAACACCATCACGAACACCATCGCCGTCGTGACCATGGTTTCCTTGCGCGACGGCCAGGTGACGCGAGAGGTCTCCTGACGCACCTGCTGGACGAACTCGGCGAGGTTGATCTTGACCATTTCTCGGTTGTTTCCACGCGATCGGACGATACGGGTTCGTTCTACTCAGGCGGTACTGCGCGATTGCACCGGCCGCGTCGCGGCCGCGCTAATATGATGCCGCGCCGGCTGCGCTTCCAGCTTGATGATCGGGCCGCGCGCGTCCCCGAGAGCCACCGACGGTGGAGTGGCAGGAGTGGAGGGGCTCGAACCCCCAACCCCCGGTTTTGGAGACCGGTGCTCTACCAGTTGAGCTACACTCCTATCGGGTTCGGAACACATTCGTCGCGAGCGCGCCTCGTCCCGGGCGCGCGTGATGTCTACTTTATGATCTTGGCGACGACGCCGGCGCCGACGGTGCGGCCGCCTTCGCGGATCGCGAAGCGCAGACCCTCTTCCATCGCGATCGGCAC
>Ga0080064_1002361_pt2 | contig 29369 bp, 36 predicted proteins | sample Subgrocontami54m_FD_69260 | JGI IMG/M metagenome (GOLD analysis project Ga0080064, IMG submission 69260) | Subsurface groundwater microbial communities from S. Glens Falls, New York, USA - GMW46 contaminated, 5.4 m (SPADES assembly) (version 2) ...
TCCCGGCATCCCGCGACGGCGTCGCCCGGCACGGTGGCCAGGATCTGATAGTGGCCCAGCCCCAGTTCCTTGCCGTAGGCTTGCCCGACGAGCACGTCCTGCACGTGCTGATGGTCCCAGGCGCGAAAGTAGGAGCGGCCTTCCTTGCAGCCGTCGAACTCATGGCCTTCCAGCGCCTTGATCACCGCGGCGGTGTCGGTTGTGCCGGTCCGGCGCACCGCTTCCAGGATCTGCGTCATGGCGGCGTAGCCGAGGTAGCAGCGCGACGTCGGCGTGTGGTTGTACTTGTCGATCACGCCCTGGATGAACCGCTTCGAGCTTTCGGTATTGATCTTCGGGTCCCAGATCAGGCCCCAGACACCGGCGTTGTTCGCGTACCCCAGCGGCCGGCCGATCTGCTCGCCGCCGATCATGCCGCCCACGCCGATCTTCTCCTTGGCCAGCTCCAGCTTCACGTAGCCCTTGAGCGCGTTGACCAGGTCCCAACCATAGAGGTTCAGAATGACAGCGCCGGGCTTCGCTGCCTTCGCCTCGGTGAGGGCGGCGGTGAAGTCGGTTGTCCCGAAGGACGTCGTCGCGGCGCCGACCACCTCGCCGCCGTTGGCCTTGAGGGCGTCGGTCATGGCCTGCAGGGCCGACTTGCCGTCCACGGTGTCCGCCGTGATCATATACCACCGGTTCCCGTACGCCTTCACGATGTGCGGCGCGACGGCCTGCGCCATCATGCGGGCGTTGGGCATAAAGACGAACGTATGGGAATTGCACTGCGAGCCAGTCAGTTCCATGATGTGGGGGCAGGTGGCCATGAACAGTTTGTTCTCCTGCTTCGCCACGTCGGCCACGGCGAGGGCCACGTCGCCGTTGAAGGTGCCCATCAGGAAGTCCACGCGGTCTTCTTTGATCAGCTTGGTCGCCGCCTTGATCGCGGTCTGGACGTTCGAGGCGTCGTCGGCCTCGACGATGGCGACCTGGCGGCCCAGCACCCCGCCGCGCTTGTTGTACATGTCCAGCGCCACCGTCGCGCCGTGGACGTCGTGGATCGACGACGTCTTGTAAGGGCTGGACAGCGGATCGATGATGCCGACCTTGATCGGCTCGGCCGCGTACGCCGTCCGTGTCCCTTTGGTGAGGCCGAGTATCTGATCGGCCAGGTCGCCGAAGGCCAGCGCGCCGCTGGCTGCGGCCGAGAGTTGAAGAAATCGTCTGCGCGATATCGTGCTCATGGTGGAAGGCCTCCTGTGAAGGGTGGTCGTGGCTCAGGCTCCGGGGGGCTATGATATAGTGCCCGTATAGAAATAACCAGAGAGGAGCGCATGCCTGATTTCAGAGCAGTGGCGGTGGCGGCGGCGCAGCAGGCCGGGAAGCTCATTGCGGACGCCTACCGCACGGACTTTCGTGTGGACTACAAGCAGGGGACGACGACGAACCTGGTCACCGAGGTGGACCGCCGCTCCGAGGCCGCGATCATCGAAGCGCTGAGCAAGGCCTTCCCCGACCACCGGATTCTCGCGGAGGAAGGCGGCGAGGGTTCCCAGAAGCCGTCGTCGTACAAATGGATCGTGGACCCGCTGGATGGGACGACGAACTTCGCGCACGGGTTTCCGGCCTTCTGCGTCTCGATCGGCCTGGAAGTGAAGGGCCGCGTCGTTCTGGGCGTAGTGTACGATCCGCTCCGCCAGGAGCTCTTCGAGGCCCAGGCGGGTCAAGGCGCGTTCCTCAACGGCGAGCGGCTGCGCGTCTCGCGGGCGGCCACGCTCGACAAAGCCCTCCTGGTGACGGGCTTCGCGTACGACCAGGAAGGCCGCCGGAGCAACCTGGATCATTTCTCGCGCTTCGCCTTGCGGGCGCAGGGCATCCGGCGCACGGGGTCCGCCGCCATCGATCTGTGCTACGTGGCCTCGGGCCGGATCGATGGATTCTGGGAGATGAAGCTGTTTCCCTGGGACGTGGCTGCGGGGAGTCTGATCGTGGCGGAAGCCGGCGGCCGGGTCACTGATTTCGCGGACCGCGCCTTTTCGATCTACGGCCATGAGGTGCTGGCGTCCAACGGGCTCGTCCATCAGGCGATGATCGAGGTACTCGCGGAACGTTAGCCGAACGGGTTGTGGTCTTTTTCCTCGCGCACGGTGGTGGACGGGCCGTGGCCGGGGAACAGAATAAAATTCTCGGGCCGCGTCAGCAGGCGTGTCCTGACGCTTTCCAGGTGAGTCGGATACAGGGTGGAGGGATTGGCCCGCCCGATGGAGCCTGCAAACAGCGTGTCGCCGACGAAGCAATACGCATCCGTCTTGTAGCACACCCCGCCCGGCGTGTGGCCGGGAGTCGCGATGAACCTGACCTCCCGCCCGCCGACTCGCATCGTCTCTCCGTCTGTGACAAATTTGCGCAAGGAGAGCGGCGGCTGCCAGCCCAGTAAGCTCCAGTCACCTTCCCCGATGTACACCGGCACGGGATGCCGGGCCAGGATCGCGTCTAGCCCGCCGGCGTGATCGGCATGGCCGTGCGTCAGGCAGACGGCGGTCAGCGTGAGGCGCTCTTTCTCGATGGCGCGCAGCATGGCCTCCGGGTTATAGCCGGTGTCGATCATGACGGCGTTCCTGGTGGCCGGATCGTAAAAGAGATAGCCCTTGACCTCGTACCCGCCGATGTCGCCGCGGATCAGGATCACATCTTTGGCCGTCTGGTGGGCCGGGTGGGCTGGCTGCCAGTGGTCGCAGGCGATGGCCGCCAGCTTTGGCCCGTCGAGCATGAGCGCGGCGGCCAGGGCAAGGACTTCCTCGCGCGCGGGGGCGCGCCGTCCGGATTCAAGCTCTTGCAGGCCCGCCGTCTCAATCCCCGAGGCAGCGGAAATCCGGTCGAGGCTCAAGCCTTGGCCGGTTCGGGCCTTCTTGATGATGTCGCAGAAGTCGTCTTCCAGCATAGCCGTGGTGGACCCTCGCGGGTCGAGTATAGCCTGACTCCATTGACCGGCGCACTGTGTGACGACTATTCTCTCCCCCCGGGGGTAGTCAACCATGACGACCGACGACGCGCGGCTCCGCATCCAATCGGCGATCGATCAATTCGGCCCGAAGGCCGCGCCCATGATTGATCTCGTGATCAGCGAAACCCGGTCGGCTCTCGGGAACGAGACGGCGAACGAACTGATCGACGAGTTCAACCTGGAACTGCAGTACAACATCACCCCGCTCGAGTTCGAGTGACCCGCCTCCGCCGCTGAAGCCATGCGCGAACGACGGTGGGAGTCCCGATCAGCGCTGACGTTCCCGGACGTGCTGGCTTTGGGGGAGCGGCTCGCCTCGCTGGGATTGAAGCCCGCGACGCCCGACAAAGAAATCATCTGCTACATCGAGGAGTGGCCGGTCCCCGCGCCGCAGGCCATTGATCGGCTGGATCCATGGACGACCGAGGAAGTGACGCTGGTCCACATTCATGAGGGCTGGCGCGGCGATTTCTTTCTCCTGTCCGGCGGGTATCACACCGTCTACCAGCGCCACCAGTCCGTCGGAACCTACTGTTCGGTCAGCCACCCCTGGAAGATCGCCGAGACACTTCAGACGCTGGGCCCGGTTTCAATGTTCTGGCTGGGATTCCGCCACGCGCACTCGTTCATCCGCGTGCGCCTGCACACGACCGAGGTCGTGACGCCGCGCGAAACGCGCGCCGACGACCGGCGCGATCTGTGGGTGGAGGAGCGCCGCCGAGGTTTTGTGTCGGCCATCAAGGTGCTGAACCTGCCGATCGAGCCGGACGTGGAGCACGGGAGTCTGGTGTTGCGCCCGTTCGTGCAAAAGGTCCCGTTCTTCTGCTCGTGGCCGGATGCCTTCGGTCCCTGCCAGTTCGAGTTCAACTCGCCGGATCCCTTTGAGTTTCTCGTTCCGGCGAGCCGTCTGGCCGCCACGCACGGCGGCGAGCCCGCGGCGGTCCGCGCCTATCTGACCGGCTTTTCGGACTCGGCGCTGGAGGAGTTTCAGGCGGTTGAGCCCGGCGCCCGCTGCGCCTACCGGTGCTCGGCGCACTGCCTGCTGGGGGAGTTGCCGGACATTCTGCAAGCCATCGCGCCGGCCGGCCGGCTCTACGCGACGCTTTGCGAATTCCAGACCCAGAGCCTTCTGCCGGATGGCGCCGACGCCTGGGCGATTGTAGGCATCATGGGGATGGAAGGCGGGGGCTTTCAGATCGAGGTGCGGCTGAACCGCGCGCCGCTTCCGGAACACGAGATGGCGGGGTGGGTGGAGACACTCCTCGGCATGCCGGTCACGTACGCGCCGCTTCCGCCGTTCATGTAAGCTCACTTCTCCTGGATCAAGTCGTCGGCCAATTCGTCGGGATTGTCGCCGGGCGCAGCCGGAAAGTGTTGGGACAGTAGATCTCCGCAGCGGGCAATCGCCCGGCAGAACGCCTCGGTCGGGCGGCCGTCTGTAATTTCCCGGATCATCTCCTGCACGAGATTGTCCCAGGTACCCGGCGGGACCCGTTCGTTGATGGCTCGGTCGGCCAGGACTTGCACGCGGCGTTCCAACAGGGAAGCCATGATCAAAATGCCGGTGCCCTCCCGCGTCTTATGCAACCCGTGCTCGTAGAACGCCAGTTCGGCGCGCCGACGGACTTTGAAGGCCATGCGCTCGCGCGACATGAAAAATCTGATAAAGGACGAGAGCGAGCCCGCCCAATGCCCCAGCGCATAGGCGAGCACCACGCCGAGCACGATCCAACCGGGATGATGCTCGCGCCCTGCAAACTGGCCCCAGCCCTGGTCAACGGTTAGCAGGATGGCCAGCGTTAGAAGAGAAGCGGCAAGGCCCGCGAGATAGCGCGCGTCTGTGTAGCGTCCGGAAGCGGGGACGACCATGGGAACGATCTCGCCCCTCGTGCGGCGTTCGGCCGCCTGCACCGCGTCGTGGATTTTTCGAAGATCGTCGTCTGAAAACATTTTCATCTCACCAACTCCCGGAGGCGCCGCCTCCTCCGAAACTCCCGCCTCCACCGCTGAATCCGCCGCCGAATCCTCCTCCGCCCGAGAATCCTCCGAAACTGCCTCCGCCCCAGCCGCCGAATCCCCCATAAGAACGCCGTCCGCTGCCGGTCGCACTCCCCAGGGCCAACGCAACGATCAGCACAATGACCGCCGCCACGATGGCCAGGAGGAATCCGGAGGAGAGCGTCAGCACGAAGGCCATCACGCTCCCGAGCGATCCGCCTTTCAAACGGTGGCCGGCAATGGCGGCAGTCAGGATACCCACCACGACGGCGATGAACAACATGCCCAAGGCACTTTGGGCACGGCCGGTCTGAACCGGTGCTCGCTCGGGCGGACGGTACGTGCCTTCGATTGTGCCGAGCACGGCCTTGACGCCTGCCGCGATGCCGCCGGGGAAATCGCCGGCTCTGAACCGGGGCGCCATCTCGTCGCGGATGATGCGGGAGGACTTGGCATCGGTCAGCGTGCCTTCGAGGCCGTAGCCGACTTCGATGCGGATTTTGCGTTCGCCGGGGACCACCAGCATGAGCACGCCGTTGTCGGTGCCCTTGCGGCCGAGCTGCCACGCGGTCGCCACCCGATGGGAGAACTCCTCAAGCGGCTCGCCTTCGAGCGAAGGCAGGGTCAGGAGCACGACCTGATTGCCGGTGCGCGCTTCGTGGGCGGCCAGCTCCGCCGAGAGCGACGCGGCCAGGTCCGCGGGCAGCAGGTGGGCGGCGTCCACGACCCGTCCGGTGAGCGGGGGGACCTCAAGAGCGGCGGCGGGAGAGGCGGCGCCGCCGAGGGCCAGGGCCGCCAGCAGGAGCGCACGCAGCACTTAGAACTTCACGTCGGGCGGCTTCGACACGGCCTTCTCATCGGCCACCGTGAAGTTCGGCTTCACGTCCATGCCGAGGAGGTATTTCGCGGTCAGGTTGGTGGGGAAGAAGCGCACCATTTTGTTGAAGTCGGCCACTTTGTCGATGTAGCGCTTGCGGGCCACCGTGATCCGATTTTCGGTGCCTTCCAACTGGCTTTGCAGGTCGCGGAAATTTTCGTTGGCCTTGAGGTCGGGATATTTTTCGACGACGACCATCAGCCGTGCGAGCGCCGAGGACAGTTCCCCCTGGGCCGCCTGAAATTTCTGAAAGGCGGCGGGGTCCTTCAGCAGTTCCGGCGTGGCCTTGATGCCGGCGACCTGCGAGCGGGCCTGGGTCACGGCCTCCAACGTCTGTTTCTCATGGGCCGCATAGCCCTTGACGACATTGACCAGATTGGGGATCAGGTCGGCCCGCCGCTGGTACTGGTTCAGCACTTCGCTCCACGCCGCCTTGATGTCCTCGTCGAGCCCCTGCAGGTCGTTGTAGCCGCAGCCGGGAACCATCAAGAGCGTCAGGGCCAGGAGCGTCACTGCCACACGAGATCGAACATCCATATCGAGGCCTCCTTCATGAGGAACCGGGAGCTACTCCGGCTCCCCGACATCATCATAATACTTTTCCCGATAAATAGGGCACAGGCCTTTCTTCTGGATGATCCCGGTCACGTCCTGGAGCATGCCGCTGTTCCCACAGAGATAGACGGCGAGATTCTGCACCGAAGCGACGCGCTCCTCCACCAGGCGCGTCACGCGCCCGCGCTCCCCGGACCAGCCCTCCTCCGGCCGGGACAGGGTCATCGTATAGGAAAACTTCGGATGCGCCTTGGCCCACGCCTCGAGCTCGTCCTGATAGTAGAGGTCCCGTTGCGTGCGGAGTCCCCAAAAGAGCGTTGCGGAACCGGAATTCTGCTTTTCGAAGAGGGCGAGCAGCATCGAACGGATCGGAGCGATGCCCGTGCCGGTCGCGACGAACAGGTGATCCCGCGCGGGGTCGTCGCGAAGGCGGAACGAGCCGGCCGGGCCCTTGAATTGCGTCTCGTCCCCTTTCTTCAAGCTGAAGAGGTAGGTCGAGCCGGGCCCGCCGGGCACCAGGTTGAACAGCAGCGTGATGACTTCGGGACTGCTCGGCGGCGACGCGATCGAGTAGGGTCGGATGAGTTCTTGCTGCTTCTCGTTCCGGCCAACTTCGAAGGAGACAAACTGCCCCGCCTTGAATGCGATCTGCGGAGGCGCGATGAGGCGCAGATCGAGTTCCCGCACGTCATGGGTCAGGTCCCGCACGCGGCTCACCCGCGCCGTGAACGATTGCATCGGCACGCTCAGCCTCCGGGCTTCAGCGTGAGGACGCTGATCGGGCCGAAGTTGGAGAGGGGCTTCTCGAAATCGCCGTCCTTGCCGACCGCCAGGATAATCACTCGATCGGGATGCAGGTGCCGTCGGGCCACGCGCAGCAGATCTTCCTTGGTCAACTTCACCACGCTGTCCCGGAACCGCTGGAGGAAGTCTTTCGGCAGGCCGTAGTATTCGAGTCCCATGAGCCGCCCGACGATCAGCCCGGAGTCGGCGAACGAGAAGACGAAGGAATTGAGAAAGGCGTCTTTCGCGAGCTGCAGTTCCTCGGTCGAAACGGGCTCCTGCCGCAGACGCTCCATATGGTCCAGCATGCTGGACAGGGCCTGGTATGTGGACGGCCCTTTGGTCAGGGCATGGAGCATGAAGACCCCGGGGCCTGCGTTTCCCGGAGCGATCCGGCTTCCCACCGAGTAGGCCAGGCCCTGGCGGCTCCGCACGTCGCGGAAGAGCCGGGAGGTGAACGAATTCCCTCCCAGGATGTCGTCCAGCAGAGCCAGCGCGAAATAGTCAGGGTCGTCCTCCTTGACCGAGAGATGGCCGATGCGCAGGTGCGTCTGGGACAGGTCCCGGCGCAGGATGTTCACCGACCGGCCGGCGCCAGGGCCTGCGGACGCGGCGACCGGAGGCAGCGCCGGCAGCGCCACCGGCTGGGGCTGCCAGTCCCCGAACGCCTTGCGCAGAGCGTCCAGCATGGCCGGTTTCTCGAAATCGCCGGTCACGCCCAGGATGATGGCGTTGGGCGCGAAGAATTGCCGGTGAAAGGCCACGAGGTCGTCCCGCGTGATACGCGACACGGTGTCGGTGGTGCTTTCGCGGCCAAGAGGATGGTCGGCGCCGAAGAGCAGCTTCCTGAACTCGCGCGCGGTGATCCCGCCCGGACTGTCCGGCCGGCGGCGGATGGCTTCCAGGGCCTGGCGTTTGGCCTGCTCCACTTTCGCCGGCTCGAAGGCGGGCGCGCGGAGCATGTCGGCGAAGATGGCGAGCCCCCGCGGCAGGTCCTTCTTCAGGATGTCCAGGGCCGCCGCGCCGCTCTCGCCGCCGATCCCCATCGAGATGTTTGCGGCCAGGAACTCCAGTTCCTCATCGACCTGGTCGCCGGTCAGGCGGGCCGTCCCGCCCGTGCGCATCACGATCCCGGTGAGTCCCGCCAGGCCCACCTTGTCGGCCGGTTCGTAGATGGAGCCGGTGCGGATCATGGCCGAGACGGTCACGAGCGGCAGCTCCCGGTCCGGCAGCAGGTATACGATCATGCCGTTCTCCAGGACGACGCGCTCGACCTCCGGAACGGTGATCGTCACCGGATCGAACGTCATCGTGCGGGGATCGCCGAGCGGAGCCGGCTTGGCGGCGGTCTGGGCGAACGCCGGGGGTGCCGTCAGGAGGGCCGCCAGGAAGAAGGCTCGTGCGAACAGCGCCGCGACGACACGATTCATGGCTTGCTCTCTGACTCCTGTTTGTCCGGCCTGACGAGCGTGGCCACGACGCGGTTGCTCTTCGTGAAGTATTGAGCGGCCACGCGCCGGATGTCCTCAGGGCTCACCATGGCGATGCGGTCACGCTGCTTGAAGGTCTCCCGCCAGTCCCCGCTGATCGCCTGAAAATACCCCAGGCGCGATGCCATCCCGCTGTTGGACCGGAGGGCGCGCACTTGTGCCGCGTCGATCTGGTTGAGGATCTTCTCCAACTCGCGCGGGGTGACCGGCTCTTTCTTGAGACGGTCCAGTTCCTCATACACCGCCTGCTCGATCTCGGCGGCGGTATGGGGCGCGCGGGGCGTGGCGCCGATCACGAAGAGATTGGGATACTGCGCGCCCGGATAGTCGGAGAACGCCGAGATACTGGTGGCGAGCTGCTTTTCCTGGACCAGCCGCTTGTGCAGGCGGGACGTGCGCCCGTCCGAGAGGAGCGATTCGATCACGTCGAAGACCGCGTCGTCCGGATGGCCGGTGCCCGGTTTGTGGAAGCCGATGAGGATCTGGGGTTCGGCGGCGTATTCGACCTCCACGCGGCGCTCGCCCGCATAGGGGGGCTCCGTGGTGAGCACCGGCGGGGAGGGCGGACGCGCGGGGATCCGGCCGAACGTCTGTTCCACGAGGGCGATCACGTCTTTCTGATTGATGTCGCCCACAATAGCCAGCACGGCGTTGGCGGGTCCGTAGTATGTCTGGAAGAACACCTCGGTCCGGGCTTTGCTGAGCCCGTCCAGGTCGGACGGCCAGCCGATCACCGGCAGCCCGTAGGGGTGCGCCTGGAACGCCGCCGCCGCGAACGCCTCGTGCAGCCGCCCGCTCGGCGAGTTGTCGGTCCGCTGGCGGCGCTCTTCCAGCACGACGTTCTTCTCCTTGTAGAACTCGCGAAGCACGCCGTTGGCCATGCGGTCGGACTCCACGGCGGCCCAGAGCGGCAGCCGGTTGGAGGGAAAGCTCAGGAAATAGCGCGTCAGGTCCTTGCCGGTTGTGGCGTTGAGGCCCACGCCGCCCTGCCGTTGATAGAGCGTAGCCAGCTCGGCGGGCACCACGAAGCCGTCCGCCTTTGCTTCGGTTTCCGCGAATTGCTTGCGCAGGGCCGCCAGGCGCGTCCGGTCGGCCGCGGCCCCCCTGGCTTTCTCGGCCGTGATGGCCTCCGCGAGGCGGTCCAGCTCCTCGAGGACCGGTTTTTCCTTCTCGGCGTCCGTGACGCCGATTGTGCGGCTCCCTTTGAAGGCCATATGCTCGTACAGGTGGGCGACGCCGGTGATGCCGTTGTGCTCGTGGACGCCGCCGACTTTGTAAGTGAGGTTGACCGCGACGATCGGGGCCTGATGGCGTTCCATCAGGAGGAGGGTGAGCCCATTGGCCAGCCGGTGCTGGACGACCCGCTCTTCCAGTGTGGCTGCCGTGGCCGGGCTGGCGAGGAGAACCAGACCGATCATGACGATGAGGAGCCGCTGCGCCATCAGGCGAACAGCCCGATGAGGTCTTCCGGCTTCTCGATGAACCAGTCCGGGTTGCAGGCGGCCATCTTCTCGCGGTTGCCCATGCCGTAGCCCACGGCGCAGACCTTGATGCCGGCGTTATGGCCGCCGGTGATGTCGTTCGTGCTGTCACCGATCAGGACCGCCCGGCCCCTCTCGACCTTCAGCTCGTCCAGAATCTTCAGGAGCATGCCGGGCTCCGGCTTCAGGCCGTACCCGTTGTCCCCGCCGACGACGTACGCGAAATGATGGGCGCCCAGGCCGTCCAGAATGCGCGTTGTGTACTCCAACGACTTGTTCGTGGCGACGGCCTTGTGCGGGCGGGCGTAGTGCGCCAGGACGCGATCGATGCCCGGATAGAACCGCGTGTGATCGAGGCAGTGGGCGAGGTAATGCCCCCGGAAGACCCGCAGGGCGTCCTCGTAGCGCGAGTGGTTCTCCGCACCGACGGACAGGCGGAGCAGGCGCTTGATGCCGTCGCCGACGAAGCTGAAGATCTCCTCCTGCTCGCGGACGGGCAGGCCCAGGTCGCGCAGCGTGAGATTCACCGCCGTGGCGATGTCCCATTTGGATTCGATCAGCGTGCCGTCGAGATCGAAGATGAGCAGATCTACTTTGTGCATGCAGTGCAGTATACCAAATTTATAAGCGTTCGATGAGAAGTCCCACGATGGCGGCCAGCCCGACCATCAGCAGGATCAGTCCGATGTTGTAAAACACGTGCGGCGTCACGTCGTGACCAGCCAGACCCAGGAAGCTGATTTCAAGCATGGCGCGAGGACGTTACCGCGAGGCGCACAGCGTGACGACGACCTCCTCGCCGAAGACGTCGGCGGAGTGGACCACGTTCGCGACCAGGTCAAGCCGGTCGCCCGGCTCGAGAATGAGCTCTTCGTGGTCCACCAGGACCCGCATGCGACCGCTGACCACCCAGCGGATTTCGGCCTCGGGGTGGGAATGGTCGCCGTAGCAGTCCCCCGGGATCATGTCGAAGCGGTAGGGGCGCAGGCCCTCCTGCTCGAGGCGGGCGCGGATCTTGTTGATGGTGATCTGGCCGGCGTCGGCCGGCCAGCGGGTCAGCGTGATCTTCGGCATGGCTGTCCTTAGGTGATCCGGTGCAGTTTCATCAGATTGGTGCCGCCGCGCGTGCCGGCGGGCGCGCCCAGGAGGATGACGATGCGGTCGTTGGACCCTGCGAGTTTCTCCTCTCGGAGCGAGCGCTCCAGCTCGCGGATTAGTTCGTCGGTGTTGGGGATCGGCCGCATCGCGCGCGGGAGGACGCCCCAGTAGAGGGCCATGCGCCGCCGGACGGCGTCGTGCGGGGTGTAGGCGACGATGGGGACCGCCGGGCGCTCCTTCGAGAGCAGGCGCGCCGTCGTGCCCGATTCGGTGAAGGCCACCACGACCTTCGCGCCGGTCTCGCGCGCGGCCCGCGCGCCTGCGGCGCACACTGCGGCGGGAAAGGGCGCGGGCGAGGGAGCCTGCGCGGGGATCGGCGCCTGCTCCTGGCCTTGCTCCGCCGCCGCCACGATCCGCGCCATGGTCTCCACGGCCTCCACCGGGTAGCGGCCGGATGCGGTCTCGCCGGACAGCATCACCGCGTCGGTCCCGTCCAGGACGGCATTGGCGACGTCGGATGCCTCGGCGCGAGTCGGACGGGGGCTGGCCGTCATGGATTCCAGCATCTGGGTCGCCGTGATCACGATCACGCGACGCTCATTGCACAGACGGATGATGCGCTTCTGGATCAGCGGCACCGCCTCAGGGCTCGTCTCCACCGCCAGATCGCCGCGCGCGATCATCACGCCGTCGGAGACCGCCACGATGCCATCCAGGTGCTCGACGGCCTCCGGACGCTCGATCTTGGCGATGATGGCGGCCTCGGCATCGTACTTCTTCATCCACGCCCGCGCCGCCATCACGTCCTCGGGGCCCCGCACGAAGGAGAGCCCCACATAATCCACGCCGTGCGAGAGGCCGAAGGACAGGTCCGCCCGGTCCTTCTCATCGAAGGCCGGCGCGGAGACGGCGACGCCCGGGAGGTTTATGCCTTTATGCGGCCGGATCGTCCCGCCGGTGACCACGCGGCAGCGGATCGCCTGCTTGCCCGCTTCCTCGACGGCGAGCTCGATCAGGCCGTCGTCAATCAGGATGCGGTCGCCGGGCTTTACGTCGTCGGGCAGGCTCCCATAGGTCACCGGGATGGCCCCGCCGCTTGCCTGCGAGTCCGTGGTCAGCGTGATCGTCTGACCTGATTCGACGGACACGGGTTCTGCGATGTTCCCGATTCTGATCCGGGGTCCCTGGAGATCCTGGAGGATGGCGATGGGCCGTCCGGCGGAGGCCGCCGCGTCGCGAATGGCCGCAATCGTCCGGGCGTGCTGCTCGTGCGAGCCGTGCGAGAAATTGAGGCGCGCGACGTCCAGGCCGGCCGCGATCAGTTTGCGCAGAACCTCCGGGGAGTCAGAGGCCGGCCCGATGGTTCCGACGATCTTGGCGCGCCGCATAGTCCGGATTGTAGCAGAAAAGCGGTGCCTTGACGCAAGCTGGGGGGCATGGTAAAGTTCCGTAGTTTCCATTATGAAAACCGTCAACTCCAAGAAGCTCTTTGAGGCCGCGCTTCGGCTGATGCCCGGCGGAGTGAACAGCCCGGTCCGCGCCTTCAAATCGGTCGGCACGCTGCCGCACTTCATCGCCCGCGCGAAGGGCGCCAAGCTCTACGACGCGGACGCCAACGCCTTCCTCGATTACGTCATGTCTTGGGGGCCGCTGATCCTGGGCCACGCGCCGGCCCCGGTCGTGAAGGCCGTCGCCCGCGCGGCGGCGCGGGGCACCAGCTACGGCGCGCCCACGGCGCTCGAAGTCCAGTTGGCGGAGATGATCAACGAGGCCGTGCCCTCGATGGAGCGCCTCCGCCTGGTCAGCTCTGGGACCGAGGCCGTGATGAGCGCGATCCGGCTGGCACGCGCCTACACGGGCCGCGACGCGATCCTGAAATTCGAAGGCGGCTACCACGGCCACGCGGATTCACTCCTGGTCAAGGCCGGGTCCGGCGCCATGACGCTCGGCATCCCGGACAGCCCCGGCGTGCCGGCCGACCTGGCCCGCCACACACTGACCGTGCCTTATAACGATGTCAACGCGGTGGAGCGGCTCCTGGAAGCGCACCGGGGGAATCTCGCCTGCGTCATCGTGGAGCCCGTCGCCGGCAACATGGGTGTGGTGCCGCCTGGCGCCGATTTTCTCAGCCGCCTGCGCGACCTGACCAGCCACTACAGGATCGTGCTGATCTTCGATGAAGTCGTGACCGGCTTTCGTGTGGCGTATGGCGGGGCCCAGGCCCGGTACGGGGTGACGCCGGACCTGACTTGCCTGGGTAAGATCATCGGCGGCGGGCTGCCGGTCGGGGCCTACGGCGGGCGGGCCGACATCATGAAGCTGATTGCGCCGGAGGGGCCGGTGTACCAGGCGGGCACGCTGTCCGGCAATCCGCTGGCGGTCACGGCCGGCATCGAGACGCTGAAGCTCCTGAAGAAGCCCGGCGTGTACCGTCAGTTGGAGGAACGGGGGCGGCTGCTGGGGGACGGGTTGAGTCGCGCCGCCCGCGAGTCCGGGATCGCAGTGACGCTCAATCGGGTGGGCTCGATGATGACGATGTTCTTCACGCCCGGCCCGGTGAACGATTACGCCTCGGCCAAGAAGTCCGATACGCAAGCGTACGCCGCGTTCTTCCGCTCGATGCTGAGCCAGGGGATTTATTTGGCGCCGTCCCAGTTCGAGGCAGCGTTCATCTCGACCGCCCACACCCCGGCGGACATCGCCAAAACCGTGAAGGCGGCTCGCGTCGCCTTCAGCAAACTCAAAATCAGCTAAGAAGCGCCTGCGGCTTCCGTAGCCGCGAGGTCTCGGCCGAGCGGCGTTCTAATCATTCGTCGTCCTCATCGGCTTTTTCTTCGCGCGCAATGGCCTGCTGCTGCTCCATCGCGTTGTGCAGCAACGCGCGAATGAACATGGAGGCCACATTTCCCACGGACAGGCTGCCCCCGGGCGGCACCGCGATCTTGCCGTCCTTGACCATCTTCTCCAGCCACTTCTTCTGATCCTGGCTGATCTGAAACTTGACCTCGACCAGCTCTTCCCTGCCGCCGAATACGTCCCCACCCATATGGAAGGCCCTCCCCTTATAGTCCTCTAGTCCTTTTTCTTTTTCTCTCCGGGTTCCTTGAACAGCAGCACGAGCAGGACCACGAAGCCGATGGTGACGCCGACGATGGCGAACCAGGTTCCGATATTTTGCATGGGTCAGGCGGCTCCTATCGTTTTCGTCAGCCGCTCGCGCAGCTCTTTCGGAAGCTTGATCAGCTTGCCCTGTGTATCCACGGTCGCCAGCCTGGCCGAGCCTTCCACCACCAGCCGCCCGCTCGTCTTCTCCCGGATCTCGTGCGCGAACGTGAAGCTCGCCGCGCGCATGGCCGTGAGCCGGGTGGCGACGGTCAGCGTCTCGCCGTAGCGGGCCGGCGAGCGGTACGACAGTTCGGCATGCACCACGGCGAAGAGCGTCCCCGCGTCCATGAAGGCCTTCACCGAGAGCCCCTGCCCCTCCAGCCAATGCGTGCGTCCCTGCTCGAAGTAGCGGAGATAGTTGCCGTAGTAGACGACTCCGCCGCAGTCCGTGTCCTGGTAATAGATGCGGACGTCCATCGTATGGGTGTGCGGCGCCGTCGTCATGGTCAGAGTTCGAGCGTCGGGAACTTGGGCAGCGCGGCGTCGGTGACGCTGGTCACCTTCACAATCAGCGCGTAAAGTTGGTGGTACCGCTCAGCCGTGGCTGGCTCGAAGCCGTGGCCCAGCGGCGAGCGAGATGCGGCGTCCAGCAACGGCTTCATCTGCGGCCACTGCGCCTGGTATGCCTGCCCCATCTGGTCGCCGAGCCCCCCCAGCGCGCGGAACTGGGCCAGGAGCGGCAGCTTGTACTTGCCGTCCATGTCGTCCCGGAAGGAGGTTTTGCAGGTCTCCCTCAGTTCGGCCGGCAGTTGATCGGGCTGGACGTCGTTGGTTTTGATCTTGTGTTGCTTGAACAACTGGACCTGCGCGAAGGCCTCAAGCGCCCGCACCGCCGTCGCGAGCGCCGCATCAAAGGCGCGGTCCTGTTCGGCGCGCCGCCTGGCGTTGGCCAGCAGGTCGGGCGCGACCGCCGCCTTCACGTCGGAGGGGTCCATGACGATCTTTTCGAGGAATCCGGCATTCTCCTTCAATCGGGGGATCAGCTGCTTTATTCCGGCAGGGCCGCCGAACACCGAGGCCATGTCGAGGGCCTTGGTGGCGGTCTTCAGCGATTCCCATGCGGGCTTGTATTGGAAGCGGTCCCAGCAGCCGTAGGCGTCGGCGAGGTCGGCGAAGGCGTGGTACAGGGGCTTCTGCCCGCCGCTGACGCGCGCTTCGAGGTACCGGAACAGATGGGCCGCGGCGGCGAACGAGCCGCGATTGAACTGCTCGGCGGCAAGCCGTCGCATGCCGATCGCGGCCTCGGCCCAGGGGTTGTCCTGTTGCCAGGTGTGCGCGGTGCCGTTGACGATGACGAGTTCGCTCACCGGCGCGTCGCCCGCGATGAGGGCCGGCTTCAGCGTCTGGAACTGGGAGGAATGGGCCAGCGTGGCCAAGGCCGTCGCCGCGGCCATAGCGGGGGTGGCCCGGCTCAGGTCCACTGTCAGATCGCCCGGTCCGAGGCCCCAGACTTTGAGCAGGTCCGCGAGGGGCTGGTTGAGCGTCTTAAAGCTGGCGCCGAATCCATGGGGATCAGGCGTGATGATCCAGTCCCACTTCTTCGGCAGCTTGACGAGATTCGGCTGGATCTGTGTTGAGCAGGTCCGCGAGGGGCTGGTTGAGCGTCTTAAAGCTGGCGCCGAATCCATGGGGATCAGGCGTGATGATCCAGTCCCACTTCTTCGGCAGCTTGACGAGATTCGGCTGGATCTGTGTTTCGATCTGGCCGCGCAGGTCCTCGGGGATGAAGAAGCAGAGGCACTCGGGGTTCAGGCGGTTGATGGTCGCCACGCAGGGCGACGGGTCGCCGACAACGGCGATCAGCAGGGCCTTTGTCGTGATTTCCGCCGCCACCCGCGGACTATAGCACGGCCCAAAGGGGACAGGCTACAAGCTCAATGGTCATCCCAGTCGGGATGGATTTTTCTTGCGCAGTCGGCGCAAATACCGTGAGTAAACGTGGCTTCGGAATGATCGCTGATATAGTCTTCAAGTTGTTTCCAATAGCCCTTGTCGTCGCGGATCTTTTTGCAGGTGGCGCAGATGGGCAGCAAGCCGTCCAGCACCTTGATTTCGGCCATGGCTTCTTGAAGCTCACGAATCAGTCTCTCCCGCTCTTCCTCGGCACGCTTGCGTTCGGTGATATCCCGGATAATCCCGGAATAAAAAGGGCCTTCCGTCGTCTGCCAGGTTCCGATGGAGAGCTCCAAGGGGAATTCACTCCCGTCCTTCCTGAGCCCGTGCAACTCCACCGTCGTTCCAATCACGTGAGCCTCGCCGCCTGCCTGCAACCGCGCAATGCCTTGGCGATGGGCGTCCCGGTACCGTTCCGGCATCACCATGGTCAGCGGTTGTCCCAGCACGTCCTCTTCCCGATACCCGAAGATGGTTTGCGCCGCCCGGTTCCAGGCAATGATGTTTCCGCTCGCGTCGGCCAGGACAATGGCGTCTGTTGCGGTCTGGACGACGGAGCGGAATCTCCGCTCGGACTCCAGCAGGTAGTCTTCTGGCCGGGGAGGTTCGATTTTATCTTTGCCGGTGTTTTGCATCAGGGGACGATGCCACGCGCGGACTATAGCACCCCTTCATTCAGCCCGGCAAGGCAGGGGAATGGGGGACCGGTACAGTTTGATCGTGTCTTAATTGGGAGTGAGCGGGCGGGCGAGCGGGCGAATAGTGTCCTGCGTGGTTCTGCACTTCCGGCAGACGCCGTCCTCGAATCTGTATTGGAGGCGGTATTGCGATGCCATATGCGTGTGGACGCCCGCCCAATGCTCGGGAGCCGTGATGCCGAGGCAGGGTAGGCAGGTCGGTCTGGGGTCTTTGTGCAGCTCCTGAATGATGTGAAAGACCAGGGCATTGGTTTGCTTCATGTGCTCCGGACTATAGCACGTCGCCCGGAACCTGTCGCCTGCGGCTCGCGGGTCCTGCCGCCGCATAGCCCATCGCAACTGGGCGTTTCGCCGTCGAGGCCCCGCAGACCCGGCTGTACGCCCCGCGCTGTATCTGGGCGCCCATGCGGTGTCACCCGCTCGCCTCCGGCGACACTAGCGCCACTCGCACGCAAGATGTATCGAAATAGGACACACCTTACAGCGCTTTTCTCAAGTAGAGGCTTGACACAGTCCAGCTTACGATGGATATTGCTATTGGCCTTTAAGGTAGGAACCTCTTATGAGCCAGTGGTCAGAGCGCATCCGTGGCCTCCCTATATGGCAGCAGTTCGAAGCCCTCGGCCCCGCCATCGATCAGGCCGAGAACCGTGAAGGCCTCGACCCAACCACGGTGGAGGGCTTAGGTCGCCTTCGTACCGTTCTTACTTTTCTCGGTAAACGTGCGGCCGCTATTGATCCCCTTCTCGTTCACCCTGGCCCTCTCGAGAACGCGGCGACTGCCTTACAGAACGCGGTTACTGAGGTCCAGCAGTTTGTTACCGATGGGAACCCTGCGCGTATAACTAATGCCAACGCCCACGCAGACGCAGCTCTAGCCAACGTTGCCCAGGTGAATGTCCCTCTGGGGCCACGAGATCTCCAGGCTCTCAAGGATGCCGCGGATGCATACAGGGCGACGATGGAGGGGAATATACGGCAAAGCCACAGTGCAACCACTCAGTTTCGTAGCGACGCAGAGGTACTAAAGGCCAAGCTAAACGAGCTCACAACGGAGATGGCAGCCGAACGCCAACGGCTGACCACCGTTGTCTCCGACTTCCAAGCTCAGTTTTCCGCCGCGCAGGATTCGCGGAGTAAGGAGTACACGGCGGCAGAAAAAGCTAGCCAGACTAAGCTCACAGACATCCTTAGTGATTATACAAAGCGCCTTGCCGATCAGGACGCGGAGTTTAAGCGCCAAGGGGAAAAACTAGCCAAAGACCACGAGACTGTACTGGAGACTCTCAAGGTCACTCAGGCGGCTTCCGCGAAGGTTATTCTCGATGAGATGTTGGCACGCAAGCAGGAAATCGAGAATCTTGTAGGCGTAATCGGCAACCTTGGCGTTACCTCCGGATACCTCAAGACTGCTAATGAAGCGAAGATGACGCTTCGTATCTGGCAGGGGATCGCTGTGACTTCGATGATCACCCTTATCGGGGTCGCCTATTTTACGTTCATGCCTGTGGCCGATGGCACTTTTACGTGGGCAGGCTTTGCTGGCCGAGTCTTCTTCTCTGTGACAATCGGTGTGCTGGCTGCATACGCGGCTAGTCAAGCCGACAAGTTTATGGAAGTTGAACGCCGAAACCGAAAACTTGCGCTCGAGCTGGAAGCCTTGGGTCCCTTCCTTGCTCCGTTGCCAGAGGGACTGCAGCAGGATTTCCGCCTTAAAGTTGGTGATCGCTCCTTTGGACAAGAAGAAGCAGGGCTCAGTAGCAAATCAGACAAGAGCCCAGCAACGGCGATTGATGTGCTCTTGAAGTCCAAGGAGATCCGCGAGCTAGCCGTGGAGATTGTCAAAGCGTATCGTAAGAACTAGGGAGAATAAGCGATGCCGATGCTGGGGAGCCGAAAAATCACTCTGCAGTTTTCAGTGAACTGGTTGATTGGGATCGTCTCGGTCGCGCTTGCCCATCTCGCCGCGTTTATCTGGGGGCCCGAGTCATGGCATCAGTCGCTCATCTTCTCGGCCGCCGTACTGGGAGGGTCCGGTACCCTGATTGCCGCATTGAATGCCTTGGATACACGGGTCGCCAGCCTCGAGCAGGCCAAGAAGGCCACAGCATTGGATTTCATCAATCGATGGAATGATCCATCGTTCTATCATGCGAAAAAGGGCGGTCGAGAGATCCTTGAAGAAATCAAAAAGGTCTCGACGGTGGATGAACAATGGAAATATGTCCAGGCTGACCCAGTACGACTAGCCAATCTAATTAGTGTTCTGAACTTCTTTGAAACGGTGAGCATCGGAATCCAAACTGGCCTTGCTGACGGCCCTCTGGCTAAGCAATTTTTCAGGGCAATCGCCTTGGAATACTGGCGACAGACAGAAGGGATGGTGAAAAAACGAAGAGCCGATCGAGGAAACGATCGGCTCTTCCATGAATTTGAGTGTCTCTATGGGCAGTGGAAAGGTTAGATAATGGGATCGTCTCCTTCGAATTTCATGGTCTGGTCTCCTTTCGTGGTGAGTTGGTACACCCTGTAAAAGTAGTATAACACCCGCGTGGAACAGAGCAAGAAAAATTTTTCCACTGGAAACTAAATGTTTTCAATGATTTCACGGGGTGCGCAATTAATGTCACCCCGCTCATCAGGCCCCTAACCGTCCCCAGGTCTGAATTTCCGAAAGAACAGAAATTGGGGTCAGACTCGAATTAGCCTCAACAAGGAGGACCCATCATGAACTCAAAGCGACGGATCCATGATGCCATTGTCGGCGCGGTGGTCATGGCGGGCGTGGCGCTGGGGTACTATGTCGACCCGCTGTGGCTGCTCGTGCCGGGCGCGATCGGGGTCGTTCTCATCCAGAGCGGCGTGACCGGTTTCTGCCCCGTGTACTTCATCCTGGATAAGACCTGCGCCTCCGACCAAGCGGGCTCCTGCGCGCGCTAGAGGCGACAGCCGGGCTTCCTAGACTTTAAAAAGTAGCCAGATAGGCGATGATCAACCTGGCGTCCGCGATCGGGTTGGAGGTAAACGGCGCGCGGTCCCGTTGCGTGATCTTGGTGCTGAGTCGCTCGGCGGCCTGACGGATGGGGAGGGGAAAGGATTCCTCCTGTTGAATCTGTCGGAGGTGGTGCATGGCGTCTCCACGCCAGCCAGGCCGTGGAAATCGCTCCAATGAGGCGTCCGCCGCCAGGGCAACGGCCCGGCGCGCGCAGACCCGGGCCTTCCCCTCGTTGGCTTCTCGCAGCGCCGCCTCCGCCAGCGCCAACTCTTTTTCGATCTGCTCCAATCTGACCCCCTGTATCATGGGCAATGTGCGATATCAAGTTGCAGACAACAAGGCGACAGGCTACTTTAATTGCGGCAGAATCGGGGCGGCGGTACGGAGGACGCGATGCCTGAGCCGAAGGGAACCGCAAAGCTGGTTGGAGAAGTCGTGCCGGGCGTCTATCGCTTTACTATGCACGATGACCGGATCGATTTTGAGAGCGACGGCTATTATGTGGTGGTGGAGAAGGATCGGGCGATCCTGATTGATCCGCTGCCGATGAACCCACGGGACCTGAAGAAGTTGGGCGAGGTAGAAGCGATCTGTCTGACCGCCTCGTGCCATGAGCGTGCCGCCTGGCGGTATCAGGACAGCTTGAAGGTTCCCATCTACGCCCCTATTCGAGGGGTCGATTTCGAAGGGACGCCGGACCACTGGTACGGCCCCGGCGATCGCCTGCCCGGCGGCTTGAAGGCTGTGCACTCACCCGGTCCGACCGATGCGCACTACTCCCTTTACCTGAAGCGAGGCGCAGGCGTGGTGTTCTGCGCAGATCTCCTCACGAATGCCGAGGGCCGGGGCTTGGCCTTCGTGCCCAGTGAATATCAAGATGATCCAAAGGGCACACGCGTCAGCGTGAGGCGTCTCCTGAACCTGCAGTTCAGAGTGCTATGCCCCAACCACGGGGATCCGATCAGGACCGGCGCGAAAAAGGCGATCCGTAAAACACTGGCGCACGATGCGGCTCAGCACGACTGAAGGCAGCAAAAGGGGGACAGGCTATTTTCGGGTGTGGCAGAATCGGGGTACTACAGGGAGGACGACGTATGTACATGAGACGAATGTTGGCAATGGTTGTAGTGTTGCTCGCGTTCGCGTCGGCGGCTTCCGCCGAGGTCCAAACGAGGGAGGTCGAATACAAGCAGGGCGACACGGTCCTGGTGGGACTCATCGCCTGGGACGGCGCCGCGAAGGGCAAGCGCCCCGGCGTCCTCGTTGTCCACGAGTGGTGGGGTCACAACGAGCATGCGCGAAACCAGGCCAGGCGACTCGCGGAGGCCGGCTACGTCGGCTTCGCACTGGACATGTACGGCAAGGGCAAGGTGGCCACGCATCCGGATGACGCCAAGGCCTTCATGGCCGAGGCCACGAAGGACCCGGCGCTACTCGCGGCGCGGTTCAATGCGGCGCTGGAGCAGCTCAAGCAGGATACCCGCGTCGCCCCGGACAAGATCGCCGCGATCGGCTACTGCTTCGGAGGCTCCGTGGTCCTCGGCAGGGCGCGCGCCGGCGCCGACCTGGCCGCGGTCGTGAGCTTCCACGGTTCGCTCGGTACGAAGAGTCCCGCGGAGAAGGGGAAGATCAAGGCCCGCGTGCTCGTGCTCACCGGCGCCGCCGATCCGATGATCCCGCCCGATCAGGTGGCGGCCTTCAGCAAGGAGATGGAGGCCGCGGGCGCGACGTTCCGGGTGGTCAGCTATCCGGGCGCCAGGCACAGCTTCACCAACCCGGCCGCGGACAGGGCCGGTATGGACGCGCTCGCGTACAACGCGGAGGCCGACCAGAAGTCCTGGGCGGCGATGCTGGAGTTGTTCAAGGAGGTCTTCCGCTGAAGGGGCCAGAAAAAAGTGTCAGGAACCTTTTGGTTTACCCCGCTTCCCGTCCTTCATGGCCCGTTCCATTTCGCGGCCGGCCTCGCGCGTCTTGATGGTCTCGCGGCGGTCGTATTCCTTCTTCCCCTTGGCCAGCGCCAGTTCGACCTTGGCGTGCCCGCGCGGCGAGAAGTAGATTCGCAGCGGTACCAGCGTCAGCCCTTTTTGCTGGGTCTGGCCGATCAGTTTCTGGATTTCCTTCTTGTGCAGCAGCAGCTTGCGCGGACGCAGCGGGTCGTGGTTCCTCATGTTGCCGTGGCTGTAGGGGCTGATGTGGCAGTTGTGCAGGCGGACCACGCCCTTGTCCACGCTGGCAAAGCTGTCCCTGAGATTGATGCGGCCCTCGCGGAGCGACTTGACCTCCGTGCCGAGCAGGACGATGCCGGCCTCCATCCTTTCCTCGATCGCGTAATCGTGGAAGGCCTTCCGGTTGGTGGCGACGACGGTCTCTTCCTGCTTTCTGGCCATGGCGCAACTATAGCACGAGGGAGTCCTGTTTCTTGACTCTCCGGGGGGCCTCTCCTACAATCAGGCGCAATGTCGCAGCGCATCCGCCGATGGTTTGAGGAAAGCGCCGAGACGAAGCTCAAATTCGTCGCGGAGCACGCCGACCGCATCCAGCAACTCGCGAACCTGCTCGCCGAGACCTTCCGCAAGGGCAACAAAGTCCTGCTCTTCGGGAACGGCGGCAGCGCCACGGACGCCTCGCACCTCGCGGCGGAGTTCGTGGGCCGCTACCGGCGCGAGCGGGCGCCGCTGGCGGCCATTTCCCTCTCGGCCGATCAGGCGAAGCTCACCTGCATCGCCAACGATTATGATTACTCCGAGGTCTTTTCCCGGCAGATCCAGGCGCTGGGGAAGCCCGGCGATGTGGCGGTCGGCATCAGCACCAGCGGCAATTCGCCCAATGTCCTGAAGGGTCTCCAGACTGCGCGCAAGCTTGGACTGGCGACGGTGGCCTGGACCGGCGGCACCGGCGGGAAGCTCGTCGGGCAGGCGGACCACGTCTTCATCGTGCCCTCCACAGTGGTCGCCCGCATCCAGGAAACGCACATCACGCTCGGCCACGTCCTCTGCGAGCTCGTTGACGAGGCGCTTCTTGGTAAAGAGTAACCACAGCCGCTCCGCCTGACATGACGGCGGACGGCGACTCTTCCTCTCCCCATCACGCTGAGCGAACCCAGGTCGTCGAGGCCGCCGGCGTCATCGGCGCGGCCACGCTCCTGAGCCGCATCCTCGGCTTCCTGCGGGACATGGTGCTGGCGCGGCTGTTCGGCGCCGGGGCCGCCGCCGACGCCTTTTTTGTCGCCTACCGCATCCCCAATCTCCTGCGAGAGCTTTTCGCCGAGGGCTCGATGTCCGCGGCCTTCATTCCGGTCTTCAGCGAGTACCTGGCGAAGCGAAACAAGCGCGACGCCTGGGAACTGGCCAGCGCCGCGTTCACCACGTTGCTCACCGTCCTGACCGGCGTCTGCCTCCTCGGCGTCCTGGCCGCGCCCTGGATCGTGCAGCTCATCGCCCCGGGGTTCGGCGGCGACGCCGAGAAGCTGGCCCTCACGACGCTGCTGACCCGGATCATGTTCCCGTACCTCCTGTTCATCGGGCTTGCGGCGCTGGCGATGGGGGTGCTGAACTCCATCCGGAGCTTCGCGGCGCCCGCCTTCTCGCCGGTGATCTTTAACATCGCGATCATCGCGTCGGCCTTCCTGCTCGCGCCGCTCTTCGATCAGCCGATCCTGGCCGTGGCGGTCGGGGTGGTGATCGGCGGGTTCGCCCAGTTTCTCATCCAGATGCCGGCCATGAAGAAGGCGGGACTGCTCTTCGGCTGGCGGTTCGACTTCGCCCACGAAGGCGTCCGCCGGATCGGGTGGCTGATGGCGCCGGCCCTGATCGGCCTGTCCGTCACGCAGATCAACATCCTGGTGAGCACGATCCTGGCCTCGTACTTTCCCGGCGGCCCGACGTATCTCTTCTACGGCATGCGGCTGATCCATTTTCCCCTCGGCGTCTTCGGCGTCGCGCTGGCCACGGCGCTGCTCCCGTCGCTGGCCACCCAGGCCGCGAAGGGCGAACTGGACGCGCTGCGGAGCACGCTGGGGTTCGGCCTCCGGCTGATCTTCTTCGTCATCTTTCCCGCGATGGTCGGGATCATTCTCCTGCGCCTGCCGATCGTGCATCTCTTCTTCGAGCATGGCCGGTTCACGGCGGCCGACACGCAGGGCACGGCCGCGGCGGTGCTCGCCTACGCGATCGGCCTCTGGGCCTTTGCCGGCGTGCGGATCGTCGTGTCGGCGTTTTACTCGCTCCAGGACACGCGCACGCCGGTGCTGGTGGCCGTGGTCGCCCTCGCTGTCAACGTCGCGCTGTCGCTCGCGCTGATGGGGCCGCTTGCGCATGCCGGGCTTGCGCTGGCCACCGCGCTCTCCGCGATCCTGAACATGGCCGCGCTGGTCGTCCTGCTCGATCGGCGGCTCGGTCCGTTCGATTGGGACGCGATCACCCGCAGCCACCTGCGGGTGCTTCTCGCCGCGGTTCCGATCATTGTGACCTGCCTTTGGGTTGCCGGGCTCGGGGTCTGGGCCCAGCCGGAAGCCTGGGCGGCGAAGACGGTCATGCTGGTCGTCGGCATCGGCATCAGCGTGGCCGGGTATGTGACGGTCCATGCCCTGCTGCATTCAGACGAGCTGGATTTTCTCTGGGGGCTCCTGAAGCGAAAACTGACCAAGCCTGCGGCTTGACCCTCTGTTTCGATGCCGTTACCCTGTCCACGCCATCACATTCACCCACGCACGCACGGAGGAAACGTATGAAGCTGTCGGCGACGAAGACACTACTCGCGATTTCGGCGACGATCATCTTTGCGGCTGTAAACGCTACGGCGGCGACGGAGCGCTACAACGTGGACCTCGATCACTCGATCGTGGGCTTCAGCGTGGCGCACATGGTTGTCTCCAAGACCACCGGCCGCTTCACGGACTACAGCGGCTTCATCGAGATGGACCCGGAGGCGAAGACCGTGAAGGCCCTCGAAGCCGTGATCCAGACGGCGTCGGTGAACACCAATCACGCCAAACGTGACACCCACCTGAAGACCCCCGACTTCTTCAACGTCGAGAAGTTCCCGGCGATGACCTGGAAAATGAAGTCCTACGGGAAGCAGGGCGACAAGTACGTGGCCAAGGGCGACCTCACCCTGCTGGGCGTCACGAAGGAGGTTGCGCTGACCGGCACCTTCAACGGCGTGATTCCGAAAGATCCCTGGGGCAACACACGCGCCGGGTTCACGGCCGAGGGGAAGATCAACCGGAAGGACTTCGGGATGAACTGGAGCAAGGTGCTCGATAACGGGGGCCTGGTGGTCGGTGATGAAGTGGACATCAAGCTCGAGATCGAGTGCATCAAACAGAAATGAAGTCGGCCGTCTTTACGACCAGCATGGGGTGGATAGGCCTCACGGCGACCGCACGAGGGATCGCGGCGGTGGTGCTCCCGAAGCCGTCTCGTCGTGCCGTGGAACGTGAACTGCTGTCAGGCAGGTCGCTGAACGTGGTAGGGGCGTACGGCGGTATGCCCATCCGGACAGAGGCAGAAACCGCCGCGCGCCATCTGCGGACGGCCCGTTCCGCCATCATCGCTTACCTGTCCGGCAAGGCACGCGCCTTCAGCCTCCCGCTGGACATTGAAGGCAGAACACCTTTTCAGGTGAAGGTGTGGCAGGCGCTCCGAACCATTCCCTATGGCCGGGTGCGCTCCTACGGCTGGGTGGCGCGCAAGATCGGCAAGCCCGGGGCGGCGCGCGCCGTCGGCGCGGCCTGCGGCGCCAACCCCGTGCCGCTGCTGGTGCCCTGCCACCGCGTCGTCGCCGGCGACGGCTCGCTGGGCGGCTTCTCCGGAGGCCTGCCCAACAAGAAGCGCCTGCTCAAGCTGGAAGGAGTGCGGGTCGGGTGAAAGCGGTGATCCAGCGTGTCACCCGCGCGTCGGTCGAAGTAAACGGCAAGGTCGTCGGGCATATCCGCAACGGCCTTCTGGTCCTGCTCGGCGTGGCCAAGGGCGATACGGAAACGGATCTGACGTACCTCGTCGAGAAGATCCCGGCGCTGCGGATTTTCAGCGACGAAGCCGGCAAGATGAATCATTCGCTGGCGGAGATCGGTGGGGGCCTGCTCGCGATTTCCCAGTTCACGCTGCTGGGCGACACCCGCAAGGGCCGCCGTCCCGGCTTCGATCAGACGGCCGACCCCGCGACCGCGAAGCGCTTCTTCGACCAGTTCGTCGAGACGCTGCGCAAGACCACGGACCTCACGGTGGAGACCGGTGTCTTCGGCGCGCATATGAAGGTGGAGCTGCTCAACGACGGCCCGGTCACGTTCGTGCTCGACAGCCGCGCTTAGCTTGGCTATACTGGCATTGTCCATGAGGAGGGCGGAGGGGAGGAGGTCCGATGGAGTCTCGCATTCCGGAGCACCATCCCTTGCGGCAGTTGTTCGGCACGCTGGCGGAGAAGACCTTTACCGAAAAGCTCGGCTGGGCGGACTTCAACGTCAGCGAGTACGTGTCGAAACTTCTGGTGGACTTCACCCGCACCGATCAGATCAATCGAATCAAGAACGCCCGGGGCGAGCGGGTCGAGGCCGTGGTGGACCTGCTGTACGAGTCGGAAGTCACGCATCACGCCGGCTCGTTTGAACGCGAGCGCGAGGTCCACCGGCACATCGGCGATTTCACGCTGTTCATGGCGGGCCTCTTCCCCGAATATCTCAAGCGCATCAAGACGGCCGGCCTGATCTACCACAAAGACTTCCTCGTGGATTACATCAAGACCGGCAAGCGCTCCTACCGGATTGCGGCGGAGTTCGGCCTCGCGCCGAGTTCCACCGGGGCGCATCCGTCGCCGCCTCTGTTTCGCAAGCTCTCGGAGAACTTCGAGCTCTGCGTGGTCGGACTCGGCTTCATCCGCGGCGATCTCGACCGGATGCAGGATCCGCGGTACCGCCAGGCGCGCCGGATTTTGTTGAATTGAAAACCCTGAAGGCGGAGTTTGTCACCAGCGCCACGGAGCCGTCGCAGTTTCCTCCCGGAAACCTGCCGGAGATCGCCTTTGCCGGGCGCTCCAACGTCGGCAAGTCGTCTCTCCTCAATGCCTTGCTGGGGCACAAGAACCTGGCGCGGGTCAGCCGGACGCCCGGACGGACACGCCTGGTGAATTTTTTCCGCGTGGCGGCCTCCGACAAGAAGGGCGCGGCGTGCATGTTCGTGGACCTGCCGGGGTACGGCTACGCCAAGGTGGCGAAAGCGGTTCAGGAACAATGGGGGCCGATGATCGAGAGCTACCTGTCGGCCCGGTCTGTCCTGCGCGGCGTCGTCCTGCTGACCGACGTGAGGCGCGGCGAGCAGGACGAGATCAACCTGGTCCGCTGGGTCCATGAGCGCGGACTGGGGCTGGTCGCCGTCGCGACCAAAATCGACAAGCTGCCTCGCGGTCAACGGGCCCAGGGGATACGGGATCTGGAAGCGCTTCTGGCGGTGCCCGTCATCGGCTGCTCGGCGGAGACGGGTGAAGGGATGGATGCGGCCTGGAAGGCGATCCGGGAATTGCTGCTCCGGCCGCGGGTCTGATCATCGCCGGATTTCGATGTAGCTCTTATCCTTCTGCTCCTTGATCCACTCCAGGTAGGCTTCTTCGGTCTTGAGCTGCAAGACCACGTTGCGGATGTCCTCTTTCACTTCCTCGTAGGGGCGGAACTGCGGCGGTTTGCGATCATCAATCCGGATGATGTGCATCCCGATCGGTGAGGCGAGCGGCTCGGTGACCGAACCCGGGGCCAGTTGCTCGATTGCCTTCTGGATCTGGGGGAGCATGTCCCCCGGCCGGATGTAGCCGAGGCTCCCGCCGCGCCGTCCTTCCGGGCCGTCGGAATACCTGGCCGCCAGCTCCTCGAAGCGCTCCCCCTTTTTCAGAAGGGCGAAGACCTGCTGGGCTTTCTCGCGCACCGCCAGCATCTCGCTCCCGGGATTCAGCGCGATCAAAATCTGGCTGATGCGGACTTCAGGCGGGAGCATGAACCGGTCCCTGTGCTGCTGGTAGAACCGGAGCACCTCCTCGTCGGCCACGATCAGGCCGGACCGGATCTGCTGATTCACGAGGCGCATGGCGGTCAGCTGATCCCTGATGATTCCCACCTCCCTGGGATCGTTCTCATTGGGTGTCTCGCCGACGCGCCTCAGCCGGACGACCGCGTCCTTCACTTCCTCATCCGAGATCTTGATCCCCCGCCGCTTGGCGATCTGCAACTGGAGTTTGCGCTCGATCATCCGGTTCAGGCCCATGTAGTCGATCTGTCGGAGCCGCTGGTCGAGTTCGACGCCGCCGAACCGCTTCTGGGCCTGCAGCGTCACCTCCGCGACTTCCTCCTCCAGTTCGCTCAGAGCGATGATTTCGGTGTTGACCACCGCTACGATTCGGTCGCGGACGTCGGCGGCGCCGGCAGGGAGACTGCACGACAAACCGATCCCGGCGGCCACGGCCGCCACGGCCTTCTGCAGGGTGGATGCGGGCATGAGCGTTCGAGAAACGTTACGGCGCGCCGGCCGCCGGGCCGGCGGCGGGCACTTCCGAAATCGGAATCGGGACGTCGGCGACACGGAGCTTGGCTTTCGCCCGGAGCGAGGCCACGAGCTCGTCGAAGCGCTTGCGCTTCTTCTCGACCTGGATCTGCTCCTTGACTTGGTCCTTCGCGTCTTCGAAGGACAGGGACGCGCCCGTGGCCCGGGCGTTCAGCTTGATGATGTGGTAGCCGAACTGCGTGGCGACCGGGTGGCTGGTTTCCCCGACCTTCAGCGAGAGGAGGGTATTTTCAAACTGCGTGATCGTCTGGCCCTTCTTGATCGGCCCGAGGTCGCCGCCCTTGAACCTGGTGGCCAGGTCCAGCGAGATTTTCCTGGCCACCGCCGCAAAGTCCTCGCCCTGGTCGAGGCGTTTCTTGACGTCCCGCGCTTCTTCTTCCGTCTTGACGAGGATATGGCTCGCGCGCATGTCGTCGGGCGCGGTGAAGCTCCCGGGATTGGCGGCGTAGTAGGCCTTCATCTCCTCCAGCGTGACCGTGATCCGGGAATCCACTTCCTCCCGCATCAGCTGGTCGAGGACGCTCCGCTCCTTGAAGCGCTCCACGCGCTCGACCAGCGCGCGGTCCCGGTCGAGGCCCCGCTTTCTGGCTTCCTGCAGAAGGAGCTCGCGCGTGATGAGTTCTTCCAGGAATTTCTTGCGGCCGTCGGGCCCCGCATAGGTCTTCCGGGCGAATTCCGGCAACTGGGACCATCGCAGGTCGAACTCGCCGGCCATGATCTCCTTGCCGTTGATGATCGCGAGAGCTTTGGTGGAATCTTCCGGCTTGTCACTGCATGCGCTGAACGCGGCGAGGAGGAGCGCAAGACCGA
>Ga0080064_1002643_pt1 | contig 29346 bp, 27 predicted proteins | sample Subgrocontami54m_FD_69260 | JGI IMG/M metagenome (GOLD analysis project Ga0080064, IMG submission 69260) | Subsurface groundwater microbial communities from S. Glens Falls, New York, USA - GMW46 contaminated, 5.4 m (SPADES assembly) (version 2) ...
ACGGTAAAACCGAGCGATTGGCTAACCATTGGATTGAGACGGGCGCTGCAGTGACGTCGGTTGACGCGTCTTTAAGACAGCATGGCCGGAATGACCTCCCGGCCTAATAACTGAATCGCTTCCGGCACGTCGGGCCCCAAGGGGACGCCGATCACCATGTGATCAAAACCCAACTCCGTCAGGTGCTGTTTTAACTCCCGCGCCATTCCGATGCACTCCTCCGGTGTCCCGGCAACGACAAAGCCGGATTGTCTCAAGAGAGAGTCGGAGATTCTTCGAGCCGCTTCATCGACGCCGAGTCCCTTGAGATAAGCATCGGCCACATGGGCGACCTCGTTGGGATCGAGGCCGAGACTCTTTAAAACTTCAGGATAGCGGATGTAGGCGCCGGATAATCCGTAGGAGGCGTTTCGCTTCGCCCACTGCCGCGCCTTTTCGCCGTCGCGGGAGACCGAGATGTGGACATTGTAGAGCTTTTTCAGGGGGAGAGAGTTACCGGCCTTGCTTCTCGCCTCCTCGACCCGCTCCACGGCCTGCTTTAAGAAACCTTTCTTTACGCCAAGGTAAGAAGTACGGGCCACAAGCTGCGAGAAGATGACTCCGTCGGCATACTTGCCGGCCACTTCATACATCTTAGGACCACCTGCCGCGAGATATACGGGGACAGGCTGGGGTGGGGGAAAATAGAGTTTAGCCTCGGTCTTGGTGTTATAGCGAAAGCGGGTGGCCAGTTGGGGGAAGCGCGCGAGCTCGACTGACTTCCCGGATAATAGCCCGCGGAGCATCTGGACGCTTTCCGCCATGACGGAGACGGGATTACGCTTCTCTCCGATCACCTGAACCTGCACCGCGCCTCCCGCCCCCATGCCTAAGGAGATTCCTTTGCCAGGCCGCGTCATCTTGGCTATGGAGGCGAACCTCTGTGCCAGGTCCAAAGGATTGCGCCAGGGGAAGGTCACCATGGTGCCCAGGTTAACATCCAGCTCCATCGCTAAAAGGGCCAGAGTCGTGATCGCGTCCTCATACTGGAACTCATCGCACATCCAGATGCAGTCAAAAGGGTAGGCCTGGAGGGCCTGTTTCCCGTAAGCGGCAATGTCCCGGCAGGAATACCAGGGCCAAAACTGAATACCAATCTCTAGTTTGCCCACCGCGATACTCCCTCTCCCTTAGCCGCCGAATAACTCCTTCAGGAGCTTTTCCATCTCAGGAGGCGCCTTCACGTCCTTTTCAAAGTAGAGGCGGTCGTATTTCCTTCCCGGCTTAGGCAGGGTGTAGGCGGGCAGATGATTTGTGGGAACATCGAGACGCCGGCTCGCCTGGCCCACGGCAGTGCTCCAGGCAGTCTGGCCTTCTTTTCCAAGGAACCAGTTGATGAATACCATGGCAGCGTTGGGGTGAGGGGCCTTGTTGGCCAGCACCAGATTCCCCGCAGCGGGTGTGATCTCGCTCCCGTAGTCTTTGAATTCTCCCTGGACTCCAATCTTCAAGCCGAGCTTCAAAAGCTGCTCCAGGGGCTCGATGTCGGGGTTCATAGCAATCGCGTACTTGCCGCTCGCCACCCACTCGAGCATGGTGCGGGTCTCACGGCTCACGGCGCCTGCCTGTGCCCTGAGGGCCCTCAAATATTTGGCGCCTTCCTCGGGCCCAAGCTTCGCCCAGATCCAGCGCGCAAAGGCCTGGCCGGCACCGGCGGGAACGAGGTCGTAGAGAACGATCTTCCCCTTCCACTTGGGCGCCAGGACTTTGTAAAGCTCGTCCACTTCCTCGGGCTTGACCTGGCTCGGGTCATAGGCCAGGCGGGGCAAGACAAAGTTGATGAAGACAAGCGAGTGGCCGGATTCGTCGGCGAACTCGATCGTATTATTGCTCCAATGCTTTGGATCCGTCACTTCGGGCAGGATCAGAGCCGGCTTGACCGGATCGATGTAGCCTCTGGGCTTGTGGACGGTGAGCGCCGTTGTCGTGCCGGTAAGGAGGATATCCACTGAATAGAGCCCTCCGCGCCTTTCGCCGTCCATCTTCTGGGCCTGCGCGGCGGAACGGCCGCCCTGCCAATCGATGGCGATTTGAGGGAAGGCCTTGGTAAATCCGTCAACGACATACTGGCGGATCAGTGTGCCAGGGGGACCCCAAACCGCGACCTGACCTTCCTTCTTTGCCTCAGCTAAAACCTTCTCCCATCTCTCCTGCCAGGCGGGCTTGGCCTGGGAAAAGGCCGGCTGTACCAAGCCGAGAGAGGGAAAGGTGAGGATGGCCCCCACCAGCAAAGCGAGCAACAGATGGAACTGAAACTTTCTGCGGATAGGAACCATAGTGTTACCTCCCAAAGATCTTATTGACCGTTCCGATCACAAGCCTGCCCTCCTCTATTACAGGGGGGAAGGGAAGTCAACTTGCTTCATGCCATAACTCAACGAACTCGTTCCTCACGAATCTAGACGGACAAATCCCGCGACAGAGCCGGGAGGACTTTTTTCCCGATGAGGCTCAGCGCCTCGGAGACGTCGGGGCCCAGGGGCACGCCCATCACGAGGTGCTCGAAGCCGAGCCCGCGAATATGGCCGAGAATTTCCTGGTACCCGGCGATGCATTCTTCGGGCGTCCCGGCCACCACGAAGCCCAGCCGATCCGCCAGGCTGTCGGATACGCGGCTCGCGGCCTCTTCGATCCCCAGCCCGTGGGTGTACGCGGTTTTAATGGACTCAATCTCCTCGCTCGGGAATCCCAGTTTTTTGAGAGCGACAGGGTAGGTGGCCGCGCCATAGGAGATCTGTCTTTTGGCCCACTGTTTGGCTGCCCTCCCATCTTGAGAGACAGAGATCTTGGCCGAGTAGATCTTTTTGAACTTCCTTTTTCCCGTCGCCTTGAGAGCCCCCTCGACGATCTGGAACGCCTGTTGAAACCTGCCCTGCCGCATGCCGGCCAGAGAGGTCCAGGGGTTGATCTGCGTGAGGATGATGCCGTCCGCCTCCTGGGCCGCGAGTTGAAACATCTTGGGACCCCCGGCGGCGAGATAGACGGGGAGCTTCCCCACTGGAGGTAAGTAGAGCCTGGTCTTGCTCTTGACGTTGTAGTTAAAACGCGACGCCAGGGACGGGAATTCGGCCAGCTCCGCTGTCTCACCCGCGAAGAGTCGGGAGAGGAGACGCACGGTCTCTTGAACGACCGGGACAGACTCGGGACTCGCCCCTTCGGCTAAAACTGATTCCTGGAGACGGCCGCCGGCGCCAATGCCGGCGGCCAACTCGCGCCCAGGCTTTATGATGTGGGACAGAGTCGCGAAGCGCTGGGCCAGCTCCAGAGGATTTCTCCTGGGAAAGGTGACCATCGTACCCAGGGAGACATCGAGCTTCGCCCCCATGGCGGCCAAGGCGGTAAACGTATCCTCGTACTGCATGGCATCGACGAGCCAGATCTGGTCAAAGGGGTACTCATCGAGAGCCTGGTGGGCATAGCCGACGAGTTCATCGAGAGGATGCCAGGGCCAGAGGTGGACTCCGATCTCCATGGTCGTCACGCTTGGGCGCGGGCTTTCCGGCACTCGTCGGCAAAAAGCCGGTCGATCTCCGGGTCGGCATCCTCGGGCTCGATCTGCGTTCCCCCATGCTTCATCCCCGTGATCGTCCGCTCGGGATCGGTATCGAATGTCGCGCTGAGCCGGTATTTCCGGCTCCCCCAGCGGAGCGCGAGATGGCGCGCGAGGCCGGTCCCGCTGTTGAAATGCTGATGGAACCAGAGATCGGGCGGGGCAAAGAGAGTCCCCTCGCGCCAATCGATGCGCACGACCTCTCCGCCCTTCTTTTCTTGAAACGGTCTGGTCCCGGCCTCGTTCGGCCAGATGAGCGAGTAGCCTTTTCCCTTGAGCATGAGGAGATGAGCGCCGGCGCCATGGTAATGGGCCTTTTGACAGGTGCCTCCTTCCCATTCGGCAAGATGGCCCGTGAAGGTGCTCTGGGCCATCTCGAGCATGACGAAAAGGGCGCCTTTGCCGCGCGACTCTTTTTCCACCTCGTAGAGGGACAAACCGGGGGCATCAGGGACAAAATTAGTTTCCCAGACGATCTGGCGCCCGGGAAAAACCTGTCCCTTGTGGGTGAAGTAGTCGGGCTCGGAGTCAAACCGGTCCGGAAAGGAGTGCTCGCAGTTAAAGATAAAATCCAGATTGTGATAGAGGTCAATGATCAACGGGGCGTTGGTGACGGCCATGAATCGAGCGGCCTTCGCGCCGGTATTCACAAACTGGTGGAAGGTGTTCAAGGGGATAGCGAAGAGACTACCGGAGCGCCAGGCGGTTTTTGCCTTCCCGCCGCCTTTCGTCCAGACCTGAGTCTCGCCTTCGCCGTCGATAATATAGACGAACTTCTCGAACATGTGTCTTTCGGGCGCCAGTTTCTTTCCCGGGGAGATCTCGCAGATGTACGCATTGGTCGTGCCGCCTGATCCCGCGAGATTGATGTAGGCGCCGCGCCCCTCCAACCGGGCCCACGGACCCAGGGCGACGGCGCGCACGTCATCGATCGAGTAACCTTTATAGACCGGGATGGCTTCTTGACGGAGGAATTCCTCATAAGGAACGATCTGCTTCAGCATTGGTTTCTCTTCCATGGCGCTATGCTCCTGTTGCCCCGACCGGACCTTCGCGCTTCAGCATCCGGAGCAGAGGGGGTAAGACTTCCCGCGAGATGAGATCCAGCGCTTCGGGGATATCCGGACCCAGGGGAACGCCGATCACCAACTGGTCAAAGGGGTGCTTGCGTAGGTCGGGGACAACCCGTTCGATCTGTCTTAGACAGTCATCCGGCGTGCCCGCAAAGATGAAGCCGGCTTTTTCCAGCATCTGGTCCGACACTCGCGCCGCGGCTTCTTCCACGCCTTTCCCTTCCACATAGGCCTCTCGGATCCAGGCCACCTCCGCCATATCGAGGTCCGCTATTCGGAGCCATTGAGGATACATGACCAGGTAAGTCGCCAGGCCATAGGAGGTGTTGCGCTTGGCCCATTCGCGCGCGCGTCTCCCATCGGCTGAGACCGAGAGGTGGAGATTGTAGATGGTCTTGAAGGGCTCGCCGCCCCTTTCTTTTTTTCCCAGCTCCGTGTCTTCCACGGCTCCATCAAACAGGCCCATGGCCAACGCGGTCGCGGACGTTCTCGGATGAATCTGTGTCAGGATGATCCCATCGGCCAGTCTGCCCGCCAGCCGTGACGTCTTGGGGCCTCCGGCCGCGAGAATGACCGGAACCGGCTCAACCGGAGGGAAATAGAGTTTGGCCCGGCTCTTCGTATTATAGCGAAAACGGCCCGCTAGATTAGGAAACTCTCCCAAGGGTACAGATTCTCCCCTTAGCAATCCCCTCAACATGCGGACCGCCTCCTCGATCACAGCCACCGGGTTAGTCTTTTCCGCTATGACCTGCTCCTGGACCGCCCCCCCCGCCCCAATGCCAGCCGCGATGTGGCGCCCCTTCGGAAGCAGCTTTGCGATGGCGGCAAAGCGTTGCGCCAGCTCCAGCGGATTGCGCCAAGGAAAGGCTACCATGGTCCCCAGCGAGACATCCAACGAGTTGGCCATAGCGGTGAGGATCGTCAGGGTATCTTCGTATTGAAACTCGTCGCACATCCAGATCTGGTCAAATTCAAACCGCTTGAGCGCCTGCCTGGCGTGATCCACCACCGTAGGGAGATCGTACCAGGGCCAGAACTGGATGCCCACTTCGCTTATGCCCATCTTTTCCTCGCTTGCCAAACCCTTTCTAGCCGTACGGTTCCAGGGAGATGCGTTCCAAAGCCTCGGCGTTGATGTAGTCCGCTAACCGCAACGTCTCCAGCGTCTCTTTCGGTATCCCCAACCTTTTGGCGAAAGGGGCGCCCGCGGGCGCCGTGCAATCAAACCCTACCTTCGGACCCGTGGTGCCGGATACCAAAGGATCGAGCGTATCGGTAAGACAGTCCGTCAGCACGAGCAAGTCGCGATCCCCGCGGAAGCGGTTGGCAAGGGCCATCAGGACCTCTTTTTCATCAAAGATGTCGGTATCATGATCGAAGACAAAAGCATGCTTGACGCTGGGATGGCTGTTTAGGGCCGCGAGCAGGGCGGCTCTGCCTTGTCCCTCCATGGTCTTGCGGAGCTGGATGTAAACATGGCGCACTCCGCACCCTGACATCGGGACATGGACGTTGACCACGGTAGGGACCACCTCCCGGACCCGCTGGTAGATCTGTCCCTCACGCACGCCGCTGGATATCCAATGGCTATGTCCAACCATGATGTCGTCCCAGAAAGCTTTTCTCCTCCAACTCACGGCGGTCACGACCATGTATGGGTTCCACCGCTGAGGGCCATAGTAGCGAGTGAACTCGCCGAAGGGGGCCTCGGGTTTTCGCTTGCCGCAAGGGATGATTCCCTCAATGACGATCTCGGCGTCCGCGGGGACGAGGAAATCTTCACCCAGGGTTTCAGATGGCGTGAGCCGCACGGGTTCTCCGGCAAAGCCTCCGCCCACCGCAAAGTGGCTCACCGAGATCGGTATTCGGTTTTCGCATCCCAGGATTACCAGAGGGTGATGGCCGATCCAGAAAGCGACCGGAGTATCTTTCCCTACCGCCTCATTGCGGCTCAAAATCAAGAAATTGTGGCTGTAGTGTTCTATGCACACGCGGATTTCCCGCGGGCCGCTGATCCAGCCTCGCTGGAGAGCGGCATTGGCGACTTTGGTCTCCGGGAAATAGGCCGTAAGGAATCCTCCGGTGATATAGGGCCCTGGGTCCATCTCGTGATGGACCGGGGCGGGAAGCTTTCGGAGATCGACGTCATCGCCCAGGCAAATGACCTCCTTCACCGGAGACTCCGATTTGGATACGACCACAGGTTCGATGTGGCGGCTGAGCCTCTCGAAGGCCGCCACGCCTGCTTGTTCTACCGTAGATCCGAGAGCATAGGCGAGCCGTTTGCGACTGGCCATGAGAAAAGTGATCACAGGGACGGGAGAGAGACCGTGAGGGGTCTTTACACGGTGGAAAATCAGGACGGGAAACTTTTTAGCTGCTTCGAGTTTGGTCGCGATGGCGGTAATCCCGTAGCGCGCGTCCACCTCTTTCTCTATATGAACGACCTCCCGCGGGAAGGCCCGCTCGTAGTCATCCAGGAAAGAGTGGAGGTCCTTGGCCATGGGCAACCTATATTCAAAACTCTGCCGGCTCGCCCTGCTGTGTAATCATGAGACCGATATTCTCCATGGCGGGGCGTCCGGTATGAACCAAGATCCGGGCCGGCTCCTTGCCGCTGTTGAAATGCTGATGCCACGAGAAGACCGGGATCGCCAGCGTGTCTCCCGGCTTCCAATCGTAGCGCTTGTCCTCGATGATGCTGTAGCCCTCTCCGGCGAGAATGTGGTTCACCTCCTCATAGAGGTGCCGGTGCGCGCCCGAGCGTTTGCCCGGTTCGATCTCCGCCACCAGGGTGGACATTACTTTGACGTGAAAGCCCAGTTGAGGATCGACCACCGGGGCCACCCATCCCATCGGCGTCTTCTCGAACTTGAGATCTCTTCCCTTCACGAGGACTCTACCCTTGCGGCGTTTTTCCTCCTCTTGTTCGGCGAAGGCGAGCTGATCGAAATATAACTTTGCCGCCGTGGAATGGTCGTAGTGAGCGAGCTCCACGCCTTCGGGCACGCCTCTGCGGGCGTCGGGGATCTCCATCGCGCCGGGGATGAGACTCTTTTTGGCCCCGGTATCGTTCTGCGCAAAGACCCAATATTCCGGGTAACGTTCGTCTTCGTAAATGGCGACGCCGATGGCCATCGAGAGCGGTCCCGTGGTCGCGGCGACATAGACCATGTCTTTGTTCGAGAGGTTGATGTGCCGGTGCCAGGCGAACACCGGAACGCAGATGAAATCTCCGGGCTCCCAATCGTAACGGACGCCGTCGATGATGCTGTATCCGTGCCCCTTGAGAACATAGATCACCGCCTCGACAGTGTGGCGGTGGCCCATAGTCTTCCATTGGTTCTCGTCCTCGCCGGGCGGGAAGCCGTTGATCCAGAAGCGGAGGACGCGGGCGTTAAAACCGATCCGGGGCTCGACCAAGAGGACCCAGTTGTGCCCCATGAATTCCCGATCGATCTTCTCTTTCGGGACATAAACCGGAGACTCAGCGCGCCGCTTGAGTTCATCCTTGGCGAAGCTCACCATCTCCATGTACATTTTCAGATACTCGTCGTAGCGCGGTGGCTTCATAAGCTTCTCTTAATGTTTAAAAAACGCTCTATGCGCTCTTGGCCCGACTCGGAGCCGCTATCGCCCCCAAAAGCTCCTCCAGTTCTTCCCGGGCCTCCTTGGTCAAAGGCGGAGTCGGCCAGCGCGGATACATCTTCACTTTGAAACCGCGTAGACGCAGCGCTTCCCGGTAGATGGTGCGGCCGAAGGGGCCCGCCAGGCGGAGAAAGAGGTCGTGGACTCGAATGACCTGTTTTTGCAGAGCCAGCGCCTCTTCCACACGACCCGAGTCGATGGCTTGCACCAGGGCGACGCCCATTTCAGGAGCCGCGCTCAGCGGCGGGCTGATCGTTCCCCGAATGCCGACCGACATGCCGGGAAACAGATTGCTCGCCAGCGCGAAGGTCGCAAAATTCGGCCCCACGGCTTTCAGATAGGCCATCGCCTCGTCCACGCCTCCCATCGCGAGCTTGGCGCCGAAAATGTTGGGGATCGCGCGCGCGAGCCTCGCCATCATCGAAGGGGTTATTTTGTATCCGGAGTATGGCGGGTTATTGTATATGAGCAAAGGAAGCCCCACCGCGAGATCGACCATTCGAAGGTGTTCCAGGATTTCATATTCCGACCGGTCGCTATAATAGTAAGGCCCGACATGGCCGATCGCCTCGGCCCCAATGGAACGGGCGTGCCGGCCAAGATCGATGGCCGTGTAGGGATCGACACAGCCGATATGAACGATGCAGGGGACGCGGTGGTTGGTTTGCCGAAGGACAATCTCCGCCACTCTCTTCCGCTCTTCCGGCGCGAGCGCCGGGCCCTGGCCATAGGAGCCGAGAATGAAAAGAGAGTGAACGCCGGCGGTGATGTAGAACTCAGTCAGCTCGCGCATGAGATCTTCGTCAACCCGACCGTCCTCCAGAAAGACCGTGGGAAGAGGAAGAACGATACCTCGGAATGTGTCGGTCATAAACCCCTCCGATATCAAGATCTCTCGCCTTCTTCGAACGCTGACCGCAGCATGGTCCCGTGAAGATCTACCGAGGTCATGGCGCAGTATTCCAACCCATAGGTGTATCTTTCGTCCGCCATTCCGGTCTCCAAGAGCCTTTGCAAGACTGCCCGGTTAAAGCTCGCGTGTGCCAGGACTCCCTCTTCGTGTTCTTCCAAATCGGCCTCCACGTGCGTTGCAAAGTAGGTCGCTTGCTCCCGGGTGAATCCATAATGCTCCGTGAGAGCTTTATAACAGACCGCGGACCAGCGGCCGATCTGTTCTTCCGTAGTGATAGACGCGTACCATTCGGCGGCCGTGCCCTCGTAGAGAATGCCGCGCAAAAAATCGATTTTGCCCCGGAACTCAGAGAACATGGAGTGGCTGAAGACCTCCTCTTCGGTCAACCCCAGAGCCTTGGCCGTCTGCAACATCACCAGAAAGTGACCGGGAGGCTTGGGATGGATAAACTCGTCCGCAATCTTCTCTCCCATCGGGCCCATGAGATCCCGGTGCTTCTTAAAAAAGGTGAGGTGCTTGTGATAGGTGGAGGCCACCAGCGTATTCACCTCTATGGTGTATGCCCCCCAGTTCCGAAAAAAGACTTGCAGAACTTTCTTGGCGAGTTTTCCCTCCCTGAGCCGCGTCATGAACGCCGCGCCGTTGACCTTTTTCTCCCACCGATCAGCGACCATGCGATAAAGTTCATCAACCGTTTTTTTGGCGTCTTCAGGCGACATCTTGTTTCCCAATTGAATCTTGATCGACATCAGCTTTCTCCCTACGATCCATCCTATAGCCAGGTCATTTATTTAGAAGTTTCCTACCGCAACCGGGGGTAGATGTCCAGCCCTGTCTGCAAGCGGTAGTGGTTCAGTCTGGTCCTAAATTTTGATTGACCCGCTTTCCCATGCGTGGCAAATTGGAGGCATGGCAACGGGTAAAGGCAAGAAGCGGGATTTCACGCAGATCGCCAAAGCGGTCATAGACAAAGTGACCGGCAACGCCCCACCAGACCCACCAGACACGAGAAACCCCCCCATGCGGTGGCGCTGAGCAAACTTGGGGCACGTAAAGGTGGGGAGGCTCGGGCAGAAAGCCTATCTGCTAAACGCCGTTATGAAATAGCAGTGGCCGCAGCAAAGAAACGATGGAAAAACAAATAGAAAATCAAGGTACTTTTCTAGCTCGCGTGGTAGCACCCTCTCTCTTTTCAAAATAGCCTTGGACCCGCCGATGAGATTCTTTAATCAAGTCGTTTATATCCAACTTGGGTTTATCAAGCTCTTCTGCGAGTTTCTTTAACTCTTCGGCTACTTTAATTTCTGACTGCGCTTGTTTCTTCCGTGACAGCATTTCCATCTCCTTCTGCAATCGCAGTTGCCGGCTGTTCGGGTTTTGGAATTAACATCCCAAGACACCTAAGCCCCGGCTTCAAAAGTGGGATTAATTTATCAAGCAAATCCTGCTCATCATTGGCGGCTTTCCGAACATTCAGATTTAACTTTTTTGCCTCATCATAGTATATTGGATAACCATGCTCGGGGTAATCCCAGACCAGTTTTTCTGAACTTGCCTTCCGAAGTGTCTCGGTTTTATAGTTTCGCTCCATCACCGTAAGACAGTATCTCTGCATAAGCTCCAATGATCTGCCGGTACGTCCAAGCTCGAACGGGCTGACATTGGCATAGATTCTTCCGATTGTCGCTTCTATCAACTTGGTAGACTCACTTAACGCGGAACGTGCGGAAAGACCGAAGTCATCGAGAAACCAACGATAATAACTATCCAAATGTTTTAGAACTTCCCGCTGGGCAAATAAAGCTGCATGAAAACTCTCCAAAGCGCTTTCTTCTTCTCTGAAAAATTGCCGTTCTGCCTGATAGGGTACACCCTGCGGATCTAACGGTCCGAGCTCAGCCCATCGAGCCATAACTATTTCCGTTGCACCCAGCGAAAAACAGACCGCTTGAAAATGAGTTCCTACCGACTCTTTGTCCGGCTACCTATTGGCGAGCCGTTCGTTGCCAGGCGAGATCCGAATGATCGATATCGGCGGCGACCTGCGTCAGGTTGGCAATACGCTCGGCAAATGCCGCAACCACATCAGCAACCCTGCGTGGCCCCTTCAGAAATGCGGTCCCGATCAAAGCAGCATGGTAGCCGAGATGCACTAGCGCGTCGATTTCCTGGGGCTTATGTATGCCGCTTTCAGCCACCACGATCTTCCCATCAGGGGTCAGACCACGGAGCTGCCGGTGCCGGTTGGAAGATGTCGTGAAGTCCTGACCGAGTAACTTGCTCGCTCGCATCCTCAGGTTAAAACGTGAGATGTGAAACTGGCGCGAATTAATACCCCAGATATCCGCGTCTCTTGGCACTATAGCCGCTTGCTGTTGAGGACCGGCCTCGCTCATTCCAATCTCAACCAGCGCCTGCAATCCGAGCGACTTGGCCAGTTCGTATAGATCCTTCAATCGAGTGGGATACTCCTCATGAACCGCACCCATTAGAAGTATCGCGTCCGCACCGAACGCTCTTGCTTCCCACACCTGATACTCGTCGAGGATAAAATCCTTGCGGAGAATAGGCTTGCTAGTTGCGTTCCGCACTTGCCAAAGCCGTTCCAGGGATCCACCAAAAAACGGTTCATCGGTAAGAACGGATATCGCAGTGATAATCGGAGAATCGTTATATACGTCAAGCGCATCGGCGACGTTGCGAGAGTTCATGTCGCCAGCGCTGGGAGACCGACGTTTGATTTCTCCAATGATACTGAACCTCTTAGAGAGGGCATCCTTGAGTGACTTCGGCGGCGGCATGTCTTTGGCTCTGCGCTGGAGTTCAGACAGTGGCAAATGCGAACGGCGCTCGACCAAGTCGCTGCGTGTTCGCCGAAGGATGTCGCTGAGCAGTGACATCGCTATGCTCCCAAGTACAGAATAGCTGTGGCCTTATCTGGAAAGAGTGGCTGTCCGTCTTTTGGAAACTTGGCGAGTAAGCCACCTCCGGGTAATTGATTTGTGATCATTTGGCGTGACTCTAGCACTTTAACCTCATCCGAAGTTAGATTCTCGTATTTGATCGCGATTTCCTGCAAGTCGATTCCCTCTTTCGCAGCGTTACGCATTACTTCAGGGAAATCGACGCTCACCTTCATTTCTCCGTACCAATCAATACAGAGAGGCTCCTTCGTTCAAAACAAAAACCCTATTACTCCAGCCCAAAATACCTGTCAAGGGTTAATTTAATAGGTCTTAATTCACTGCGTAATTTAGTATATATTCTTTAAAAGTAAAAGGGCGGGATGGGTACTATTTCTAAGGTTAACATAAAGTTAACAATAACATCTACTACTAATAGTAGCAAACTTCACAAATATTGTAGAAACACTACAAAATAATGTGGTTTCAGGAAATTGTCCATGAGTGGTCTAAAGACGAAAATGACCCATTATTCGAGCGAGGAAATCAGACTGAACCACTACCCGGAAAGCCCCTGATCCGTCGATAAGGCTTCGGTCGTGAGCTCAGCCGAACGGGGCGCTTGCTGCCCTTCGGCGGTGGGTCGCTCAGGGCGGTCGAACCGCGTTGTCGCTTCGGGCTCTCGCATCCTCATGAGGCTTTTCGACAGCCGGTTAGAACAGCAGGACCGATCCTGGCTCGGAGCTAGTAGGGAACTTGGCGCGAAAGCGGAAGTTTCGCGCGGGCGGATCGAACAGGCTCTCGGGAGAGAGCCTGTGACGCGTGAGCCCCTGGTCGTGCGCATAGGCCAAGAGTTGGTCCAGCTCCGCCCGGTTGCGCTCGAGGCCGTAGGGCCAGGGATCCTCGCCAAAGATCTCCAGAGTCTCATCGAGATAGCCGCGCATGAGAGGGAGGCTCGTCATGCGCTCGTTTTGGAGAATCCGATAGGCGCATTCTTTTGCCTGGTCGAAGCCGTCGCAGAGCTCTTCGATCAGCTCGGGGCGCTCTTTTACCGCTTCCGTCCGCGCTGCAATAACATGGACGGCGGGATGAAAGCCGGTCGTCCGGTAGAAATCCCGCTGCAAGGAATGAACGTCGGGGTAAACCCGGACGAGCTTTTTCCCGTCTTCTCCGGCGACCACAGGAGCGCCTTCATGCATCAGGCAGTCCACTGTTCCGTCCAATAGCTTTTCGGCGCTCCAGTGCGAGCACGGGGTGAGAACCACCGGGATCCCATCCGGGATCCGCATCCTCTCGTCGCGCTCCATCGATGAAACGTGCCACTGGATCTCCTCGGGCTTGATACCGTAGTTATCTTTCAGCATGCCTCGATGCCACACCGAGGCGGTCATATAATACTGGGGAACCATGACTCGCCGCCCCCGGAGATCCTGAGGAGAGCGGATGCCCGCATCGGACCGCGTATAGACGTATTGTTGTATAAACAGCCGGTCGGGAAACACAGGGATGGCGGTAAAGGGAGCGCCGATATCTTTGAGAAAGACGTAATGGGCCAGCGGCATCTCCGCCGCATCGAAGACGCCGCGCATGAGTCCGGCCACGCTGGTAGGCGCGGGCACGTACATCACCATGACGTCCGGGATCGTCACCTTGCCGGTGTGGAGCGCCGCCGTTCGATCGAATCTCTGAATGGCGAGGGTCATCACTCTGCGCGCGGCCATGGTTCCCTCTGGTTGGTTGTTCCCGATGCTCCGGGGCTATCTTCCGCTCTCAAAAATCTCTTTGCCGAGCTTGGTAAGCTCCTGGCTCTTTTCCGCGCTGAAGTCTTCCGGCTCCGGTATCATGAAGGGCGCCCCTTCCGTGTAGCGGAGGTCCTGCGGCAGGTGATCTTGAGAAACATCTTTTCTCAAAGAGATCACCTTGTTGCTCTTGGAGTAAAGGGTCTGCCCCTCTTTGCTATAGAACCATTGATAAAATAATTTGGCCGCGTTGGGATGCGGGGCGTTGGTAATCAAGGACGTTCCCAGCACGAACAGGTGGGAACCCTCTTTGGGATGGATGAATTTGACCGGGCCTCCTTGGCCGAGAAGCTCCAACCCGCGCGTCGTGGTCACGGCAATGGCCAAGGGGTGCTGCCCGCGAGCCACGGCGTCCGGCGGATCATTGACATTGGGCACGATCACGACTTGCGTGGCCAGCGCCTTCATGTAGTCCAACCCAAGGGTCCTATAGGTCGCCCGAAACCAGCCGGAACCGCTTCCGCCCTGACCGGGGGTCTGGAGGACGATCTTGCCCTTCCACTTGGGATTGAGCAGATCCTTATAGCTTTTGGGCTCATCACCCGGGCGCACCAGGCTCGTGTTGATAAAAAAGGCGGGGCTCAAAGGCATGTAGATGAACAGCCAGTCTCGATCTTTGGGCGTCGCTGCCGCCGGGTCGAGGCGCCATACGCCTTTTTCCAGAGTGGAGGGGGCCATAATCGGGGCCGGGTATCCCCTGGGCTTGAGCTCGGTATAATTTCCCGCGATCCCCGACATCACGAGATCGACCACGTACTGTTGGGTGCGCTGCTCGGCCATGACCCTGGGCGAGATGTCCCTGGCGCTCAGGCTCGTCCAGTCGATCGTGATGCCGTAATCCTTGAAGCGTTGGCTGATGGCCTGCTGCGTCTCCCCGTCGGCATGGCCGGGCGCCGCGTAAATGACCAACTTGCCTTCCTTCCGCGCGGCCGCCTCCACTTCTTTCATGTTCCAGGGGGCCGGGGCTGAGGCTGCCCAGGATGGCGCGCTCAGACCGGTCCAGAGGACGAGTGTGGCAATGAGTGGTAATCTATTCATAGAGTTCCTCCTGTTTACTTGGACTCGGATCGTCTAGAGAGGCCCTAACCTTCCACGACCGGCAATCGGCTGTCAAGCGCTTTCGACGAATGGGTGAAGTTGCTTTCGGGGCTTCTTTTATTTTATATTGCAGTGTAGCGATCTTCCCCATAACGAGGCAGGTGACTTTCTGATGGATAGTCAGGTTTCTCAAATCGGGACCCCAGTGCGAGATTTACCTCTGGAGACAGGCGGGGGGTCCAACAGTCCCAGTATGCCTTTGATGGGCTATCGAAACTATTGGTACCCGATAACTGAGGCCGCGCGGGTGGTGACGACAAAGCCCGTGTCGTTGCGTTTTATGGGGGAAGACCTGGTGCTGTTTCGCGGGGAGAACGGACAGGCGGCGGTGTTGGCGGACCGGTGCCCTCACCGGGGGACGATGCTGTCGCGGGGGAGGGTGATCTTTCCTGGGACGCTGAGCTGCGGGTATCACGGCTGGACGTTCAACGGGAAAGGGGAGTGCGTGGCGGCGATCGTGGAGGGGCCGGAGTCAAAATTGCCGGGGAAGGTGAGGGTGAAGGCGTATCCGGTCGAGGAGCGGTTCGGGATCGTGTGGGCGTACATGGGGGAAGGGGAGCCGCCCCCGCTGGAGGATGACCTTCCGCCGGAGATGTTAGAACCGGGGATCCTCTTCCAGTTTATGTTTGAGGAGTGGAAGTGTGACTGGCGAAACGTCACAGAAAATTATCCCGACATGCTCCACGCCATTTTTGTTCACCGGACCTCTCCTGAAATGGTCTTTCAGAAGATTCCAACATGGGGAAAAATGGTAGTGAAATCTTTGCCGGACGGCAAGGGTCTCTACGTGCAGGGGCCCGGCGTGGAGATGCAAACCACATACCCCGGTTTGGGAAAATTTCCCCGCAATCTCTGGTGGCGCGTCCTGTCGCGGCGGACCCCCGGAGGGGTGGGGGCGTCGGTCAGGATGCCGGGGCATATCGTCCTGGCCAAGAGGCGGGAGCCTTACTGGGGATTTCCATATACCGGCTGGCAGTGGCCGATGCCGATAGAGAAAAATCGCACCTTAATTCTGGAGGCCACGGTCACCTATCCCACCAACGCTTACCAGCAACTCAAGTACCGCTTCTGGTGGCACTGCTATTACAAATATGCCCACCGGTGGTTCTTTACGCATCAGGATCGGCGGCTTATCGAATCGGAAAACTATCGCGATCCCGAGATGCTTTGCTCCACGGACGTGGGGGTCACGATCTGGCGCCGTCTCGCCGCGCAGATCGCGAGAAAACCGCATCTCTACCAAGAGCTCCCCAGAGACGCGGCTGTTTGAGAGCCTCGTAATTTATCCTTATAACTCCCCTTCCATATTCTTTTTTCCGTTTGCAGTTTCTATCCCATCGGTTTATGAAATGCCGGTAGGTTCCGACGGAATCAGGAGCGAGATATGCCGTTAGGTTTGGGATTAGCCTCCTCTCACGCGCCGAACATGTTTGTGGCCCCGGAGCAATGGCACGTCCGTTATGAGCAGCGGACCCGCCACGCCTCGCCGCCTCCCGAAGCCAAGGAAGAAACTCTCGAAGTCCTTCAAGGGTATGCGGCGCGGATCGAGAAGGGTTTTCTGGAACTCCGCCGTCAGCTCACCGTTTATCAGCCGGATACTCTGATCATGGTCTCCGATGACCAAAACGAGGTCTTCGACCGCCAGACGTGCATGCCTACAATAGCCCTTTTTCTCGGCGAGGAGGCGTCGGGGACGCGGGGCTTGGAGTTTTTGGGCAAGGAATCCCAGCCGGAAAAAGTCTGCCTGCGCGGGAGCCCGCGCCTGGCGGAGTTTCTCGCCCAAGGTCTCCTGGAGCGGGGGTTCGACCTCACCTGCGTCCGCCAGCTCAAACCCATGGGGAATCCCCAGTCCGGTTTGTCGCATGGTTTTACCCGCACGGCGCCCAAGCTCATGCCCGGCCTCGATATTCCCGTAGTTTTGATTTTCCTCAACTGCTATTATCCGCCGCTTCCCTCGGCCAGGCGCTGCTTCGAGTTGGGACAGGCGCTCCGGGAGCTGCTTGAAGACAGGAACGAAAGAGTCGCGATTTATGGCTCGGGCGGGCTCTCCCATGATCCGAGCGGTCCGAGGGTAGGCTGGATCGATAAACCCCTCGACCACTTCATCCTGGACAGCCTGGCGGCCGGAAAACCGGAGCGTCTCATGGGACTTTATACCTTCGATTCGGACACCGTGCGCGGCGGGACGGGCGAGGTGCGAAACTGGCTGGTGGTGGCCGGGGCGATGGGGAACCGAAAGGCCAGGATACTCGACTACATCCCGGCGCATCATACGGTGACCGGACTCGGATTTGCCTTCTGGCCTTTCTGAAACAGAGTGTTCAACAAAGTATTAAAAATCCAATGGAGGAGCGACGATGAAAATAGCGGTGACCGGGGGCGCGGGAAAAATCGGACAATATGTGGTTCGGGAACTAACCAGTGCTTCCCACCAGGTCGTGGTGATGGACCGGGTGGCGCCGCCGGCGCAAGAGAAGGTCCAGTGGGTGCGGGCCGATATGGAGGACTTCGGGGAGGTGTTGAGCGCGATTCGAGGGGTGGACGCGGTGATCCACCTCGCCGCCTACACGATGCCCTACAAGGAAATTCCCAATCATGTCCTTTTCCGCGGCAACATCATCGCGACATACAATATCCACGAAGCGGCCTATCAGCTCGGCATCCGGCGCGTAGTCACCATGAGCAGCGGCGCCGCGCTCGGATGGGCCTATAGGGAGCGGGAGATCAAACCGCAGTACCTGCCGCTGGACGAAAACCATGCCCTAAATCCTCAAGATCCCTACGGTGTCTCCAAGCTATGCGGAGAAGAGATCGCGCGCGCGTTTACCAACAAGTGCGGCATGGAGACTGTGGCGCTTCGCCCGGCTTGGGTGATTTTTCCGGAAAATATTCCGGGGGTACAGAAGGCAGGCGGGAGGCCGCCCACGAAGTTCGACGTCTACAGTTATACCGACGTGCGCGATTTGGCCACAGCCTGCCGACTGGCGGTCGAGGTGCCGGGAATCAAGTGCGAGGTATTCTTTATCGTTGGCGACGACAGCACCTGCAGCCAGCCGCTATCCGAGGTGCTCCCCCGCCTAATGCCGGAGATCGGAGACATGGCGAAGAGCCTTACCGGCAAGAAATCGGCCACCTCAAATGAAAAGGCAAAAAAGTTACTGGGATGGCAGCCCCACTATTCCTGGAGGGGCTGATTCTACCTGGTCAGACCGCCGGACTGGGGGTATCTCGAAGGGCCGATGCATCCGACTGGAGAGCATCAAGCGTATCTTCGTTCGAAGCGTAGCAGAGGCCCATTGCATCGGACCGGAGAGAGACTTCCGGGCCGGCGGATCGCGTCGGGGCCTATCTCAACGGTCCACAGCTTGGAGGACAAATGATTTACGACACCCCGAAAATCACGGATGTGGAGGCGTGGATGGAGAGGATGAGAGGATTTGCCTACCAGTGCATGAAGCGGAACGTGCTGGAGCACCCGTTCATGAAGGATCTCCTGCAGGGGAAGCTGCCGAAAGAAAAGGTCCAGGAGTTCTTCCGCCAGTGGTACAGCTTTGCCCTGGAGGTGAATACCAGCATGGGGACACTGTACCACCGCTTCAACGCGCTGACGCGGCGCCTGCCGGAGCTGGAGGACATATTGACCGATAAGATCGCCGATGAGTTCGGCAGTCCGGGCCCCGGCGGCCACATTCGCACCCTGGAGGCCACCGGCCGCGCGCTCGGCGTGAGCCGGGAAGAGATGGCGGGCGCCAGGCTCTCCCCCCACGCGCGGGCGTTTTGCGATTTCGTGGTCCGGATTACTCTGGAAGGGACGATCGGGGAATACGCATCGAGGATCTGCTTCGTGGAAGGGCAGGCGGCCCACTTCAGCGGCGCTTTTCACAAGGCGCTGGCAACCCACTATCTGCCCCGCGAAGACGACCATTACTTCGGCCTCCACGAGGAGGCCGACTCGGCGGATCACGGCAAGCACATGGGCCACGGGCAGGGCGCGCAGAGAATGGTGGAGCTCTTGATCGAGAACGACGAGTTCAAATTCCGTCCGGGTTTCAGCCCGGAATATATCGTGGCGATGTTTTATACGCTCAGGGGGCTGTTCTTCGATGATCTCTATAAGGGGGTGAACTATGAAAGTCTTTTGGCATAACCGGCGCGCAGTTCTTGCCCGCGTCGGACTGGCCGTTTTACTAATGGGCGCGTTATATACCGCTCCCGGCTCGGCGGCTGAAGAGGCGCCCTTTTATCAGGGAAAAACGATTACCATCATCGAAGGGAGATCTCCGGGAGGGACCGGGAGCCTGCGCACCCAGGCGGTGGTGAAATATCTCCAAAAGTATCTTCCCGGAAACCCCGCAGTGGCCTATCAGTTCATGGCCGGGGGCGGCGGGATCGCCGCGGCCAATCACATGGCGCAAGGAGCGAAGCCGGACGGTCTGACCATCGCCAATATCGGCGTCAGCATCTACTCCTCCGCCATTTTAGGGGTGAGCGGGGTCCGCTACCGTCTCGACGATTTTGTCTCGCTCGGCTGTGCCTATTCAGGCGGCCAGCGCGTTTTGCTGATCCGCGCGGATCTTGGATTGGATACGGTCGAGAAGGTCAAGGCTTACAAAGGACTCCGCTTCGGCAACCGGTCCGTCGGTCATGCCACTTACGTCTATGACCGGTTGTTCGCTTACATGCTCGATCTTCGAGAGCCGAAATGGATTCTTGGTTACGACAGTCTGGAGATCGGTCCGGCGATTCTGCGCGGGGAGGCGGACACACAGGTGCAAAGCGTCCATACTCTTCTCCGGCGCAACTCCGAATGGTTGAAGAGCGGTTTTACTTTTCCGGTCTTCGTGAAGGACGTTACCGGAAAGGGGTTGGAGGCCTATCCGCAGTTTCCGCGCGGCATCGCCAGCCTGGATCGATATGCGGATACGGAGCTCAAGCGGGCCGTGATGCAGTTCTACTATGGGAGCAATCCGGGGACGTCGGTCTTTTTTGCCGCCAAAGGGATACCGCAGACGGCCTTGAGGGGGTTGAAGGATGCCTTCAATAAAGTCTGGGTCGATAAACAGTTCATCGAAGAATACGAGCGCTTGACCGGCGAGCCGGCGGATCCGGTCACGGGCGAGGAGGTGGACCTGGCCATTCAGCAAATCTCCAAGGACCCGAGGGTGATGAACACGTACAAGCAGCTCATGGCCGCCGGGCCTCTGCCGCCGGGGAAGTAGAATCGTCGTGTGGAAATTGACTTCGCCCTAAGAATAAGAAATAGATATACGAATCTCAGATGGCAGCGCTAAGGAATATTCAAACACATTAGATTTCTTTTAAAGTTAGGAGGGTTGCGCAAAATGAAGCGGAAAAGTGGGATAGGGTCCGCGCTGGCAGGCTTGAGTTTTATCCTATTGATCGCCGGGGCGTCTCAAGCGCAGCAGAAGACCCCGCGCTATGAGATCTGGGCGGCGGATCAGAACGACAACAAAGTCTACGTCTTGGACCCGGAAGGAAAAACTCTCAAGACGATCGACGGTGCGACTCTAGGCGACGCCAAGCGTCCGCACATGCTGTGGGGCGTCGCCAAAGATCCGTATGTCTATGTAACCAATACCGTCTCCAGTTCCGTGACGGTGTTAGGCGCCAAGGATGGGGCGGTGAAAGGGGTCATCTCCGGGGTCGGGAAGTTGCCCCATGCGGCGCAGCCGAATCCGGCGCGTCCGGACCGGGTCTACGTTTCGAACATCGGCCCGCAGGCGGCGGGCCCTGACGGAAAACCGGACTTGGGCGAGACGATCACTGAGATCGTGCGCGGGAAAGGCCCTGCCTGGGAGATTGCGCGCCGCCTCGATTTGAAAACGGCGCCCGCGCTGGCAAACGGCGACCTCTTTCCGAGCCGGCGCCCCGTTTGCGTCGGTTTCTCGAAAAACGGCCGCTACATGCTAACAACCCTCTTCAACGGCGGCATGGCCGTTATCGATCTCAAAGATTGGACCGTCGCGAAGGGATGGGGCAAAAATGAGATCGCCGAGAATGGATGCGGGTTCGCAGCCTCTCCCTCAGGCTCAGAACTCTACGTCACCGCCGGAAACGAGAAATCGTCCTGGCTCTATGTGTTCGACGTCGCCGGGGAACCCAAGCTCGTCGCGACCCACAATCTTTCCAAGTTGGGGCAGGACTCGCACGGGCTTGCCGTCAATCGCCCCCGCAACGAGCTTTGGATCGTCCACCGCGTCAGCAGCAACATCACCATCCACCCCCTGAAGACCATTCGCAAGCCGGACCAGCAACCCGCAGTCATCGAGTTTGTCGGCAAGACGCCCGATCTGATCGTGCTTGCTCCGGACAACCGCCTCGCGTACGTGACCTTGCGCGGGCCGAAGCCGGCTCCAACCATCCCTCATGCGACCGTGGGGGAAACTCCAGGCATTGGAATTATCGACGTGGCCAGTCGCAAGCTGTTGCGCGTGGTGAATCTCGGAGATCAGGCAACGGCCGATTTTCATGGTATATTTATTCCTGCGGGCCGTTAGGACGGCATCTTGAACCCGAGAACCGGCGCGTCCGTGGAGGGATGCGATAAATATGGCAATGGAGAAACGTTTGGAGCAGATCGACGCCGCGGTTTTGAAGGACTGGATGGAGAGGAGCGAGGCGGTCCTTGTGGACGTGCGCGAGCCGTCCGAGCATGCCGGCGAGCGTATTACCGGAGCCCGTCTCGTGCCCCTCTCCAATTTCAACCCGTCGCTCGTGCCACAGGAGCCCGGAAAAAAAGTGGTGCTCCACTGCCTGATGGGCAACCGCTCAGCGCTGGCAGGCCAGAAACTTTTGGAGGCCGGCTTCGATCGGGTCTACAATCTGAAAGGGGGCATCCAGGCCTGGAAGGGCGCCGGTTATGCGACGGAGTTTAATCCGCACGCTCCGATAAGCCTCCAGCGCCAGGTGCAGATCGTCACCGGAACTCTGGTGCTCCTGGGCACGGTTCTGGGGGCTGTGATTTCTCCCTGGTTTCTCCTGCTCAGCGGCTTTGTGGGGGCGGGTCTCCTGTTCGCCGGGCTTACCAACACGTGCGGCATGGCGATGCTCCTGGCGAAGCTGCCGTACAACCGGCGCGCGTAGGCAAGCTCCCCGGCCGGGTAGCGGGCAGGGAATTTGAGTTCGCCGCGGCTGAAACCAATAGGAACTTCCTGTTATTTAGATTTTTCGGATACCGGCCAGGGCCTCGGTGACGCATTGATGGAGAGTTTCCGACGGGCCGGCGACGCCCACCGCGCCCAGGAATTCCCCGTCGATGACGATCGGCACGCCTCCCGGACCGGGCCAGAACTCGCCGGGATACATAGCGGATAATCCGATGATGTTGTAATTGCCCGGCTTGTCAGCGAAGCCTTCGAGGACGGCCGTCGTATCTTTTCTGAAAGCCACCGCGGTTTTGGCCTTCGCTATCGCGACCTTCTCGCCGTAGCCGATGCGTCTTTCTCCCATGCGGGCGTATGCCACCAGACTGCCCGTATCATCCACGACGGCGATAGAGACCGTGAGTCCCATCTGCGCGGCTTTGTCCTTAACCCTGCGGATACATTCTTCTGCGAGCGGCAAGGTCATGGCCATGAGAAAATCCTCCTATCACTGCCGGCCTGGGGGTATCTCGAAGGGCCGATGCATCGATTGAGTGGCATCAAGCGTATTTTTTCGTTGGGCGTAGCACGCGCGTATTGCATCGGACCGGAGAGAGACTTTCAGGCCGGCTGATGTCTGCTCAGGAGGTCAGCCGGCCTGATTGCACCGAGACGGTAACCCGTTCCTTGACCACTGCGCGTCTTCTCTGCGCATCGCGCGAATGATCGATGATGAGTTTGCGCAAGGCCACGATCGGAGAGTCGGTGGGGGAGAGGTGCTCGGGAGTCCAGTACCGGCAGGCGCCCGTGGCGGCACCGTCCTGGCTGCTGAAGTTATACTCCAGGGGATTGTCGATAAACGTGAATTTGAGATGGGCCCAGGCCTTGCTCAACGGATTACTGCGCCTGGGAAAATAAAAATAGATGATCCGCGAGAGGTTCGCCTTGACCGGCACGGCGAAACGCGTGCTTCCCCCGCCGGTCCGCACGGCGCCGGGGAGGTGGTGTCCCCGCCCCCACTCCGCGTAGTTCTTGAAATACTCGGGCTCCCATTTTGTAAGGAGGTGGAAAAGCCACTGCCACAGAAGGCGCCAGCGGTGGAGCGGCCATAAGCCGTTCACGCCGGGATAGTACATTTGGTGGGGGACTTTCCCGTTTTTGGCGTAATAGTCCTGGTTGGAGTGAGTCGTGACCAGCCCGCGCCCGTTCACGATCTTGCTCTGGGGACCGATGGGAGTCCGGTTCCGCCCCATGGTGAGGCCGAGAAGCTGCTTGATGGAGTTCCGATGAACGTAAATGGCGTTGTGCGAATCGCTGTGGTTTTCAACGGCCAGGGCCCAGTTGATGCGCCAGTAGGTGTAGGTGCTGAGCACCGTGTTACCCGATTCGAAAAATTCCGGAGGAACGTCCTCCTCGATGGACGCGGGTTGCCCCTCGCCCATCCAGATGAAGACCCAGCCGCGCAGGGTCTTCGTGGGATAGGCCCGGATCTTGAGATTCCCGACCATCTTGGAGTCCGGCCCCTCGGTCAAATATGCGACGCACTCTCCCTTTCCGTCGAAGGTCGCCCCGTGGTAGGGGCAGGAAACGTAGCCCTTATAAAAGCAATCGCCCGCGCTCATGCTGGAGCCGCGGTGCGGGCAAACGTCGCTCAAGGCGACGACCTCGCCTTTCTTATCGCGAAAAAATACCAGATCCTCGCCGGCGATCACCCAAAAGAGCGGTTTGGAGCGCACTTTTTTGGCGGGAAGCGCCGGATACCAGTATTCCCGGAGGCCGAGGATCGGTATCGCGGAACGCAGGTCTTGAGTCGCGCCGCTCCTTTGGGTGGCCCCTCCGCCGTCTCGTTCTTCCGGGCTTCGGGAATCGATGACCCCCCTGCTCTTCTGAGCCAGGATCTCCTTTTCGACGCTCTTCTCCCATCTTCTTATTAGTGCGCCCATGTTGCCCTGTCCTCCTCTCGGCGAAGACTGACGGCGATCTAACCCGCCGCGGTTTTTTTATCCTTTTCTTTCCAGTCGGGGGAATTGTCCACCTGCTCGAACAGGTTCCCCAGCACCCGGGCATAAGTCCAGTACTCGAAGGCCATCCACTTGGCGGGTTGTCCGGGGACTTTATTGAAATGCTGGTGCTCGCAGCCGTTGGGCTTGACCGGTAAAATGATCAGATCCCCCTTCTCCCAATCCACCCTTTCCCCGTCCACCACGGTGTAGCCCTCGCCCTCCAAGACGAAAAGCTGGATACCGCCCTGGTGGCGGTGCTTGCCCGAATGGACCTTGATATCGTGGATAAAGCAGACCCAGTTGTCCGCCGCGGTATCCTCGACGCCATGGAAGGAGAGGTACATCTTGATCAGTCCTTGCCGGTTCTGACGCCAGGGCTGCTCTTTTCCTTTGATGACGATCTTTCCGTTTCGAGCGCGCTCACGAGACTCTCTGGTGACCCTCAGAATGTCTTCGTAATGTTGATCCTCCTGGTGCACGGGCTCTCTTTCTCTGACTCGTTCCCGCTCCATTGTGGGCTCCTTTCTCGCTCCTTTATCATGAAGGGATAAGCTTATCAGACCGATTTTGTGAAGATATCCGCATTTCAGGGTCTTAGTCAAACCGCTGCGTTGCCTTTCTCCCCATTGAGGCTTATTCTCCTTTCTGATAAGTAAGCCGCTTAATCGACCGGCCTCGATGGAACAGGGAAATTTCCCGTCGCTCTTGTGCATAAGCCGTTCAATCAATAAGGAGAGACTGTGAAGGTTATAGAGGGTTTCCGGAAAAGTTTGGTCCTGACAGGTTTTTTCGCGCTCTCGATCGGGCCCGGCTCCGCCCAAGCGGCAGACGCGCCTTTTTATCAAGGGAAAACGATAAACGTGATCGCGGTGGATCAGCCGGGAGGAACGGGGGATCTGAGAACCAGAGTGGTTACCCAGTTTCTGCAAAAACATCTTCCCGGCAACCCCAACATTGTCATGCAGTATATTCCCAACGACATCCTCGCCGCCAATACCTTGGCCAACGTCGTGAAGCGGGACGGGCTGACTCTCGGCCGGGTCAATTCAAGCGTCTACGCGAACGCGATTTTCGGCGCCGAGGGCTCCCGCTACAAACTGGCGGATTTTTCCTATTTCGGGGGGGCCGAAGCCGGCGGGCCTTACCTCCTCATTATTCGACCCGGACTGGGAATCGATTCGGTGGAGAAGCTCAAGGCCTACAAGGGGCTTCGCTTCGCCAATCGCAATGTCGGCCACACCATGTATATCCTCGATCGGATGATGGCGTTCACTCTGGATCTCAAAGAACCCAAGTGGATACTGGGCTATAACAGCCAGGAGATCCGTCTCGCGATGGAGCGCGGGGAGGCGGACGCTCAATCCAACAGCATCCCATCCTTCATGCGCGGCACCCAGCACTGGTTGAAGGAAGGGTTCTCCATCCCGCTGATCATGAAGAACATCAAAGGGCGTGGAGCGGACGTGGCGCCGGGCTTTCCCCAAGACCGGCCGAGTTTGGATCAATTTACCGATACCGAGTTCAAGAAGGCGGTGCTCCGCTTTCACAACTCGATCCGGCCTTCGGGCACCGTTTTTGTCGCGCCCAAAGGGATACCGGAGCCGGCGTTCAAGGCTTTGCGAGAGGCCTTCAACAAAGTGTGGAGCGATCCTCAGTTCGCGACCGAATTTAACCGGATCACGAAAGAGGAGCCGGACCCGGTTACCGGCGAGGAAGTGGAGCGGGTGCTCGAGCAGGCGCCCAAGGATCCCAAGGTGATGGAGGCCTACAAGCAGATCATCGGCGCCGGTCCTCTGCCGTCGAGCAGGTGACCGGATAGAAATTATGTTTGACGCGGCGATTCAAGGACTACTCAATCTCGGCAACTTTTATGTGATCCTGGCCATGGCGGCCGGGATTGCGATCGGGACCTTTACGGCGGTCGCCCCGCAAGGGCTGGGCACCCCGGTGATGTATGCCCTTCTCATCCCGGTCATCGTCAGATGGGATCCGATCGCGGCGATAGCGATCCTGATCGCCATGGACGCGGTCAGCAGCATCTGCGCCGCCTATTTGCCGATCCTGTTCGGGATCCCCGGCGGCGCGGGATCTCAAGCCACGATCCTGGACGGATATCCCATGGGCCGGCGTGGCGAGGCGCGGCGGGCGTTGGGCGCATCGTTTATGGCCGGGATGCTCGGGAGCTTGATCGGCACCTTTACGCTGGCTTTGGCGGTTCCCGTGGCCAAGCCGCTGATCATGCTGCTCGGCTCTCCAGAGCTGTTTGTCGTGGTCCTCTGGGGTCTCACCATGGTCGCCCTGCTGGCCGGCCGGAAACCGATCCGAGGTCTCATCGCCGCGGCCTTCGGTCTGTTGATCTCGTCTATCGGCATGCAGCCCCAGACCGGGGTGATGCGCTATGTCTTTTTCGACAACCCTTATTTCATGGACGGATTTCCTCTCAGCGTCGTTGCCTTGGCCCTCTTCGGCATCCCCGCGGCGCTGGACATGGCTTTGACTAAGATCGGGGTCGAGCAAGAGCCGGTGCCGCTCCTGGGCAAGCTATGGGACGGGGCCAAGGATTGTCTGAGAGAATGGTGGCTGGTGGTCCGCTGCAGCTTTCTCGGCGTCTGGGTGGGGATCGTTCCCGGGATCGGCGCCCAGACTGTAGACTGGCTCGCCTACGGCCATGCGGCGCAGACCTGCAAGGGCGCGAAAGAGACCTTCGGCAAAGGCGACGTGCGCGGAGTGATCGCGCCGGAATCGGCCAATGACGCGAAAGACGGAGGGGATCTCCTGACTACTTTGCTCCTGGGATTTCCCCAGGGGGTCAGCACCGCCCTTTTTATCGCGGCCTTGCTGGCGATGGGATTCGTTCCGGGGCCGGACATGGTGAACAAAAATCTCGACGTGATCTTCTCCGTCGTATGGATCCTGGGGCTTTCGGGTATCGTCGGGTCGCTGGTCGGGTTCGGACTCGCCAATCCGTTGGCCAAGATCGCCCAGGTCCGCTACTCGATCATGGTGCCGGTGATCCTCACGTTTATTCTGATGGGGGCCTTGAGCGCGGACCGCGACGCGCTGGATCTTCTGATGGTGGTGCTGTTCGGCGGGCTCGGCTATTTCATGAAGCGCTTCAGCTACCCGCGCCCGCCTCTGATCCTGGGGATGCTCCTGGGCGATCTCTTGGAAAAGTATCTTTATATCTCGACTGCGAGCTACGGTATCAAATGGCTTGCGCGGCCCAGCGTGATCGTTCTCCTCGTGCTGACCCTCGGTTCGCTGGCCTGGACGCTCTGGAGCCGGCGCGAGAAGAAATCCGATGTCGAACCGAAAGCGGTTGCGGAAAAAACCGGCTGGCGCTTCGAGCCCGCGACTCTCCTGACGCTGCTATTTTTGGCAGTTTTCGTCTATGCCGTCCTCATAGGCTGGGAATGGACCTTTGTCGCGAAGCTCATGCCCTTATACGTGGTGGCCGTGCCCGGCCTGATTTTGGCTTTGGTTCAAATTTATCGGGATGTCACCGGCTCGGAAAGCTCGGGGAAAGAGAGAACCGAACAGGTCGAGATGGAAGAGAGCTTCCGGGAAGGATTGGACAAGAGGGTGGCGTTCCGGCGGACGCTGGGCTTCTTCGCCTGGTTTGCGGGGGCTGCCGTGGCGATCTGGCTTCTCGGCATTACCATCGGGTTGCCGCTCTTCGTCCTGCTCTATAGTTTGATAGAAGGGCGCGAAAAATGGTGGCTCGCGCTTCTCCTGGCCGCGGGATGCTACGCATTCCTGTGGGGCCTCTTCGAGGCGTTTTTCAAAGTGATTTGGCCTTCGGGTTTCCTGTTTCTCATGATGTAGAAAAGATGTTCTTGAGACCGTTGAAAAAGATTTCATTCCCGGCCGCGGCGATTTTTATCGGAGCGGCTTTCTCGGCTCCGGCCCATGGGGCGGAAGCCCCCTTCTATCAGGGTAAGACCGTGACCCTTATCCAGGGCGCCGGGGACCCGGGTGGAACCGCGGACCTGCGCACGAAGCCGGTCATTCAACATCTGCAGAAAACGCTTGCCGGCCATCCGACCTTTGTATTCCAGTATATGTCCGGCGGGGGCGGCATCGCCGCCGCCAATCATCTGGCCCATTCGGCCAAACGGGACGGCCTGACCCTTGGAGTGATCACGTCCAGCTCTTTTGGCCAAGCGATCCTGGGCGCTCCGAGCGTCCGCTACAAGTTGGAGGACTTTATTTTTTTTGGCTCTCCGACTTCCGGCGGTCCGTATGCGCTGGTGGTTCGTCCGGAGTTGGGTCTCGATACCGTGGAAAAGCTCAGGGCCGCGAAGGGGCTCCGCTTCGCCAACATATCGGTGGGCCACACGATGTATATCATCGGCCGCGTGATGTCCTTTATCCTGGGGCTGGAAGATCCTAAGTGGGTGGTGGGCTACAGCAGTACGGAGGTCGGATTGGCGCTGGAACGGAAGGAGGCCGATGCGCGGGCCAACAGCCTATCGTCGATTCTGCGTGATACGCCGGGATGGCTCAAGGAGGGCTTCACGTTCCCCGTCATCATGAAAAACACCCGTGGGGAGGGAGTGGAGGCGGTCCCCGGCTTTCCTCGGGGGCAGCCGACGGTGGACAAATACGCGGACACGGAGCTCAAGCGGGCCGTGCTGGGCTTTCACAACGCGGTGAGACCCGCGGGCACGGTCTTTGTGGCGCCGAAGGGAATACCGGAGCCGGCGATGAGGGAGCTGAGCGCGGCATTCAACAAAATATGGGCCGATCCCCAGTTCGCCAAAGACTACGAAAACTTGACCAAGGACGATGCCAGCCCGGTCCGGGGCGACACCATTGAGCAGGTCCTGCGCGATTTGCCTAAGGAGCCCCGGATCATGGAAGTCTATAAACAGGTGACCGGTCCCGGTCCGCTTCCGCCGGGGAAGTGATCGACGGCCGTCCGTTTTTACCGGGACTGCGGAGGAGACTCGCTCCTCGGGGCGACGCTTCCGAGCGCAGTCGATGGTCGAGTGCCTTGAGGGCCGCCACCCCGTCCCCTTTTTGTGGGCTCTCCAACCAGAAGGGCCTGAAAGCGACCTCTCTACTCCTACGTCTGCGCTCTTCAGCCTGATCTCTTACGGAAGGTGTGTCACTGACCGTAGTACCGCCAGCCGGGAGTCTCTTTCCGGCCCGATGCAATAGAGTTGTGGACCATTGAAGCTCCTCGCCCGGTGCATCGGTCCTGCAAGATCC
>Ga0080064_1002644_pt1 | contig 29340 bp, 25 predicted proteins | sample Subgrocontami54m_FD_69260 | JGI IMG/M metagenome (GOLD analysis project Ga0080064, IMG submission 69260) | Subsurface groundwater microbial communities from S. Glens Falls, New York, USA - GMW46 contaminated, 5.4 m (SPADES assembly) (version 2) ...
CGCGGGCGGGCCCGGAACCGGGTAAAGGGTCCGCGGTCCGATGGTGTTGTTGACGCCGCCCTCGCCGCTGCCCCCGGGGCCGGGCGGTCCGCGCCGGCCACCGCCGCTTCCGCCGCCGCCGCCGTCGCCGCGCTTGCGGCCGCCGGGCATCGCGAGCCGGGCCGCGATCAAGTCGGGATCGAGACCCTTTTCCTTGGCCAGCGATTTCGCCTTCTCGATCTGCTCAGGACTGGCGGGCGTGCCGCGCTCGAAACCGATCGCGCGCATGATCTCCATCGTGGCACGCATCCGTTCGTCGTCGGTCATGGTCGCACTGCCGGACTTGTCGCCCTTGGCGATCATGCCGCCTTTGCCCTCGGCCGCGGTCGTTTTCGGCAGCAAATCCGGCGGTACCCGCACGCGCAGCGCACCGTTGGCGACTTTCACCACGTTCGGCCGCGACTGCACGATGATGGAGACGTTGGCCGTCATCCCGGGCTTCAGCTTCAGGTCTTCATTGGTGACATCGATGATCGTCGCATACGATACGACGCTCTGCTGCGTCGTGGCCGCGTTGCGCACCATCCGGACCACGCCGGCGAAGGTGCGGTTCGGGAACGCGTCGACGGTGAATTTCACTTCCTGACCTTCGTTGATGCTGCCGACGTCGGCTTCGGCGACCGCGGCGTTGATCTGCATCTTGCTGAGGTCGTTGACCAGGGTGAACAGGGTCGGCGCGTTCATGCTCGCGTTGACCGTCCGGCCTTTGTCGGTTTTTCGGTCGAGCACCATGCCGTCGATCGGCGCGGTGATCACCGTGCGCTCGAGATCGAGCCTCGCGTTTTCGACCGCGGCCTTGCGCGTCAGCAGCGTGGCGTTCGACTGCGCGAGCTGGGCGTTGATGCTGTCGAGTTCCTGCTGCGAAACGAGTTTCTTCTGAAAGAGCTCCTTGGTTCGATCGGCGTTGATCTGAATCAGCTGGTTGTTGGCTTCGGCGGACTTCAAATCCGCTTCGGCCTGGCGCAGCCGCTGGATGGGTGTCGACTCATCGATTTTCGCCAGCACGTCGCCCATCTTCACCTTGGAATTGAAGTCGACCATGACCTCCTTGATCTGACCGGACACCTGCGCGCCGACGTCAACGGTCACCACCGGCTGCAAATCGCCGGTCGCCGTGACGACTTGCGTGATATCGCCGCGCGCGACCTTGCTGGTCTGGAACTCCGGTTTTACGTCCGACCTGGCGCGGAAGTAGTACCAGCCGCCGCCAGCTGCTGCGGCGACAACGACCAGGAGAACGATGAGACCACCGTAGCTTTTCGATTTGGCCATGACTGTGGGAGGAGATGAAAAAAGTGAATCGCGCAAACAAGATCAGGCCGCAGGCGGGAAAGCCTCGGCGGTCGTGCTGTGGCGCGGTCGGCAAAGACGCAGGGATCGGGGAAAGGTGACGGAATTATTTCCGGTTCCTGCCGCGGTTTGCGACGGGAAAACACACCGGTGAGTCATCTGTAACTCGCCTGCCGTCAGCGTCCCGCAGGGAAGGGGCCGGCGGGCGTGGATCGGCCCGGCCCGGTTCGCGGGCGGGAGTGGATTCGCGTCGATTTGCGCCCTCGGCGGGCAATGGAATTTGGCGCGGTCCGGAGCCATGGCGGGTCAGCGGCCGTCTTCCGCCAACCGGGCGCCGGCCCGGAACGCCGCCTTCAATGCGTCGCCGACGTTCGGGGGCACGAAGTGCGTCACGTCGCCGCCGAACTTCGCCACCTGTTTCACCAGGGTGGAACTGGTGTAGCTGAACTGCTCGTTTGGCATCACGAAGAGCGTCTCCAGCTCCGGCTCGAGGTGCCGGTTCATCAGGGCCATGTTGAACTCGAACTCGAAGTCCGACAACGCACGCAGCCCGCGAATAATCGCGTCGGCTTTCTGCTCCATGCAAAACTCGACGAGCAGCCCGCGGAAGGTCGTCACCGTCACGTGCGGCCAGGAGGCGACGTTTGGGGCAATCATCTCCAGCCGCTGTTCCGACGTGAACAGCGGCGCCTTGCCCGAGCTGTCAGCGACGGCGACGGTGACGCGGTCGAAGAGCTTCGCGGCCCGCGCCAGCACGTCGAGGTGCCCGTAGGTGATCGGGTCGAAAGTCCCGGGGTAAATGCAATGGCGCATGAGCAGGCGGATGACGAAGAACCAAAGACCAAGGACCAAAGACCAAGGACCCAAGCCTAATGTTGATTGGAGGCCCGAGACGAGAGACCCGAGACGAGAGACCTAGTCTTTGGTTGCCTTCGGCGCGGCGGCGCGTGATTTGCTCGGGCGCCCGCATGAATCTGCCGAACATCCTCACCATCTCGCGTGTGCCATTGATGTTCATCGTGGTCGGGTTGATGTATGCGGATTTTCCATATGCGGCCACGGCGGCATTCTGGCTGTTCATCGCCGCGGCGCTGACCGACTGGCTCGATGGCAAGATCGCGCGGGAGCGCGGCGAGGTGTCCTCGTTTGGCCGGTTCATGGACGCGGTGATCGACAAGGTCATGGTGATCGGGCTCATGATTGCCCTGGTCAACGACAAGGAGAATTTCATGGGCCACGACATCATCGCGATGGGGCTCCTGCTCTGCATCCTGTGCCGGGAGTTCGCGATCTCCGGCCTGCGCATGGCGACGGCGACCAAAGGGCTCGTGGTCGAGGCCGATACCGGCGGCAAGGTGAAGACGTTCGTGCAACTGAACGCGATTGGCTGGCTGATCGGCGCACGGATGCTGATCAACGATTTTCAGTTTGCGGGCGATGATCGCCCCGGGGGCATCGGTGTGCGGATGGTTGGCATGGCGCTGTATGCGTTGTCCGCCGTGCTGACGATCACGTCGGGCTTCTCGTATTTTCGCCAACACGGACACGTGTTGCTGAAGTAGGCCGCCCTGGCCGGCCTGCCCCCATGCGATTGTCGCAGCCTGCGTGGCCCCGGCCCCTGCCCACGAAGTTGGTCGTCGGCTGCGCCACGTTGGGGCCGATCGGCCGCAAGCTTCCAGCGCCGGGCACGTGGGGATCGCTTGCGGGGCTGCTCTACTTCGCGGTGTTCTTCCAGCGGGCGAGCGTGGCGGCGGTCCTCGTCGCCACGGCCATCGGCGGGTACGTGGCCGTCGCGTTCTGCGGCGAAGCCGAGGTGCGGCTGCGCCAGACCGATCCGGGTCAGGTTGTGCTCGACGAATTTGTGGCGATGCCGCTGTGTTTTCTCGGCTGGCGATTGCTGGAGGGCACGGCGCCAAACTGGGCGCTGCTCCTCGGCGGTTTCGCCCTGTTTCGGCTGTACGACATCCTGAAACCCTTCGGCATCGCTTCGCTCCAGCGGCTGCCGGCGGGCTGGGGCGTGGTCGCCGACGATCTCGCCGCCGCGCTCGCCGCGTGCGCGACGCTCCATGTTGGCGCGTGGCTCTGGACGGTCGTGCGGTGACCCGCGCGCGCCGGGTTCGCCGCTGGCCGCTGGGAGTCGGCGTCGCGGGCGCTCAGGGAACGTGGTCCTGAACGGGCGAAAGACGTTGTGAACAGGCCAAGTTTTCGAAAACGCGTCTTGGCTTTGAGTCCTTGGTCTCTGGTCCCTGGTCCTTGGTCTGAGGGGAAGCCTCGCTAGAACGTGCCCTTCATGCCCACCGTCCACATCGCGGCGATTTCGTTGCGCTCGCGGAAACGCGCGACGAGCGGGGTGCTGGGCCCGTAGATCTTCGTGTCGTCGGGCGCGGCGAGCAGGTTGCGGCTCGTGAAGAAGACCGCGAGGCGCTTGCGCAGCCAATACTCGCCCGAGACCTCGAGGTTCAGCACCTTCGACATGTAGGAATACGTGCCGGACTCGATGCTGCGCCCCGTCACCACGCCGTTGCGCGACAGCCCGCGATAATTCCAGTTGGCGCGCAGGTTGAAGCGTTCCCGCGACAGGCTCACGCCCCAGTTGTAGACCCGCGGTACGAAGCCATTGAAGTTTGCGGTGGCGTCGCCGGTGGCGCGGAGCGCGCTGGCGTTGGCGAACACCTGCACGCCGCGCGCCCAGCGCGGCAGGAAAGTCAGCGCCTGCTTGTAGTCGAATTCCAGCCCGGTCATCCGCACGGTGCTGGTGATGTTGTGCTGCGTCGAAACGTCGTAGGGATCGTAGATCGCGGGATCGAGGCCGTAGAGTTCGAGGAATTCCGGCGTGGCGTTGAACACGGTGTTCCCGAAGAAATTCTTGAAGTCGCGGCGGAACGCGCCGACCGAGACCTGGCCGACGCGGTCGAAATAATACTCGAGCCGCACCTTCGCCGTGCGCGCGCTCCAGGCCTTGATCGCGACGTTGTTGACCGAGATCCGGTTGTTCGTGCTCGGTGGATTCTCCGTATCGGGCAACGTCAGCCCGCCGGCATACTGGTTGTAATCCGGGCGGCCGACGGACGTGTAATACGCGGCGCGAGCCACGAGGTTTTCCCGCACGTTGAAGCTGGCATTGAGGCTGGGGAACCAGCGCAGGTATTCCTTCTCCGCGCGCAGCCCGCGATCGATGAACGTCAACTGCGACACGCCGAGCGTGTTCGAGGTTGGGACGATCAACACCGGTTGGACGCCGGGCTGGCCGGGATTGCCGTCGATGACGCGGCCGCCGGCGTCGCGCTGGAAATTCCGCGTCTGATCGGTGAGCGGACCCTCGGCCTCGACATTCGTCTGTTCCGCGCGCACGCCGCCGACCAGCCGCAGCCGGCGCTGGAAGAACGCGACGTCGGCCCGGATATATCCCGACGAAATCGTCTCCGCCGCGTGCTTCGAGCTGCTCACGGTGGAGCGGTACTCGCCGTTGCGGTCGACGTTGAAATAATCGGCGTGCGCCCGGTAGAGATCGAAATACGCATAGTTGCTGATCCGATTGAATGGCGGGAAGCCGAAGCCCGCCCCGCCTTGCGAGATTACCGGATCGAACACCGCCGCGGCGCGGTCATCGCTCCCCGCCGGATCGAGCGGAGTGGTGGTGGCCCGGTGGTCGGCGCCGACGAACGAGAACGACGGCGAGTAGGAGCGGTTGTCGCGCATCGAATTCCGCACATCGATCCCGCTCTTGAGCGTCACCGGAACGCCGCGGACGTCCAAATCGCGCTGCAGGTTCGCGTAGGCGCTGCGGCGGACGTCGGTCGTGTTGAGCATGTCGCCGTTGCTCGTCGCGAGCACGTAGCTGTTGATATTGTAGGGATCGACCGGGCTGCCCGCGGCGTCGGTCACGGTGATGCGTCGCGGGCGCAGGTAGAAGTTGTCGTCGAACGACACGGTCAGGCCGGTCCGGCGCGCACGACTCTGGCTGAAGTAGCCCTTGTCCATGTCGCTGTAGATGTTCGTCGAGTGCGAGTAGCCCGCACCGGCCTCGGATTTCCAGACCGGGCCCGTGTGGCGCCAGACGAGCGTCGGCATGTAGGTCGCGCCGGCCTTCTGCCGGTACTGGTTGTCGAGCCGAATCTCGCCCGCGCCGGGCACGCCGTGGGTGAAAGTCGGCCCGAACTCGCCCGGCAGCACGCGCGTGGGCGAGAAGGTGAGATAGCGGTAGGCAAACGGCTTGTCGGAATAAGCGTATTGAAAACCCACCGACACGCGGTCGTTGCGCGCGAATTTGTAGTCGATCGTCACGCCGGCGGAGGAGCGCTTGCTGACCTTGCCGCCGGTGCGGAGCTGGAATTCCGAGAGGTACGGGCGGTCGGCCGTGGTGTCGGGGAACGCGCCCTGCACCCCGGTCGCGCTCGGCGTGCTGGTGGCGGCGGTGTTGCCGCGCCAGGTGTTCTGGATGTTGTCCAGCGGCGTGTAGAGCGTGCTGGTGCCGCCCGAAACGGTGAAGCCGAACCGGTTGTTCACCGGCACGACCCAGGAAAAATCCAGCCCCGGGAAGACTTTCCGCATCTTGCCCTTCATCGGTCCGGGCGTCTCCTGGAAGTCGCGCGCGTTGTCGCGCATCAGCAGGTACACGCTGCCGTTGAACACCGGCCGCTGGCGATCGAATGCGCTGCGCGGGACCATGTTCACCGAGCCGGCCAGCGCCATGCCGGGCGACTCGGGCGTCGGCGAGTGGAGCACTTCGATCCGCGCGATGTTGTTGAGCGAAACCTGATCCACCTCGACGCGGCGCGACGTGCTGGAGCCGGCGGCGCTCGCGAGGTCGAAACCGCCGACCGAGATCGGCACGTTGTTCGGCGGCACGCCGTTCAGCATGAACGTGCGCGCCTCGCCGCCGACGGAGTTGATCGACATCCCCGGCAGAAACTTGAGGAACTCGCCGACATTCCCGTCCGACACCTGCCCGAATTCGTCGGCCGCGACGACGTTGCGGATGTTGGCGGCGAACCGCTGCTCGTTGATCGCGATCGCCGCGCCGTCCATCTCGCGGGAGGCGGCGACGACGAAGTCGTCGAGCTTGACCACGCCCTCGCGCGCGCCCGCGCCGCGCTGCACCGCTTCGAGCGCGAAATCACGCTGCACGATCGCGCCGGGCCGCATTTCCACGGTGGCCATTTGCACGTCCAGCCCGGTGAAGAACACGCGCACCTTGGTGACGCCCGGGGGAATATTGTTGATGCGAAACTCTCCGGTCGCATCGGTGAACGCCGCGAGCGAGGTGCCCTCGATCGTGACGCGTGCGTTCTCCAGGTATTCGCCGTTGCGCGTGTTCAGCACGCGGCCCTCGAGGGTGGCGGTCGCGGTGCCCTGGGCGAAGGACGGCGGGGCGAAGAGGCCGGCGGCAATGACGAACGCGAGGACGCGGGCGAGGAAACCAGGACGCAGCGGGAGGTATTTCATGGCAAGCGGCCCGGCGAAACGCGCCAGGTCATGGCTGCAGCTTGCGACCTGGCGCGCCCGAGTCGGGCGAGGGGGTGGTGTTTTGCCTGCGGCGAGAACGCCGCCGGCTGAGGGGGTTTCTGTAGCGTCGACCGTGCGCAACCGGAGACAAGCTATTTTCCTCGGTGAGCGGCACGGACGTGGCAGGCGGTGCCATTCTCCGGTTTCAGAGGGACGACCTCCGGAGGCATTGCGGACCACGTGGTCTTCGGACCAACACACCCCGGCGCTGCGCGCCACCCCTCTTGATAGAGGGGATCTTCAAGATGGCTGCGTCGAGGTACGTTCTTGAAATCCCCTCTAAAAAGAGGGGTGCCCGGAAGGGCGGGGTGTGTTTGTTCGACTGCGTCGACCGCCAGAATGACACCGCCCTGAAGAACAGGGCACCTCCGTCGACGGCGTAACAGTCCTGTTACGATCTTGTCGATGCGCGGCGGGATGCGGCGAGCCACATTGCGGCGGTTTGCCCGCGCCGCCGCCCCGCAGCGCCCGCGCAACTCAGGCGTCAGCGGCTGGCAGCCATCGTGCTGCATTGCCCGCTTGTGGCGCGCATCCCTCTCCTCCGCCAGAACCCCAACCCCAAACTCAATGAGCCTCATTGCTTCCTCCGTGCGAAGCGCCGCAACCGACCGCGCACGGCTCGCCGCCAGTGCGGCGCTGGCCGCCTCCCTGGTGTCGCTCGCCAGCGGCCAACCGACATCGGCCGCGTCGCCTGTGTCCACCTCCAGTTCCTCCGCCCAACCGCTCGTCCAACTCGAGGCATTCGAGGTGACGGGCTCGTCGATCAAGCGCATCGATGCGCAGACCGCGCTGCCCGTGCTGACTTTGACGGCCGACGACATCACCAGCACCGGCGTGTCGAATGCCGAGCAGTTGATCAAAACGATCACCGTGACGGCTACGCTCGGTGCGACCGAGGTTGCCAACACCGGCGCGGGCGGCGGCCAGGGCGGCAACGGCTCGGTGTCGCTGATTTCCCTGCGCGGACTCGGCTCCGGCCGCACGCTCGTGCTGATCAACGGCCGCCGCAGCGCGCCTGCGGGCGGCAACGGCGCGGTCGACATCGCCAGCATCCCGCTCGCCGCCATCGATCGCGTGGAGGTGCTGAAGGACGGCGCGTCGGCCATCTACGGCAGCGACGCGGTCGCCGGCGTGGTGAACTTCATCCTGAAGCGCCAGTTTTCCGGCGCGGAATTCAGCACGACCATCGGTACGCCCACGCGGCAGGGCGGCGGCACCGAGCACCGGATATCCGTCTTCACCGGAGTCGGCGACGTGAACACCGATCACTACAGCGTGACGCTCGGCGCGAGCTACGCGCAGGTGCAGCCGATCTTCGGCGACCGGCGCACGTTCGCCCGCAATATCGACGTCGGGAGCCGGCTCGACAAGACGAGCACGACTTCATTTCCGTCGAACGTCCGCCTGAACAACGGCACGCTCGCGAGCCCGAACTATCCGAACTGCGCGCCTTATTCGCTCACGTCCACGCTGAGCCCCGGGCTTTGCCGTTACGACAACGCGCCGTACATCGCGCTGCAGCCCGACGGCAAGCTGCTCAACCTCAATGCGAGCGGCCGCTATAAGGCGTCGTCACAACTGGAGCTCTACGCCGAGCCGATGTACACGCGGAACAAGACACTCAACACGACGCAGCACGTGCTGATCAACGGCTCGGCGCTGCCCGCCGGCGCGCCCTACATCGCGACGCTCACGAATCTGCTGAACACGCAGTACCCGCAGTTCCCGCAGCTCCGCAGTCTCATCGGCTCGGCGTGGGCGCTGCTCCCGCCCTCGAGCCCGTACTATCCGACGGCGTGGGCGAATTCGAACGGCCTCACCGGCCAGCCGCTCGTGCTGCTGTTCCGCTCGATTCCGACCGGCGTGCGGCAGACCGAGGATCTCGAAACCAACTACCGGTTCGTCGCCGGCCTGCGCGGACTGGTCACCGGCTGGGATTACGACGGCGGTTTTCTCTACAGTCGAAATCGCATCCAAAGCACCCTGAAGCAGGGCTGGGCGCTGTTCGACAAATACCTGCCGCTGGTCAACAGCGGCGTGATCAATCCCTTCGGCCCCACCACCGATGCCAACGCGCTGAAGGCGGCGATGGACAGCAATTACAACGGCGTCTTCACGACCGTCACGACGACGCTCGAGGGCGTGAACGGCAAGGCAACGCGCGAGCTTTTCAGGCTGCCCGCCGGGATGATCAACTTCGCGATCGGCGGCGAATACCGGCGCGAAAAGCTCGACATCGACCCGTCGGCGGCGAATCGCAATTTCCAGGTTTCCGGCTTCGGCGCGGCCGGCGTGCCGACGAGCGCCTCGCGCTGGGTCGGCTCCGCCTATTCTGAGGTGAGCGTGCCGGTGATCCGAAAACTCGAGCTCGACGGCGCGGTGCGCTACGACGCCTACAAGCGCACGGGGGAAACGACGAACCCGAAGGCCTCGCTCCGCTACCAGCCGTTTCAGCAACTCCTGCTGCGCGGCGCGATCGGCACCGGGTTTCGCTCGCCGACGCTCTTCGACCAATTCCAGCCGCAGGCGCGCGGCATCACGACGAACGGCAGCCGCGATCTCGTTCGCTGTCCGCCCGGTACCACCGGCATCATCGATTGCAGCACGCAGTTCGTCACCCTCGGCGGCGGCAACCCGAACCTGCAGCCGGAAAAGTCGCTCTCCAAGAGCGTCGGCGTGACTTTCGAGCCGCTGAAGAACTATTCGCTGACGGTCGATTATTTCCGGATCGAAATCAAAGACATCATCCGCACCGGCGTCTCGACCGCGACGATTCTGGCCGACCCGGTGACCTATGCGAGCTACGTTCACCGTGGCGCGCCCGACGGCAACGCGAGCGGCGTGGGGCCGATCCTCGGCATCGACCAGAACCTGACGAACCTCGGACGCACCAATCTGGATGGCTTCGACGTCGAGGCGGCGGCGCGCGCGGCCTTTCAAGGCAACAAACTCGCGCTGCGCGGCTACGGCACTTACCTCACGCGCTACGATCAACAGAACCTGAACGGCAGCTTTTCCAACGCGATCAACCAGCCTGCGGCGCTCGGCATCGGCGTGGCCTTGCGGTGGCGCCATCACCTCAACCTGAGCTGGCAGCGCGGCCTGTGGGCCGCGAGCCTCGGACAGAACTACCAGGTCGGCTACCACGACCTGCGCACGAGCCTGCAAACGCCGGCCAACACGCCTGTGCCGCGCCGCGTCTCGCCCTACGAGACCTACGACGCGCAGCTCAGCTACAGCGGCATCAAGCGGCTCCGGCTCACCGTCGGAGCGAAGAATCTCCTCGACCGCGATCCGCCGTACACGAACTACGGCGCGGGTTTCGTCGGCGGCTACGATCTCAGCTACACGGACGTCCGCGGCCGCTTCGTCTACGTGATGGCGACGTACTCCTTCAAGGGCAGGTAAGCCAACAGCATTGCCATCGCGTGCGGCCGGGTTTTCGCTCGGCCGCGCTGTTCCTCATGCAGCGGGCCCCTCTCATCCTCTTCGCGGCGTTGACGCTGAGCGGCATGGTCGCGCGGGCCGGTCCGCCCGCACGAGACGAAGCGTGCGATCCGCGGCTGGGCGCGCCGTTCGCCGTGCGCGAACGGCCGAGCCTGGGTTCGACGAACGCGCCCATCGTCGTGGTCGAATTCGGCAGCTACAAGTGCAGTCACTGCCAGGAGTTTCACCGGCGCGTGTTTCCGGATTTGTACGAGCGCTACGTGAAGAACGGCCAGGTGCAGTGGTTCATCGTGCCGGCGTCCGACGATGCCGCCGAGCAGAGCGGACGGATTTTCACCATCGGCCGGTGCGTCGACCGCCAGGGCAAATTCTGGGAGACGCTGGATTTTCTGATGACGATCAGCCACAAGCCGCCGACCTTCCTCAACGATCTCGTGGCGCAGAATTCAGCGATCGACTCCAACGAGCTCGGCGTCTGCCTGCAGCAGCGCGAGCCGCGCATGCTCGTCGCGCGCGACTTCGACGAATACCGGCTGCTGAAAGTGCAGGGCACGCCGACGTTCATCGTGCGCAAGCTGCGGGCCGGCGGCACGCGCACGGAGACGGTGGTCCGCGGGTTCCAGTCGGCCGAATACTTCCAGCGGATCTTCGACGAGCTGGCAAAGTCCCCGTGACGGCCGGCTCGCTGCGCGCCCGTTTGCTGGCGAGCCTTCGTGCGGTGCGGATTGGCCGGCTGGCGACGCTTCTGCTGGTCTCGCTCGCGCTGGCGCTGGCCGGCGACTGGCTGCGCACCGAACGCGTGATGTTTCCGGCGCCGCTGCCGGTGTTTCGCACGCTGCCGCGCTGACGATGTCGCTGCCGCGGTTGTCCACGCTCTGCCGGATTGCGATCGCCTTGGTGTTCGTGATCGCCGGCGCGATGAAGCTGCTCCATCCGGCCGCCTTCTTCGCGGACCTGTTGAGCTACCGCGTTCCGCTGCCGGAGATGCTGTTGCGGCTCGTCACGGTGTGGCTGCCCTGGCTCGAAGTGCTCTGCGGCGTCGGCCTGCTCGTGAACCGCTGGCCGGAGACGGTGCGCCCGCTCGTGACGGCGCTCTGCGCCATCTTCGTCGTGATGCTGGCGCAGGCGGTGATCCGCGGCCTGGACCTGAACTGTGGGTGCCTCGGCACCGGCGGGCCTGGCTGGCTCGAGCGGCCCGGCATCGCGCTGCTCCGGGCCGCACTGCTGTGCGGCGCGTCCGTTTACGTCATGCTCAGATCACCATCGTAGAGTCGAGGTAGACCCGGCAACGCGGTGCGCCCGCTGCGCGACACGGTCCTGGCCGGAGCGGTGGGCGAGACGAACCAGTCGCCGCTATGGCAGCGGCTGCAGATTCTCCGCGGGCACCTTCACCAGCAACCCCTGTTGCAGCACGTCAACGGAGATCACGATGCCCTGCGGATTCGCCGGGTTGTCGACGAAGCCTTCCAGTCCGTGCAACGGTCCGCCGACGAGCTTCACGCGGCGGCCTTTGGTGAGAAGCGGCATCACGCTGAGCTCGAGCCCGGACGCGACGATCGTCTTCACGTCCGCGAGTTGCCGGAGAAACTTCGGCACGTCCTCGACGATGATCGCGCGGGCCAGCAGATCCTGCTGGTAGATCCGCGCCTTTCTCTCCACCGGCACCTGCGCAAACACGTAGCCGGGGAAAAGCGGCTTGGTGAATTTCTTCGTTTGCTGCGCGTATTTGCGCACGCTATTCACCAGCGGGAGGTAGTGCTCGAACTTCTCCGCCAGCATCAACGCCGCGAATTTCTTTTCGCAGCGTGGTTTCGTGTGACAAACCAGCCAGTACGTTTCTTCCATCGCCCTCAGCCCTTGATGAGGAATCGCACCGCGGCATGATAGCCTTCCAGCCCGAGCCCGGTGATCACGGCGACGCAAGCGGGGGCCGTCAGCGACTTGTGGCGAAAATCCTCGCGCTGGTAGATATTCGAGATGTGCACCTCGACGGTCGGCAGGTGCGCGCCAAGCAGGGCGTCGCGCAGCGCCACGCTCGTGTGCGTGAACGCGCCGCCGTTGATCACCAGCCCGTCGAACTTCGCGTCGACCAGCGCCGCGATCTTGTCGATCAGCGCGCCTTCATGGTTCGACTGGAAAAACTCCAGCTGGGCCGCGCCGCCGAACTCCGCCCGCATCGCCTTTTCCAAATCGGCCAGCGTGGCGCGACCGTAGATTGCCGGCTCGCGTTGGCCGAGCCGGTCGAGGTTGGGACCGTTGAGGATGGCGATTTTCTTCATCGGGCAGCCCGCGAATCCACGCGAATCGACGCGAATTGCCAAGGAATCATTCGCGCCATTTCGCGCGTGATTCGCAGCGCGGCGTCATTTTTGGAGGGCCCGCCTCCCGTCTCCGCCCTGCGGACTACGACGCGGCCAGAGTGGATTGGCGTGCCGAAGCCTTGGCGCAGGCAGCCGTGCGGGCCGCGGACGACACGGAGGTCGTCCCTCCAGAATTCGCAAGAACGACACCGCCCGGCGTGATTCGCGCGCTCACAGCGGGTTTTCCGTCGCGATGAACTCCCAGGGCAGCTTGAACTTTTTCGCCAGTTCGGCCGCGAGCGCCTTCACCGCATGCACCTCGGTCGCATAATGGCCGCAGCAATACAGGTTCAGTTTCTCCTCCTGTGCGCGATTGAAGCATTCCTCGCGCAGTTCGCCGGTCACGAGCGTGTCGACGCCGGCCGCCATCAGTTCCGGCACCGCGCTGTTGCCCGAGCCGCTGCAGAACGCCACCGCCCGCGGCGTGCGCAGGCCGCACTCGATCGCCACGACGCGCGGATACAGTTTTTCCAGTTTGCCGCGCAAGGTGGCGCGCTCGATCCGCGTTTCCGAGATGCAGCCGATCGCCTCGCCTTCGCGCACCAGGAAGGGCCGGGAGCGCTTCAGTCCGAGTTGCGCCGCCAGCAGTGCGTTGTTGCCGATCTCCGGGTGTCCGTCGAGCGGCAGGTGATTCGAATAGAGCGCGCAGTTGCCGCGGATCAGCGTGGCGACGCGCTCGTAGACGCCGCCGGTGAGCGGCCGCGGCATGTCCCAGTACATCCCGTGGTGCACGATCAGGAAATCGACGCCGGCGGCGACGGCCTTGCGAAAGGGCGTGGCGCCGGCGTCGACCGCCGCCCCGATCTTGGTCACGCGGCCGTTGTTGGCCACCTGCAGGCCGTTGAACGCCGCGGGCGCATCCTTGAACGCGGCGCGCCGGGTGCGTTGGTCGCAGTAGAGGACGAGGTCGTCGAGCGAGACGGACATGGTGGGAGAGTTGGGCAGCGAATCGTAGCACGGTCAACCTGACCGTGCCCTGGAGTTTGGCCAAATCGCGGCCGGTCGCAGAGTGTAACGTAATACGTTACACTCTGCCCGGCCCGGTCGGATTGAACGGGCTACGCGCAGCCGATCCGGCAACTGTGCGCGCTGAACCCGGCGCCAAAACTCACCAGCCAGAAATCGCCCGTGCCGTTCGGCGATTCCTCCTTCAGCGTTTCCGCGAGCGCGAAGAGCACCGACGGGCTGCTCATGTTGCCGCAGTCGCGCAGCACGCGCGCACTCGCGGCGAGTGTGTGCGGCGCCAGCACGGGCGCGAGCGCCTCGAGCACGTCGCGGCCGCCGGTGTGCGTGACGACGCGCGCCACCGGCCGCGTGCTGCGTTCGCGCCACAGCCGGTCGACGGCCCCGGCGGCGAGCTCGGGCACGGCGCGATCCAGCAGGTTGCGCAGCTTGCCCTCGCGTTGTTCGAACCGCAATTTGTCGCGCTGGGCCGGCAGATGCGCCGTATTGAATTCGAAAGCACGGAGCGCGCCGGGGCCGGGGGTCGCGCGCCAGATCGTCGCGGCGGCGCCATCGCTGAACAGGCACGCGCTGATGATCACGCCGGGATCGTCGTCGAGGTAGAATGCGGCCGAACAAACCTCGACGGCCACGCACGCGACGACGGCCTCCGGCTGCGCCGCCAGCAGATGGCTCGCCGCCCGCAAGGTGGGAATGGCCGCGCCGCACCCAAGCCCGACCAGGTCCTGCAGGTACGCGTTCGGCCGCAACCCGAGTTGTTCCGAGACGTAACTCGTGATGCCCGGACAGAGGTAGCCGGTGCAGGTGCAGATGAGCAGGGCGTCGAGTTCGTCGGCGCGCAGCCCGGCCTGCGCCAGTGCCGCGGTCAGCGCCCGGCCGGCGAGTCGCGGCGCCTCCTGGCGAAACGCGGCGTTCAACTCGTCGGGCGTCAGCTCGAACACGCGCTCGATGTCCGGCAGCGCGAAGTGCCGCCGGGCGATCCCGTGGTCGCTCCGCAAAATCGTCTGCAAGATCAGCAGCGAACGCTTCTTCAGCCGCTCGCGCACCTTGGACCGCTGTGCGATCTCCCAGCAATCCGCCTGCGTGTACGCCGTGGGTGGAACTGCGGTGGCCAGCGCGTGAAGAAACATGGATCGCAGGGAATAAGGGAAAGAGCGGGCAAGGGGCAAACCGGGGCGGCGTTTTCTTGACGGGACGATGCGAGTCGCACTCGAACGCGCGTGAGTTTTGGTTAGACCCATTGGCCGGATTCCCGAGGCCCCGCCTCGCTGGAAGGAGGCGACCCGAAGCCTGGGCGCCATGCTTGTCCCTTCCTCGTCTCCGGCCTGCTCCGGTGAGACCATGCGCGTCGCGCCCTGCGCTCACGCGCGGGGCTACGAACGGCAGTATGATCGCGCCCGCTTGTCCGGCGGGCCCCGCCATGGTCCGCGGGTCCGCCGCGTGTTAGCATAACATCCGATTGGCTTTGCCGTCGGCGGGCGGTGCGACTGTGCTGGCTGTTCCGCCGCTGCGCATGCCGTTTCTGTTGTCCATTTGCCGCGAAGTTTCCCCGGGCCTCCCCCCGACGTTTCTGCCGGCCGCGATCGTCGGATGAACCCGGTCGTCTGCTTCGGCGAAATCATGTTGCGGCTTACGCCGCCTGGCGTGCTGCGTCTGCCGCAGGTCCTGCCGGGCACGCTCAAGGCGGCGTTCGCCGGCGCCGAGGCCAATGTCGCGGTCGCGGTCGCCCAGCTCGGCGGCCAGGCACGGTTTGTCACGGCGCTGCCGCACAATCCGGTGGGCGACGGCGCGGTCGCGGTGCTGCGGGCGAGCGGAGTCGACGTCCGTCACGTGGTGCGAACCGAGCTGGGGCGGTGCGGCACCTATTTCATCGAAACCGGGGCGAGCCAGCGCGGCGGGCTCGTGCTCTACGATCGGGACGGCTCGAGTTTCGCGCTCAACCGGTTTGATGACTATCCATGGTCGGCGGCGCTGGCCGGCGCCGGGTGGTTTCACACGACGGGAATTTCGGCGGGTGTTTCGCGCATCGCTGCCGAAGCCACCGCGCGGTCGGTCCAGCTCGCGCGGGCGGCGGGACTCACGATTTCCATCGACCTCAACTTTCGGCGGAAACTCTGGCGTTGGGAGCCGGGCGCGGCGCCGGAGCAACTTTACCGCCGGACGCTCGCGGAAATTATCCCCGGGATCGACGTGCTGATCGGCAACGCACGCGACATCGCGGCGGTCATCGGCGAGGATTTTGCCGAATCGGCTTCGGCCGAAGCGCATGTCGCCCTGGCCACGCGGATCGCGCAGCAGTTTTCGCACATCAGCTGGATCGCGATAACGCTGCGCGAGAATGATTCCGCCAGCAGCAATCGGTGGGGCGCGATGCTGTTTCGGACGAAGGACGCCGCGGCGTATTTCGCGCCGGGCGGCTCGGCTTACCGGCCGTATGGGATCGACACGATTGTCGATCGGGTCGGCACCGGCGACGCCTTCGCGGGCGCGCTGATCTTCGCGCTGCAGACCGCGGAACTGGCTGACCCGGCGAAAGCGATCGCCTTCGCGACCGCGGCGGGCTGTCTGGCCCATTCGATCAAGGGTGACTTCTTTTACTGTACACGAGCGGAGGTCGAGAGCCTCATGAACGGCAGCGGCGCCGGGTATCTGTCGCGTTAGTCGCGGCAGCGACCGCCGCCCCCTTGATTCTGCAGATGATGATGCGACGCTTGCTTGTTCTCCTGTTGGCGCTGGTTTGCCGCGTGACGACTTTCGCGCAGCCCGCCGGCCAGGCGGCCCACCTTGCGCTGGTCGGCGACTCGACCGTGACCGACAGCGCGGGGTGGGGCGCGGCCTTCGCGCAGCGGCTGCGCCCCGAAGTGCGCTGCACGAACAAATCGCGGGGCGGGGCGAGCACGAAAAGTTACCTCGCCACGAATCTCTGGCGCGAGACGCTGGCACTCGCGCCAACGCATGTCCTGGTCCAATTCGGGCACAACGACATGCCGGGCAAGGGCCCCGAGCGGGAGACCGATCCGGCCACCACCTACCGGGAGAATCTGCGGCGATTCGTCGCCGAGGCGCGCGCCATCGGCGCAAAGCCGATTCTGGTCTCGTCGGTCACCCGCCGGAATTTCAAGAACGGGAAACTCGTCGACCTGCTGGCCGACTTTGCGGCGGCGGCGAAAGAGGTCGCCGCGGCCGAGCAGGTGCCGTTCGTCGATCTCCACGCGCGCAGCGTCGAGGCGGTGATGCGGTTGGGCGAGCAAGGCGCCGCCGAGCTCGGACCAATGAAGGACGGCCAGCGCGACAACACGCATTTCTCGCCCGCCGGCGCCGCGTGGGCGGCGGACCTCGTGATCGCCGAACTGAAGCGCGTGGTGCCGGCCGCGGCCGGCTGGTTCAAACCGTAGGGCGCGCGCGACCGATTGGGACAACAGTCCCTGGGTTTTGCCGCCGCGCCCGGTTCCACTACGGGTTGGGCCTGGCCCCGGGCTAGTGCAAACTCGCGTACAACGCGCGAAACGGCAGCAGTCGCGCCTGACTGAGCGCGGCGAACCAGCGTTGCCGCCGCGGCCGGAGCAGGAAGGGGTGCAGCGCGTTCGCCGAGGCGAGCCGCAGCCGGAAATGATCGCGCAGCGCCGCATTCGTGGTTTTGCACGCCGCCGGCCATCCGGCGCGGCGATGCGCGTACTCGAGGAGTGGAGACAGCGCGAGTTGCGCGCTCTGGAACGCCATCGCCATGCCGTTGCCGGTGAACGGCGGAATCGCCGCGCCGGCGTCGCCGAGACAGATGCGCGAGGACACGTTCACCCGGCGGTCGAAGGCGAGGGCGGCCACCGCGCAGAACGATGCGGGGTCGACCTGCGCCCCGGCGAGGCGGTGCGCGAGCGCTGCCAGTCCCGCGGCGCGCAGGTACCCCAGCAGCAATTCCGGCCCGCGCCCGGCCACCGCGCGGCGGCGGAACAGGCCGCAGACGTTCACCGCGCCGTCCTCGATCCGCGACAGCCCGACGTAGCTGTGCTCGCCGAGGTGCATTTCGAGATCGCGCGTCAAGGGCAGCCCGCGGGCGTGCAGCTTCAACCCGAGCCAGCGTGTTTCCGTCGCCCGCCGGCGGCCGGTGGCGAAGATTCGACCCGGTTCATTCGACGCATCGGTGACGCGGGCATGCGTGGCCAAATTGCCGCCGGCCCCGACGAAGGTTGCCGCCAGCCGCGCATCGAGCGTGTAGCGGCTCAAGCCCAGCGCGGGTCGGGGCAGCCGTTGCACGCGCACGCGGCTGCCACCGACGCACCAGGCGACTTCCTCGTGTCGCAAGGCGCCCTGCAGCACCGGGGCCAGCCCGAGTTCTTCGATCGTGTCGCCGCCGAGACCGGTGATGAACTCACCGCAGACGCGATGCCGCGGGTAATCGCCCGCCTCGTGAATCGTCACCGGCACGCCGGCGCGGCGCAGCGCGATGCCGAGGGACAGCCCGGCCAGTCCGCCGCCGACGATTTCGATCGGAAGCGGTGTCATCGTTGCAGCGGAGCGCGGGCAACCTGCCCGCGTCCGACGTTCGAGCGCGAACCGGTGGTACGCGCCACGGCGATCATCCGATACACGCCCATCCACGTCGTCGTGCACCGAATCTCCCAGTCGGACGCCGCGAGCCCGAGCGCGCGAGGCAGTTCGTCATCCCGGAATCCCGCGGCGATGCTCACGTGAGCGTCGTGGAGCGAAACGTGGTTTGCACTCAGCAGGCGGCCGACGGTGCGATAGAGGAGTTGGGACAGGCGGCGGCGCGCCGGTTCGCACGCGACGATGACGCGGACTGATGGGCGCAAGCAGGCGCCGAGCGCCGCCAGTTCCGCGTCGTCGAACTGGTGGAAGATCAGGTTTCCGAATACGAGCGCGTAACGATCGTACGCCGGAAAGTTCCGCAGGTCCGCGACGTGCCAGGTGCGCGCGGGCGGCCACGCCGCCGGGCGCGGCCAGAGGTCCAAGCCGTCGCTGGCGATGCCGCGCTGCGCCAGCGCACGCGCGAGTTCGCCGGTGCCCGCGCCGATTTCCAGCGCGGTCTCGCCCGAGCGCAGCAGCGCGGGCACCGTTTGCCCCAGCCAGCGATGGGTCCCCAGGATTCGATTCGTCAGCCGCAAATCGCGACGATTGTGGAGCGCATCCGGGTGATCGGGTGGAAGCGAGTCGAGAATCTCGGGCTCGAGCGTGCGCTGCATCGTGGGAGTGAGAGTGAAAGGGAAAATTGCTTTCGCCAGCGCATCCGGTTTCCACCGCATTATTTCGCAGCTTCCGCCACTCCTAGATTGCCGGGGCGGGCGATGCTGTCCACCCTCCCTCTCACTTTCATCTCCACCTCCGCCCGATGAATCTCCCCACCTTGACTGCCAACCCGCCCGACACTCCCGCCGTCCCGGCGGTGCCCGTGCTGCCGGTCGACTTGATCGCCGAGGCGGCGAGCAATTTTCCGCACCGGCCTTCCTGGGACGAATACTTCATGGCCACGGCGGTGCTGATCTCGTCGCGTTCGAATTGCGAGCGGCTGCACGTCGGCTGCGTGATCGTCACGGGTGGGGAGCGGAAGAACCGGCTGGTCGCCGCTGGCTACAACGGGTTCCTGCCGTCGACGCCGCACGTGTCGCGCGTGCGCGACGGGCACGAGCAGGCGACGGTGCACGCCGAACAAAACGCGGTCGCCGACGCCGCGCGCCGCGGCAGTTCGGTCGAGGGCTGCGTCGCGTACGTCACGCACTACCCGTGCATCAACTGCGCGAAAATCCTCGCCGCGGCCGGCATCGCGGAGATCAAGTACCGCTCGGATTACCTCAACGACCCGTTGGTGGCGCCGGTGTTGACCGAGGCCGGCGTGAAGGTGCTGAAACTTTGACCCGGGCTGCGGGTCCTTGGACTTACTGCGATGCGCGAGCGACGCAAAGTTTCGCGAGATACGCTGGCCGGATCCCTGTTGCTGGCTCATCCCGCGATGAAGGATCCGAACTTCCGGCGCAGCGTCGTCCTGATGTCGGCGCACAATGCCGAAGGCGCGATGGGCGTCGTCCTGAACCGTCCGATGGGCAAGCGGCTGGGGGAAATCAGCGGCGATTTCGCGCTCGGCCCGCTCGCGAGCGTGCCGCTCTTCAACGGCGGTCCGGTGCAAACCGATCAACTCGTGCTCGCGGCGTGGCAGACGCGCGACGACGGGTTTCGGCTGCATTTCGGCATCGAACCGGACAAGGCGATTCAGCTCCTGCAGGAGGAGGGCACGCATGTGCGCGGGTTCCTCGGCTATTCGGGCTGGTCCGCCGGCCAGTTGGAAAACGAGATGAAGCTGCACACCTGGGTCGTCGCGGATGTGCCGGAGGATTTGCTCACGCAGGCGCAGGACGAACACCTGTGGCGCACGGTGCTCGGTCGCGAAGGCGCGGAGTGGCGACTGCTGGCCGGCGAGCCGGAAGACCCGACGGTGAATTGATTCTTGGCAACGGGACCTCGCCGCGCAGCCCCGGCCCATCACTTCGCCGGCAGCGCGGCTGGCCAGCCGTCGCGCAGGAGCTTTTTCATCTCCGCGACTTCGGCCTGATGGGCGGACTCCGCTGCCAGGTTCGCATACTCGTAAAGATCGTTCTGGTGATCGTAGAGCTCGGCGGTGCCGTCGGGCCACGCGGTGTAGCGGCGGCGGCCGTCGAACACGGTTCGGCCGATGTACTTCGGGTCGTATTCCTTCGACGGCTGGAAACTCACGCCGTCGCGGCTCACCACGGTGAAGACGGCGCGTTTCCATGCGCGCGCCGGCTGAGCCAATAGCGGCACGAAGCTGGTGCCTTCGAGGCCGGCCGGCACCTTCATTCCACACAGGCTGACGAGCGTGGGGTAAAGATCGACCAGTTCCACCAGACCGGTCGCAACCGCAGGTTTTCGGCCGGGCGCGGCTATGATCAGCGGCACGTGGGTCGTCTCCTCGAAAAGATTCAACTTGTGCCACAACCCGCCGTGCTCGCCGAGGTGATAGCCGTGATCGCTGTGGAAAACGACAACGGTGCGGTCCCACAAGTTCAGCCGATCCAGTGCGTCGAGGAGCACGCCGGCCTGCGCATCCATGAAACTGATCGCGGCGTAGTAAGCCGCCATCGTATCTCCAGGCCGCTCGGTCGGAAATCTGGGTCCTTTCGGCAATTTGTAGCTCAGGGCGAGGTCGGGGATCTTCCGGAGATGTTCCGGCGGACCGAAGCGCGGAGTCAGCGCGTCGGGGTGGTAGAGCGCGTAGTATTTTTCCGGCGCGATGTAGGGCGTGTGCGGACGGCGGAAACCGGCGGCGACGTAGAACGGCTGGCCGGCCGCCACGGCTTCCTCCAGCAGCGCCACCGCCTTGCGCGCGACGAAGCCATCCCACGTGTCCTCGTCCGGCGCGCGGAGCACGATGCCGCCGCCGCCCTGCTTGCGGAGGATTTGCCGCGCCGGCGGCTTCTTCGCCGTATCGTTTTCGCGGATATCCACGTCCCAGCAGCGCGGGTCCTCGAACCGGTCACCCGGGCCGGTGTGGAAAATCTTCCCAACCTTGATCGTCCGGTAGCCCTGCTGCCGGAAGAATTCTGGCAGGAACACCACCTCCGGCAGGTAGGCGCGGGTGGGGGTTTCGTTGGTGACGACGCGCGTGGTGTCGGGCCGGCGGCCGCTGAGGAACGAGACGCGCGACGGATTGCACACCGGATAATTGCAGTAAGCGCGTGCGAAGCGCACGCCCCGCGCGGCCAGCCGGTCGAGGTTGGGCGTTTTCACCACGGGATGCCCGTAGGCGCCGAGGTTGTCGTTCAGATCGTCCGAGACGATGTGCAGGACGTTGAGTCGCGGCGGATTGCTGGCCGCCGCCGCGGAGGCGACCGACCCCAGCAAGAGCAGCAGCAGCGGGAAGAATTGCGCGAGGCTGAACTTCATGTGGATTTTGGGGTAGTTCGGCGTCGGTCGGGTCTTCGGTTGACGCCAAGCGGTTGGTGGCGAAGGGGCCGGCGAAAAGCGCCGCCCCGGCTGATGCTCAGAAAAGGGAAACGCGTGCGCGGGCGCCGACAAGCCTGGTTTTTCCGGGTCGCCGACCCGTTGCCCGCGGGCACGTCGTACGAGCGTGGATCGCCTCGCAGTATTCCGTTGACAGGGGTAGGAGCGAGCTATGCTTTGGCGCCTTTTATGAAAGTAGTTTCCTCCATCAAATCGGCCAAGAAGCGTCACCCTGCGTGTCAGGTGGTGCGCCGCAAGGGCAAGATTTACGTCATCAACAAAGTCGAGCCGCGCTACAAGGCCCGCCAAGGTTAACCCTTTACCGCGATGAAAGCCGAAGGACATCCCTCGCTCAACAACGTCTGCTTCCTCGATATCGGAACCGGCCGTCGTTTCCTCACCAAGTCGACCATGAAGTCCGCCCGCAAGGAGAACATCGACGGACAGGAGTATTTCGTCATTGCCCGCGACGTCACGATGGACTCGCACCCGGCATACACCGGTGAAAAGCGACTCGTCGACACCGCCGGCCGCGTCGAGAAGTTCACCTCGAAGTTCAAGCGCACGACGACGAAGAAGTAAGAAGAAATCGGCGCGATTGGGGATGGAACGCTCGCGGGCGTTTCGTCCCGAATCGCGCCGATTTCTTTTGGGTATTTGCGGAGCAAGCATCTGTGCGCATCCATCCGTTCCGAGGCCTGGTGCCCACGCCGGCCGCCGCGCCCGAGGTCGCATGCGTGCCCTACGACGTCGTCAACGCGGCCGAGGCGGCCGCGCTGGCCGCCGGCCGGCCGCACAGCCTGCTGCACGTCGATCGCGCCGAGATCGATCTGCCGGCGGGGACCGACCCGCATGCGGACGCGGTCTACGCCAGGGCGCGGGAGAATTTCCAGGCGTTGCAGCGCGCCGGCGTCCTCGTGCGCGAAACCGAGCCCTGCCTCTACGTGTACCAGCAGCGCATGGGCGCGCACGTGCAACGCGGGCTCGTCGCCGGCTGTCATGTCGATGACTATGACGCGGGCCGGATCAAGAAGCACGAGAAGACGCGGAAGGACAAGGAGGACGACCGTACGCGATTAATCGACACGCTGAGCGCCGACACCGGCCCGGTGTTTCTCACCTACCGCGACAACGCGGAGGTCACGGTGCTGGTGAACGCGAAGACCCGCGAGAGACCGCTGCACGATTTCACCGCGCCCGACGGCATTCGGCACACGGTTTGGCGAATCCCCGGCGGCGCCGAGTGGGTGCAGGCGTTCGCGGCCGTTCCCGTGACGTACATCGCCGACGGCCACCACCGCGCGGCGAGTGCGGCCCGGGTCGCGCGACTGCGCCGCGAGCGCAATCCGCGGCACAATGGCGGCGAGGAGTACAACTGGTTTCTCTGCGTGTTGTTCCCGGCGAGCGAACTGAAGATTCTGCCGTACAACCGCATCATCACAGACCTGAACGGCCGGTCGGCGGCCGATTTCCTCGCGAAGGTGAAGGCCGCGTTCGGCCTCCAGGAGAACGCCGCGCCGACGCCGGCGGCGGTGGGGCAGGTCAGCATGTACCTCGCGGGAAAATGGTACGGCTTGAGGCTGCCCGCCGACGCCCAGGCCGACCCGGTTTCACGGCTCGATGTGAGCCTGCTGCAGGACAAGCTGCTGGCGCCGGTGCTCGGTATTCACGATGTAAGGACGGACAAGCGGATCGATTTCGTCGGCGGCATCCGCGGCACGGGCGAACTGGTGAAACGCGTCGACGCGGCGGGCGGCGTGGCGTTCTCGATGTATCCGGTGACGCTAACGCAGCTGATGGACATCGCCGACGCCGGGCAGATCATGCCGCCGAAAAGCACCTGGTTCGAGCCGAAGCTGCGATCGGGACTCGTGATTCACACGTTTTGATGTAGGGCGGGGTCTCCCGACCCCGCCTTCAATGGAGGCCGTCGGCGGCGGAGTCGGGAGACCCCGCCCTACAAGCTCGATGCGTCCGATGCGCGCGATGCGGCTTGAGGTGGGACCGACCGACCTGATTCCCTGCATCGCATGCCCACGACCGACATCCCGCTGTGGCTCATCGCGCCTTTCGCGCTGTTGTTGCTGCTGATCGCGACGATGCCGCTCACGCCGCCGCGCGTGAAGCACGGGTGGGAACACTACTATCCGCAGATCGCGATTGGGCTGGGGCTGTTGGTCGCGGCTTACTACCTGTGGCGGATCCCGGGCGGCGGCGGTCGGCTGGCGCACACGATGCATGAGTATTTTTCGTTCATCGTGCTCATCGGTTCGCTCTTCGTGGTGGCGGGCGGGATTCACATCAAGGTGAAGGGCGAGGCCACGCCGCTGGGGAATGTCGCGTTCCTCGCGGTGGGCGCGATCGCCGCGAACTTCATCGGGACGACCGGCGCCTCGATGGTGCTCATCCGGCCGTGGATCCGGATGAACAAGATTCGTATCACCTCCTTCCACATCGTCTTCTTCATTTTCATCATCTCGAACCTCGGCGGCGCGCTCACGCCCATCGGCGACCCGCCCTTGTTTCTCGGCTACCTGCGCGGCGTGCCGTTCTTCTGGCTCTTCGAGCACGTGATCGAGGAATGGCTGTTCACGCTCATGGCAGTGCTCAGCGTCTTCTATGTGCTCGATTGGCGGAATTTTCAAAGGATGCCGCGGCGGCTGCAGCGGAGCGTCGCCCGCGACGCGGAAACCTGGCGGCTCGACGGCATGGTCAACGTGCTCTTCCTGCTCGCGATCATCGGCGCGGTGTTCCTGACCGAGCGGTATTTCCTGCGCGAGGCGCTGATGCTGGGCGCGGCGACCGCGAGTTACTTCGTCACGCCGAAAATGGTGCACGAGGAAAACGCGTTCACCTTCGCGCCGATCAAGGAGGTGGCATTTCTCTTTGTGGGCATTTTCGCCACGATGATGCCGGCGCTTGGTTATCTCGAGCAGCATGGCGTGGAGTTCGGGCTCACGCGGCCGCTCCAGTACTACTTCGCCTCGGGCAGCCTTTCCGCCGTGCTCGACAACGCGCCGACCTACGTGAATTTCCTGCAACTCGCACAGACCACCGCGATGGCGGAGGCGCCGGCGGCGTTTGCCGGAATGGAAGGCGTCGCGGCGGTTCGAGTGCTGCTCGCGCAGCGACCGGAGCTGGTCATCGCAGTCAGCCTCGGCTCGGTGTTTTTCGGTGCGATGACTTACATCGGCAACGGGCCCAATTTCATGGTGAAGTCGATCGCGCACGACGCCGGCGTGCATGTGCCGACGTTCTTCGGGTATGTGCTGCGCTACAGCCTGCCGATTCTGCTGCCGATTCTCGCACTGGGCGGTTGGTTGTTCTTGTGAGGTGCAGGGCAGGGTCTCCGGACCCCGCCGCTTTCCCCACGACGTCTTGCTTTACGCGGCGGGGTCGGGAGACCCCCGCCCTACAACTCACGGTTCGCTTCCGCTCTTGTGTGCGGCGGCTAGCGCCACATAACTCTCCGCTGGTCAGCGAGTCGGGTCGCTCAACTCAACCCCATAGTTCGCCATGATTGCCACGCAAGTTCGCCAGAAGGATGCGGTGTTTTACTTCGCATCGTATCCGTCGGAGCAGCTCCTGAAAAAAGTCCGCTTCATCAGCCGGTTCTACGACGAGGAGGGCGGCGGCATCCGCGCGGAGGATGTCCCGCTCGAGGATGACGTGGGGCAATTCATCGCGCGGATTGAGCGCAGCGACAAGGCGTTCCAGCGCGAGATGTCGAAGGCGAAGGTCGCCTCGATTCGGAATTTCTACGAAACCGCGATATCGCAGCCGCCGATTCCCGGCGTCGTGCTGCTCTTCACGCCGCAGAAGCTCAGCTTCCGCGCGGTGGAGGAGGGCGGCGCCATCGGCCACCTGCAGGAGCCCGACGAAAAGTTCCTCATCATCGACGGCCAGCACCGGCTCGCCGCGCTCGAGTTTTTCGAGCGCACGCATCCCGACGACGCGAAGAACATCCAGGTTCCCTGCGTGATTTTCGACGGCCGCACAGAGGACTTCGCCACGGAGATGTTCGTCATCATCAATTCGACGCCAACGCGCATCAACAAGAGCCACCTCGTCGACCTGTACGAACGCGTCTCGTGGGCGGAGCCGGACCGCCGGTTCGCCGCCTACATCGCGGAGATGCTCTACAGCGAGTCGGACAGCCCGCTGCGTTACCGGATCAACCGGCTGGGCGGCCGCAGCAAGCAGGAGAAATGGATCCTGCAGGCGGAGCTCTTCAACGAGCTGCACCGCTGGGTGAAGTCCGCCTGGCGGCAAATCCAGCGCGAGGGCACCGACCGGCGCGCCGCCACGCGCTATTACGAGATGGTCCGCGATTTCCTGAAGGCGTCGGCCGAAGTGTGGGGCGATGCGTGGGGCAACAGCGGATACATGATCACCAAGCCCGTCACGCTGAAGGCCATGCTGCGGGTGTGCGCGGACCTCGCCTCGGGCGACGCCGAGCCGGCCGAGGGCCGCGTCGACCGGTGGCGGACGAAGCTGGCGGCGTGGACCGAGCAGACGCGCGAATTCCGCAACGAGGGTTTCTACGAACGCTTCCCGGCGAAGGGGCAGGTGGAGCGCGTCACGCGCATTCACCGCGACCTCGGCCGGATGGCGGGAATCCCGCCGCGCGGTCGCGCGAAGGAGTAGCGCTGCGAACCGCGGATTTTTTCTAACCGCGGACCACGCCGATGGCGCGGAGGGTCGGAGAACCCCATCCGCGTATTCGGCGTGCTCCGCGGTGGAATGCCTTGGCTGGTTGCGATCTCGGGTGCACGAGAAACTTCGCTCGGCGGGGTCAGGAGACCGCCGCCCCACACGAGGCCGCGGCGGTCAACGCAGGTTGCTCGCCAGCCGCTCGAGCTTGGTCCGCGCCTGCGCGGGCACCTCGACCACCGTCGTGCCGATATTCTTCACGATGGTGTCAGTGCTCTGATGGACCTCGATTTCGCGTCGCCCGCGCGGCGTGTCCACGAGCAGGACGCCCTCGAGCCGCACCTGATACTTGGCCACCAGGCCCTCGCGCATCCAGAGGGTGAAGGAACCGGTCGCCCGCAGCGGAGTGATCTCCTTCTGTCCGTCGCGCACCAGCAGCAGCTGCGCGCCGAGATCGGTCAACGTGCCGCGCACGGTTTCGCCCTCGACCTTTAGGTCCTGGTGGCTGCCGACGATGACCGCGAGTTCCTCGTGCGGCGGACTGACGGCGAGTTGGAGGTTGCTGTACGCGCGGTCCTCGCGCTCGCGCGGGTCGCGGATGCGCGTCCGCTGCAGGACGGTGCCCTGCAGGCTGCCGCGGATCGAACCGCCGGCCATGGGTCCGATGGACGGCCCCGGCAAGACCATGAGATCGGTCTCGGGCTCGTCCGGCCACGGAAGTTCGTGCGGCGAAAGCCAGCCGTCACCGGTGCGGATGACGCACGCGACGTTCCCGCGGAACAGCAGCTCGACCCGCGGATCCGCAGCATCGCGACCGAGCCGGCGGCGGACCGCGTTGATCACCGGCATCTTCACGTTCGTGAAACCGCCGCGCACGATTTTGCCGTCGATATCGTAGGTGCGCGCGTCGTCCGAAATCGTCGCGACCCAGCTGTAGTTCGGCTGGTCCGACAATCGCATGGTCGCCATGATGGCCGCTTCCGTGGGGCCGCCGTACGTGACGGCGTGGGCAAGCGGCAGCCACAGGCAGGCGGAAAGCAGCTGCTTCATTGGGGTAGGGGGAACGCCTCCTCAATGTGCGCCTGCGCCGGCGAGACAAGGTCAAACCGATCGGCCAGGTCCCGAATCGGGCGTAGGACGGCGGCAGGCGCGGGCGCGTAACTGTCAACGAAACGCACGCGGCGGACGACACGGAGGTCGTCCCTCCAGGAACGAGATTCGAATCTGGAGGGCCGGCCTCCGCGCCGGCCGCGACACCGCCGTTTTTACGGGAACAGCCCGCGGCTTTGCTTCGCTTCCGCCACGCGCTGGATGCCGAGCGTGAGCGCCGCGAGCCGGCGGCTGAACTTGAACTTGCGCTTCTGGTACTCGACCGCGTCCTTCGCCTTGTCGAGAATCGCGAACAGCTTCTTCATCACCTCGTCGCGTTCCCAGTAGAAACTCGAGAGATTCTGCAGCCATTCGAAGTACGAGACGATGACGCCGCCCGAATTGCAGAGCACGTCGGGGATCAACTCGATGTCGCCGCGCTCCTCGATGATTTTGTCCGCGGCGTTGGTGGTGGGGCCGTTGGCGGCCTCGGCCAGCAGCCGGCATTTGATCCTGGCCGCGTTCTTCTCGGTGATCACCCGCTCGAGCGCGGCCGGCACGAGCACGGTGCACTTGAGTTCGAGCAGCTGCTCGTTGCTGATCGGCTCGCCGCCGTCGAAATCCCGCAGCACCTTCTGGTAACGGACGTAAGTCAGCGCCTGCCGGATATCGATCCCCTTCGGGTGGTGGATGGCTCCGGTGTAATCGGAAATGCCGACGATTTTCGCCCCGTAGTTCGAGAGCGCGATGGCGGTTTCGCTGCCGACATTGCCGAACCCCTGGATGACCACGGTGGCCTTTGCGATCGGCACCTTCAGGTCCTCCAGGTATTTTCTTACCAGATACGCCACGCCCGCGCCGGTGGCCTCCCGGCGGCCCTGCGAGCCGCCGAGCGCGATGGGTTTGCCCGTGACCACCGCGGGCGCGACGTGCCCGACGTGGTTGGAATAGGTGTCCATCATCCACCCCATGATTTTTTCGTTGGTGCCGACATCGGGTGCGGGCACGTCGGTGTGGGGCCCGACGAAGTTGATCACTTCCTGCATGTAGCGCCGCGCCAGGTGCTCCAGTTCCGATTCCGAGAGCTGGTTCGGGTCGACGATCACGCCGCCTTTCGCGCCGCCGTAGGGCAGGCCGACCAGCGAGCATTTCCAGCTCATCCACATCGCGAGCGCCGCGACCTCGCCGATCGTCACGTGCTGGTGAAAACGGATGCCGCCCTTCGACGGGCCGGTGGAAAGATTGTGCTGCACCCGGTAGCCCTCGAAGACCGTGACGCTGCCGTCCTCGCGCTTGATCGGCAGCGCGACCGCGAGGCAGCGCCGTGGATACTTCGTGCGGTCGCGAATCGCGTCCGGCAGGCTGATCGCGTCGGCCGCCTTGTCGAACTGCCGACAGGCCATCCGAAAGACCTCGGAGTCGTACAACGAGGAAACAATCACTTTCGACATGCGGCTCAACATGGCGGCCGAACCCACCGTTGGCAAACGGGTTCCCCTCGGGCGCACCCCCGCCGAAACGGCCGCCCGCGGATGACGGTTTCGCCTGCCGGCGGGACCAGACCGGCGACGGGTTTGCGGCCGGCGTATTCGGTACTTGGTTGCGAGCCTGCCGTCGTTGCGCCCAGACTGCGCGCCGATGCAGGCCATGCTCCTCCGGTTCGCAACGTGGCTGGGACAGAAGCTGCTCGGCGCGGTGCTGATCGTGGTGATTGCCCTCGCGGTGTACGCCGGGTGGCTGTTCCTGCAGGAGGAAGGCGTGCTGGAAAAGAACCGGTTGGTGCGGCTGCAGCAGGCGATCACCCAGCGCGATCACCTGCTGGCCGCGCGCACCGCGATCGAGCGGCGCATGGCGAGCGTGCGCAGCGAGGTCGCGGTCCAGCGCGAGCGGATTCGGCAGGCGGAGAAAGTCATCGCCGCGCTGCGCGAACTGGAGAGCTGGTGGGAACGCTGGTGGCCGTGGAGCCAGGCGCGCTCGCAGCAGGCCGCGAATGCCGAGCAGTTGAGGAAGATGGAGCAGGGGAAGG
>Ga0080064_1002647_pt1 | contig 29312 bp, 38 predicted proteins | sample Subgrocontami54m_FD_69260 | JGI IMG/M metagenome (GOLD analysis project Ga0080064, IMG submission 69260) | Subsurface groundwater microbial communities from S. Glens Falls, New York, USA - GMW46 contaminated, 5.4 m (SPADES assembly) (version 2) ...
AGAAAAATGGCTTGCCCGTCGAAGCAAGCCCGAAAATTAGAAAATCATCGGTGCCCTACGGTGTCAAAATACATCATTCAACCGATACCGTTTCGGTGTCATAGTTAAATCATTTGACACGGGGCTGTAAAAAGTTTGGGGCTGGGGATAACCATAGGAGTAAATTTCTAATATCCCTGCCTACCGGCAGGCAGGCAATTGCCAATTTCTAAATAAATTCCAGTTATCAAGTAGATCGACTGTCATTGCGAGGAGTCCGCCAGCCGGCGGATCGACGCGGCAATCTCACATTATTATTTTAGAGATTGCTTCGTCGCTAACTCCTCGCAATGACGGCCTCCTCGGGTTGTCTTACCTAACCGCATCTCACTACCTTCGTAATGAAATCTGGTTAGGTGGCGAGTGATAAGACGCAAGTTTTATCACTCGCCACGAGTTGATCTACTACTTGGCGCCCATGCTGCCCAAGTAGTCCTCTTCGGAGATATCCGTCACCTCCGTTTCGGCCTCGAAGGGGTCGACGGCGGCCTCGGTCCGAGAGCTCACACTCTCGAACTCGGGCTCAGAGATGTCCGCGTCACAGGAAGTCGTGACGAGAGTCATCCCCGAGGCACCGAGCACCTGCCAGGCACCGAGCACCTGGAGCCGGCGAGGGGAGCGATGGTACCGCGATATGCTCGCGATCTCGCCGGGTGCGAGAACGCAGGCCGAACCGAAATGTCGATTCGGTCGGCCGAATCGCACCACCACATCCCCGGAAAGTTCCTTGTCAAGCCAGTGATCGCTGCCGGAACCAGCGAGTACCAAGGTCGGAAAGCGATCGTCGGAGCCTGCCCGGACCTCTTCGAGCTTCACCACGCGCTGAGGGAACTCTCCCCCATTGTGGCGCCGCTCGAAGGAGACCAGAGCCATCGACTCCTCGATCGGCCCATCGACGCCCTCGATGTGACCCCAGAAGTTGGCTCGGAAGTTCTCAGTGCCGTCCGATGCCGGAGCCGGATTGCGTCCCATGGAGACTCCACGCGATAGGAACAGCTTCACATTCATTCTCTGCTTCATCGTCCCACCCTTTCAAACTAGAAACCACTACAAAAAGATGAGCAAAACCGCACGGTCTTGAACTCACCACTTCTTTCTTAGAAAGTACCATCTTTGAGCCGTTTTCTACTCATTTCAGTCTTACCGTATATTATAGCATACTTGGCATAAAAAAGTCAAGGGGGCGCTAGGGGGCATAGTAATTAGTAAACACAAAGATGAGGCGATTAAAAAGACCTCGTTTCTACGAGGTCTTTGAGCTACTTCTCCCACACCTCTTTCCATCTCTTGGAGGCAGGAAGATTGAAAAGGATTTTCCGGGACTTTTGCTCGTCCTGTTCGATGAGGTCAAGTAGGATATGAAGCGCGTTGATGTCACGCTCGACCATCTCCTTGTTATCGGCTTTGATTTCTTCGTCGAGCCTGAATCGGAGGTGGGCCGCGTGCAGGAACATTAGTCCGAGCGAGGTCGTGTCCGCCATTTGGTCGCTCGTGAGGAGGCCGTGTTCGACAAGCAGGGCCAAGCGATTGGCGACCGTTGGTGCGACGGCTTCGTCGATCATATCACGTTCGCGCTTGGTCTTCGGGCCCGCGACCGGCACTTCCTGTCCCCATTTTTTCCAGAGAGAGGAGATGGGCAGGTTGTTGCCTAGGCCTTCGATGTCGAGTCGGAGATCATTGCCTAATCTGTTCAAGTCGTCCAAGCATTCCTCAAATCTCTTTTCGTCCACATTCGGGTCGGGATTTTTACCGAAGAGCGCTTCATTGAAGCGGTAGCCTTCGACGAGCAGGAGTTGAATCTTTCGGAAGTTTTTGCCGACTCTGTCGGCGCTATCGAGATTGTAGCCGGTGATGATTTTGTGATCAGCGAGGACGCCAAAGTAATTGACATCAGTCCGAAGTTCGGCCGGGAAGAGTTCGCGAAGCACCCACTGGCACCTCTTGTAGCGTTCCGCGCAGATTTCTTCCGGACTCTTCGGCGCCGGTTCCTCACTCCAAAGAGTGTCACCGGCCCAGACGATGACCGAAAGGATTCCAATACCGATAAGTAGATGACGACCAGCGCGTTTCATAGCCCGACTCCTTTCAAAAAGAGGGCTATTTTAGGACAACCCAAGAACTGCCTCAAATATGGCAAAACTCAATCCGGAAGTCAAGTATTTACAAGAAATTGTAAATTGCTACATATCATTGACATATTATATTTTATTTGTTATAATGATAAGGCAATAGGTGGGGGTGATGTGTTTTTCTTCGGTAAGCTCGTTTTTCTGGAGGCACGACATGCCCACGGACTTTACTACTGAATGTCAGGAGTGGAAACCCTCTGACCAACCGTGGTCATGGTCCGACTGGTCATCCTCTGACCAGTCAGTCTTTGGCAGGTGGCCGCCCGGTGATCCTCGGGAAACATCATTGGTCAAATTCTGTCTCGACCTCTACTTCTACCCGGAGTCCCCGGCGCATGCCGATCACATGCGTGATCGGTTCATGAAAACCCTCGCTCATTTGTGCTGCCCCAGCGCAGCACGACTCTACTGCGCACACCTACTCCACCATCAAGCCGAAACTTTCAAGTGATTGTGGCCTCTTCTCATCACTCGCCGCACCCACACACAAAAAGGTGCGGCGTTTTCTTTATCCTATCGGATTTCTGCATTATTCTCGCGTATAAATCAAAGTCCGAGATACTTCGCTCTATTATCATTATGTTCATCGAAGTCGCGAGAGAAAATAGTGCGTTTTGTTTTTGGATCGGAGAGGTAAAAAAGATAATCGGTTTTTTTGGGATTCATGGCGGCAGAGATGGCCGAGGTGCCGGGATTTGAAATCGGAGCGGGCGGAAGACCTCGATGAACATAAGTATTATACGGCGACGGATTGGCATAATCGTCCCGAATAAGGCGCGGGTTCAGACAAGTCAGAAGTCGGCCGGCACATTTCGCGTAAAAAACCGTCGCGTCGATCTGGAGGCCCATGCCGATATTTAGTCGGCGGAAAATGATGCCGGAAACTATCACGCGATCACTGAGCGCGTCGGGTACCTCTTTTTCAACCAGTGAAGCGACAATGATGTTTTCATAAATATCAGCCGGCCGGGATGCGAGCAGGGGCAGGGCTTTGTTCCGAAAATTATCCAAAATCTTTTTTACCACGCTCGCCGGATCGGAATGGAGTGAAAAATGATAAGTGTCCGGCAGTAGAAACCCCTCAAGGCTTTTCGCTTTAACTAAAAACGGATAATCGGCGATAAAATTTTTGGGCAAAAGTTTCCCAATACTCCCCCTCTCTACGATACCCAGCCGCGAAAGCTGAGTGTCGATGTCCAAAACTGTCGACCCCTCGATGATTGGCACCACGATATCTTGCGGGCCCCGAATAAATTTTTCAAAAATTTGAACAACGCTATCACTAGAGCTGACCCTATAAAATCCGGGTTTTAAGAGATGCGCGCCGCCGGAAAGGACTGCGTACCACTTGAAAGAATTGCCGGAACGGATAATACCCCGATCGACAAGATTTTTTATGATCGGATCAAAGGCCGCCCCTTTTTCTATTTGGACATCCATAGAAACTCCCGCCCCGGAAGTCACCGGCGCGAGCGAATAAATAAAATAAGAAAGCAAAAGACTCGCAATAGCCAATAAAATAAGGTGATAGCGGAAAACAGAAAAAATAAGCTTCATTGTATTAGAAATAACTCCTGACGCCAATAGATGCCACTAGACCCATCAGCATACAGCTTACCAATAAGTTCGACCCGCCGTAACTTAGGAGCGGAAATGAGACGCCGATCACAGGCAGAAGTCCCATCACCGAACCGACATTGAATATAAAGTGAATCAAAAAAACAATCATCGTTCCCAAGCAGACAAATTTTGAAAAATTATCGCGAGCTAGATAGCCGATCCAGCCGATGCGGAGTAGGAGAGCCAGAAATGCCGCGAGGACCATAAAACCTCCGAAAAATCCCCATTCCTCGACCAACGCCGAAAAAATAAAATCAGTCTGCGGTTCGGGTAAAAATCCGAGCTGAACCTGCGTCCCCTGCCCAAAACCTTTGCCCCAGAATCCGCCGGAGCCGAGAGCGATCTTGGACTGAATCGTGCTGTAATTATAACCCAGCGGATCTCGTTCGGGATAGATGAGACCCAAGACGCGTTCTTTTTGATAATCCTTTAGAAAACCGCCCCAAGCCCAGACGAGGCCGACAACCGCGCAAGCGAGGCCGATCAAAATATGGCGGGGGCGCAGGCCGGACACGAAAAGATAGCCTATGAAAAGCCCGCTCAAAACCAAGGCAGTGCCCATATCCGGCTGAGCTAGGACTAGACCGATGGGGATGGCCGCGTAAAACAGGGCCAAAAAAATCGTCGATTTATGAGCGATGCCGATATGCCTTTTCGCGAAATAAAATGAGAGCAATAGGATGAGGGCAATCTTCGCGAGTTCGGAAGTCTGAAATTGCAAAGGGCCGAGCGGTATCCAACTGCGCGTACCCCGGATAACCGGCGCCACGAAAAGCGTGAGCACCAGCAAGCCAACGGCGAAAATATAAATAGCCAGCGCGACCGATCGATGCTGAAAAAATGGCCGTAAATCCAACAGCGCGAAAAGCAGAGCCGTCGCGATACCGATCGCGTACCAAGCCAATTGCTGATAAAAAAGTTGTAAGTCGAGACTAGCAATCACAACCAGACTAGCCGTCGCGACAACTAAAAAGGGCAGAACCAAACCGGCATCCAATTTTTTAATGTAAGAAAGCATAACTCAAAATCCATCGCCCCGGGGAGGACGGCCTGATAACGAAAAAATGGTTATTTTATAATTTCCAAATAAACTTGGGTGCGCGAAGGATCGATGGTTGGCAACTCATCCTTGGAAACCGGAATAAAAATTTTGAAAAATCTTTCTTCTCGTGGCGCGAGATCGGCGACAAAAGTTTTCGAAGCGTTTACGAAAAATCCGTTTCGGTTAGAAATGACAGCGCTCAAGTTGGCCCGATCTAATCCGAAAAGATTTTTATTTTGCACGACGCCGGTCACGGCAATCCCCAAACCTTCCGGCTGGGTGGAAATCTCGCGCGTATCAGCCGGCGGTCGTGAGAAGTTGGCGGCCTTGACCCAAGTGGTATCGCCAACCTCAAGCTCCGCGCGCGCAATCGAAGCGGGTGAAAGCTCCTGTCCAGGAATAACGATCGCCTTGATTTCGCCGGGATAGATAAAAGTCGAGTCATCAATGGTCGCCACCAGACTGCCGGCGCCATCAAAGAATCTAATTTTATAGTCCAAAACGGACGCGCCGTAATTTAGATTGGGGTTTTGCAACCGTGCGAAAATCGTCGTCCGTCCATCGACGCCAAAAAACTGAACCGAGGAACTGATAGGCGCGAGACGGCGAAGGGCGCAATCGGCGCAGTTAGGACCGCCGCAATCCACCTCTTCTTCCTCTTGATTTAATTTTTCATCAAAACAGGACGGCGCCGGTTTTAAAAAGCCGTAATATAAGCCGGCCGAAATCACGCCCAAAATTGCGAGATAAAGAGCGCCGTAGAGGATTTGTTTTAATATGCGGGACATATCATCAATGATAATGGATTTGTGGGATTCAAGAAATGCCCCACAACGATTATTGACGAGGATGGCGGGCTAAGCTATGTTTAAGCAAGTTCTTGGCGGCCCTCGTGGGGTCAGCACCCTTTTTGGAGATGCGCCATGAAAAGCGCGATCCTGCCGGTTATCTTGTCGGTCATTTTCTCGGTTGCCAGTTTCGCCCAAGAGGAAAAAGCTCCGGAAAATACACGGGTGTCGGCGGAAGAAGAGGGGGCACAAATCCTCTACGACGAACTGGGCACCAAATTTGACAGCGCGGCTGAGCGAGCGCCAAACGGCCACATTAACCATCTGACTTATCTGGCGGTCATCGCCGAAAACGGGACGATCTTTGACGACGCGGATCGCCAATCACTCGATGAGGCCGGTCGCCTATTCGTCCTTTTCTGGATGTATTATCAGGAAGCCACCGTTCTTATGCCGCCCGGAAGCGACTCCAAGACACTACTCGCAATCTTCGCGGATACGCCGAAACTAGCCCGACTCCGAAAAATCGCCGACGAGTCTGAGAGGATTTCGACCGTGTTTGCCGAAAAGTTCTCCGCGCTTATGAATAAAGTTCCGTCTTCCGCTCGAATGATTAAGTGGCGAGCTGGAGCGCTGGCCGAGTACGCTGATGGCCAAGAAGCCGATAAGCCCGACCTCGCCGAAGAGGCGGACGCGACACCTCAGCCCAAAGAAGCCGAAAAGAAGTAACACAGGATCCCGACAACATTGCTTTTGTCGGGATTTTTATTTATACTATGATAGTCAAAGGCTCCTTTATAAAGGAAAGGGATTAATATGAAGTCCGCGACTGCTCTCATCCTCGCCGTTATCCTTTATCATCCCGGAGTTTACGCCGGCGAAGAAACGGACAAAAAAGCCGCTTATATTTCCGAACAAATCAAGCTCGAATCGGAAAAGTTTATGGGGACGGTTCGCGGTCCGGTCAACGCCTTATTCACTCTCTATAAGCTGAATCCCAGCCTTTGGAGCCAAGACCCGCTGATACGCGATCGATGGATAAAAAATATTGACGACCTGGTGGTCGAAGGATTAATTTCCTGCCGCAAACTCGGTATCGCGCTAGAAAATCTGACTGAACAAAAAGACACCGATAAAACCAGAACTCTAAAAACTGCCTCCGAGTATCTGAATAAACTCCGCGTAGCGACTCAGGGCCTGATGAAAAATATCACCTCGATGAAACTACCCCCTGGTCCGCGCGTCAGCCGAGTAATAGATTTGTGCCGAAATGAAGAAATCGACAATCCGAATGATTTGTTTCTAAACCTCTACCAGGCCGAAGACCGGCTCAATAGACTACTCGGGATAAGGATAAGTCTCGTCGAGCAAATACTCACCGCCGATCCCAAAGCCTTCAAAGAAGCCCCTACCGCAGAATACCTAATCGAACAATGCTGTGACTTGTATCTCGATCCGAAAATCAAATGTTTCGCCGAACTCAAAGAACTCGTGACCCGCACCGATATGTCGTTTGATGCTCGCGCGGGGGCGATTGCCCGAGTCACGGGCTACCTCGTGGTCGCCTCCGACGCCATTGAGATCCGATTGCGCCAGCTAGAAACATATATCCCGCCTTCCTCAAAAATCCAGCACTTAACGAACGAAGCCGAAAAAAGACGCTAACACAAAAAACTCCGCCAAACCGGAGCTTTTTTACAATAAAAAAACCGCTAATCCGCTTAGTAGCTGGCATATCCTACTTTCCCAACCGCCGAGGCAGTAAGTATCATCGGATGCGAATGCTTTCACTTCTCTGTTCGGAATGGGAAGAGGTGGGACACATTCGAACAAAACACCAGCAAATAAGCGGACTAACGGAAAAAACTGTTTTTTATTTTGCAGTACTTAGATGATCGGTTTTACAATTTCCGTTTTTATAAACGGACAAATTCTCTTAAAAGAGAGTGCGTACGATTTATTAGTATCGCTCGGCTGAAACCATTGCTGGCCTTACACCTGCGACCTATCAACGTGGTCGTCTTCCACGAATCGCGCTCCTTGCGGAGCAATGTCTAATCTTGGGCTAGGCTTCGCGCTTATATGCTTTCAGCGCTTATCCCTTCCGAACATAGCTACCCAGCGTTTCGGTTGGTACCAAAGCTGGTAGACCAGAGGTTCGTTCAATCCGGTCCTCTCGTCGAATATCTCTCTTATCACTAAGAGTTCAGACTATATCTTCGCCCTTTCTATTTAAGAAATAGGGGGTCGGCATATTATAGAAGTTCAAAAACCTCTATCCGGCCTGATAAATATCAGGCTCAAGTCGTTACGGGGTCATTCCGATAATTATCGGAGGACTTCCCACGGTATTAACTTTTATCTGTTTTTTTCAAAAGCCTTGAACCGAAAAACCTTTGCAAATAAAAGCCTTCACCGTTATTAGCCGAATTTTCAATCCGAATTACTTCGGAAAGTAGCAAAACTTTACTAGGATCGACTGCCCTCAAACATCCACGCCTGCAACAGGTAGAGACAAACCTGTCTCACGCTTAAATCAATTATTACTAATTGTTTGGACTATACCATCATCCTCTTTTTTCTGTTAAAAGAGGCGGTTGACGTATTAGCCTGATCAAAATCAGACTCCGATTCTCGAAGAATCAAGTCTCTACGGGGTCAATCCAATATGATCGGACGACTTCCCTCGGTATTATCACTATTCATAGCAGGTTATAACCTATGAAAAGGATTCCACCGATATGAGTCAACTTTTACAATCGCGATTACTCGCGATAGCCGCCGTTTATTCGATGTCTAAATTGGGTTTCTTATTTGACGGTTTAAACCCAGCTCACGTGCCCTTTTAAATGGCGAACAGCCATACGCTTGGGACCTTCTCCAGCCCCGCGCTAGGGCGAGCCGACATCGAGGTGCCGAGCGAGATCGTCGATAGGGACTCTCGGATCTCACTAGCCTGTTATCCCCGGGGTAGCTTTTAGCCGATGTCTCCGACCGTTCTATAAAGAATCGTCGGGTCACTAACTTCTGCTTTCGCACCGGCGCCACTTGTAAGTGTTGCCGTTAAGCTGGCTTGTCGGTTTACCGGTCCAGCGCGATTTCCATCCGCGCCAAGCCAACCTTTAAACTCCTCCGTTACTTTTTAGGCATTTGTTAACCTAATTTATAAAACATCTCCGGAATAACATAAGACTTGATAAGCATTTTGAATTTTTCCGACGAATCGCTCATTATATAAATGCGCCATTTGTCGTATTGCTTATGAATGTTTATATTAATTCCGAACTTTTCTTTTAGTGTCTTTTTAATCAATGCTAATTCCGGTTTCTTATATCCAAGAGCGTGGATGATATAAGTTTTATGATGATCTGATTTCCAAGAGCCATCATCCATAAACCATATAGCCAGAGATTGTGGAGATAACAATTTTTTGATTATTTTGGGAATAACCTTTTTCTTACCTAGATAAAATTGCTGTCCATAAAATCTCAAAGCACTGCTCGAATAAGTAGTGAAACCATAACTAACGATATCTTTATTAAACGATTTTTTAATTCTTGCCTTAGGAGGCTGGTTGCACCATTCGGAAAAAATCATGTATAGCCAATCCGTATAAACTTTTTGCTTCACGGAATGTTCGATTTTTAACCGATAAGTTTGGCCATTGTTTTGAGTTTCGAGATGGCCATCGCCTAAAAGCAAACCGATAATAATTTCTCGTTGAGTTTGACTAAGTGACAATGTTTTTTTATGAGTTTCGATAATTTTTGATCTCATAGATTTAAGTTTTTTCCTGAATTTACTAAAGTCAGGAAACTTTGCGTCGCCGCAAAGGTCAGACTATATCTTCTCTGTTACGTGACCATAACAAAGTTCAGCGTATAGTCGTTGAGGACTCCCTCGACATTATGTCAAGGTTGCCTGCTGATTGTCCGTCGTTTCGTTAAAAAATAACGAAAACCACTCTACGCATTTTCACTAAAATCTTAAAACATATTTTAGTAGCCAGAGATACACGGATATTCCAGCATATAGCTGAATTTTACTATCCCCCTAGGTTGAACGGAAATCAACCTTTTGTTGAGGATAACGCCCCATTAAAACTGCCCACCAGGCACTGTCCCGCGACGTTTTTGCCGTCGGGGTTAGACTTTAAAATTTTAAAGATGGCTGTTTCATTGACGCCTCCGCGACATCCGAAAACATCGCCTCAAAGGCTCACCACTACGCTACGCATCAAAATTCTAAAGACAATACCAAGCTACAGTAAAGCTCCCGGGGTCTTTTCGTCCCGCTGCAGGTATCCCGCGTCTTCACGGGAATCGCAATTTCACCGAGTGCATCCTCGAGACAGTTCTCCGATCGTTAGACCATTCATGCGCTCCGGAACTTACCCGGAAAGGAATTGCGCTACCTTAGGACCGTTATAGTTACGGCCGACATTGACGAGGGCTTCGGGCAGTGAGCTTTACCATATTGCTATAGAAAAACCCCCACCGTTAACCTTCTCGCATCGGTCAGGTCTCACCCCCTATATGTCCTCTTACGAGTTTGCAGGGAGCTGTGTTTTTAGTAAACAGTCGCCAGAGATACTTTCGCTGCGGCCCTTCTTGCGAAGGGCAGGCCTTATTGCGAACTTACGGCCGCTTTTTTGCCTAGTTCCTTGAGGATGCCTCACTCGTTCCCCTGAGGCTTCTCGCCTCACCCACCAGTGTCGGTTTACGGTACGATGCCTCTTATACTAATCTTAGAAGCTTTTCTCGGGAGTCTCTTCATCGAAATTAGCCAAGTAAAAACTTAGCCTTACGCGAACACGCGCGATCGCCATCAAAGGCAGATTTCCGGATTTGCCTGGAAATCACCGCTTAATGTCCTCGACGCCAAACCATTAAGGCGCTCCGACTTATGTCCTCCGTCCCTCCATCGAATATAAAAGGCGGGCCGGAATATTAACCGGCTACCCATCAGCTACGGTTTTCGCCATTGCCTTAGGATCGCCTAACCCGTGGTTGATTGCCATTGCCACGGAAACCTTGGATTTGCGGGGAGTCGATTTCTCATCGACTTTGATGGTTACTCATGCCAACATTCTCTCTTCCAAACGCTCCAATCCCCCTCACGGGTGAATCTTCACAGCAGATTGGAATGCTCTCCTACCACTTACCGGCAATAAAGCCGGTAAATCCGCGTCGTCGGTATCTTGCTTAAGCCCCGGTACATTTTCGGCGCCACGAACCATCGAGCAGTGAGTTGTTACACACTCTTTAAAGGATGGCTACCTCTAAGCCAACCTCCTGCCTGTCTGCGGTTAATGACTACCTTTAACACTGAGCAAGAATTTGGGGACCTTAGACGGCGATCTGGGCTATTCCCCTCGCGACTATGGAGCTTTGCCCCCACAGTCTAACTACCACACCTCCAATACGGTATTCGGAGTTTGACTGATTTGCCGAGCTTTCGCCCATTACAAATTAACCAGTAGCTCTACCCCCGTATCGTTTTTGCGTGGCGCTAGTCCGAAAACTATTTCGGAGAGAACCAGCTATTACCAAGCTCGATTAGCTTTTCACTTCTTACCCCAAATCATCCAAGAATTTTGCACAATTCACTAGTTCGGACCTCCCCCTCGCTTTCGCTCGGGTTCATCCTGTTCAGGGTAAGCTCGCCTTGGCTTCGGGTCTTACGATCACCGCACGACGAACTTGCGTCCGCCACGCGCTATTAACACTCGCTTTCGCTGAGCCTTCCTCCGTTTAATCAGAGTTAGACAAGCGATGACCGTAAAGTCGTTGGCTCATTCTTCAATAGGCACACGGTCGTCCGCACGCACAGCACGACAAGCATATTGCTAATGGCATATAGCGAATCGCAGATGGAAGATTTTTTTAAAATAATTCCGTTTGCGATTTGCGATACGCGATTTGCGATACGCCTGTTGTGCTGCGCGCGTTGGACTTCCGTTCCTTGTAGACATATGGTTTCAGATACTATTTCATCCCCCTCGCCGGGGTGCTTTTCACCTTTCCCTCACGGTACTAGTTCACTATCGATCACATTGTATATTTAGCCTTACCAGATAGTACTGGCAGATTCCTTCAAGATGTTTTGGTCTCGAAGTACTTAAGAAAAGAAACAGTAGTTAACTTATTTTCGCCTACGAGGCTATCACTCACTTTGGCGCTTCTTTCCAGAAGCTTCGACTAACAAGTTAATTTTTAACTACTTTTTTGCAAATCGCAAAAAGCGACGAATCGCTCCCTACGATTTACAAAATTGTCTCAATCTTGCAACCCTCAACTGCCCACCCTTGCGGATAAACAACTAAGTTTAGGCTCTTCCCTTTTCGCTCGCCGCTACTTGGGGAATAAAAATTTTTCTATCTTCCTCCGCTTACTGAGATGTTTCACTTCAGCGGGTGCACCTCTAAATCATTTATAGACTTAGATCATTGCGGTTTGCGCAATGGGGTTTCCCCATTCGGAAATCTCCGGATCAAAGGTTGCTAAGCACCTCCCCGAAGCTTATCGCAGCTACGCCGCGTCCTTCATCGTTACAATGTGTCAAGGCATCCACCATACGCCCTTAATCGCGCGCGTAATTGCTTACGCGCACTTGCACTCTCTCTTAAGAGAATGGTCCTATGCTCTCCGAACTTGAAGAAATTCGTTAAACACAGAACACGCATCCGCATATCAGTAACCAAATTGATATGTGATGCTTGTAAAACCGATCATCTAAATACTGCACTGTATTTGAACCCATCCGCAAGATGGATTCGTGATGATACGCGCTTATCAGGCGCGATTTTAATTTCATGTGAAATTGCAATGTTATATACCTTAGAACTCATCCGTTAAAATGAGTTCAAATTGTGTGGATAACATTACTTCAATCAATTATCAATCTGCTTTCGTTCAGACGCTTACGCATTTCTCGGTTTTTAAAAAAACCGCGAGAGTGCGGCTTTTGATTTCTCAAAATAAACATAAAGACCCGAAGGGTTTATGTGCCGCGTTTGTATGTGTAAGCAATATTCATTCAGCGATGCTATGAAGTGTATCAAAACAGCCCAAGAACTGTCAATAGCGATTATTACCATAATCAAAAAGCCCTGCTTTGCGCAAGGCTTTGTATGTTAATTTCTCTTCACTTCACTAGTGGCTAATGACTGCCTTTCTACCACTTCTTCTCTCCCCATTCGACGACACTACCATCAGCGCCGACCGTCCGGTGATACTCGCCTACCTTTTCTATCTTCATCCCGTGACCCACGACCGCGGGCTGGATCGGAGCGAGGCGCGCCTGCGCGTCAAGCTCGACGGTGAAGTAAGTATAGTGGTGAGTCGTGCTTTCGAGGTCGCCGACTCGTTCGCTGAAAACAAACTGCCAAGATGTGTCGCCTACTTTTTTCGCGCTGACATTTTGAGTCGCAATCGGATCGTTTTCGAGATCGATCGAATTTCCGTCCTTCGCATCTTTGACGCGCGCGGAAGCCGAAACTTTCTCGACGAGCGACGGCAAATGAAGAAGGGTATGAAAATAAAGAGTGACTCGAATGGGATCTGTTTTTTCATTCTCGCCGTATCGGATCATCATCGAAGCCGGGTGCGTGTCGGTGAGATTTGTAATTTCCTTGGGCGGTCTTTCGTCGCCCTCGACCGTCATCTCGAGTATCGCGTCAGGCATCGCGCCTTCGAGCATACGGATGTGCTCTACGGAAACATGCAGTGTCCGGATAGCCATCAGCATATCGCGAATGTCCCGAGTGGCGCGCGTCTCGGGCTCAAAGGTCACCTGATCACGGAGATCGCACTTCAAGGCCAGCCACTTAGCTTCGCGCTCCGAGAGCGCCGCATCTTCCGCCGACGCCACCTGCGCGCCAGTGACAGGCTCTTCACCAAAAAGCTTCGCGCCCCCGAAAACGATGGCCGCACCGATAAGCAATCCGAGGACGCCTCGAGCCATTGCATCGCCCAACCCCTGCATAAGATCACCCTTTCAAAATGGGCCTACCAAAGGACTAAAACCATTGTAATACAAACCGTTATAAAAGTAAAACCGGTCCGACAAATTGTCAGACCGGTTATTGAGATTCACTACATCGAGGCTTCTCCGGAAGCTCCGAGATACCCCAAAGCATCCGAAAGACCAATCGCGCGACCCGAGCCAGTTTCGGGTAATTAATTTTATCGTAAGTATCGGTCGGCCTGTGATAATCGGGATGCATCCCGGTAGTGTAAAAGATCACGGGAATCCTAGAGCCAACTGGACGGGCTAGATAAAAACTATACTGGTCGCTGGCTCTAAATGGCTCCGCTGTGAAAATAAAACAAAAGTAACTGCCAGAATCTTTATTGGCTTTATTGTTCAACTCATACAACTCGGGACAGACTTTTTCGTATTTATAATTATCAAAAGGCGTGCCACAGACAAACAGGATATTTTCCGTATCGCCCAGACCTTCTGGCTTAGTAGCATTTCGCCCCACCATATCCAGATTGATGACGGCGACGATATGGCTAATCGGAATCTCCGCCGGAGGACGATGCGTAAACGCTTCCGAGCCGAGCAAGCCCAACTCTTCCGCACCCCAGAGCGCGAAGACAATACTGCGTCGAGGCTTTACCCCTCGCCGAGCCAATTCGCCAAAGCTCTCCGCGATCTCGAGAACTGCCGCCGTGCCGGAGGCGTTGTCATCCGCGCCAAAATAAATCTTGTTTTTCTTTTCACCTTCGTGATCGTAATGCGCACCGATAATGATCACTTCATCTTTTTTCTCGCCCCCGAGAAGCCCAAGCACATTATACGAATGAATAGTATGAACTTCGTCCCTGAAAAGTCCCGCCGTGGCGGAAAAGCTTGCCAAGTAACTTCGTCCAGCCGGTTTCGGATCGCCCAAGGGCGCGAGACCGTATTCCCGGAATTCCCGCTCGAGAAAAAAGGCCGGATATTCATAACCGCCATCTTCCGTCCCCCGCCCGCGCATCCGTTCATGGGCCAAGAGCCGCAGATTTTCAAACAGCTCGACTTCAGTAATGGCGGCCATTGTTTCATCCAATGCCTTCTTTGACTCCGCCCCCTCTTCACCGACAGCAGACACCACCATAACCAACCAGAAAATCATCCCAAACAGCGCTTTCCTATATATACTCATTCTTGACGCTCCTAAAGCGACCTACCACCTATCCCAGATAGCATACAAATAAAGACTTGGGATGTCCATTTTCATAAATAGAGCTTCACGAATAATATATAAAACCGTCATTGCGAGGCTTTGCCTGCCTGCCGGTAGGCGGGGCCGCGTCGAACCGATTGCTATCGGCTCTCCTCGCAATGACGACCTAAAATTATTGCTGACAAGCTTGTATTATTTTTGATTTGCCAAGTAGCACTTAATTTTATATAGTGTGAATAGTTCATTAAGGAGTTCCGAGATGAAGTGGGTTTATTTGGCTTTTCTAATGCTTCTCGCGCCCTCTATTATATACGCGCAAAATGTCGCCGATGAAGAAGCAAGAATCTACGCAAGATTACAGACCGCCCAAAAGGAATTTGAAAAGTTGATTCGTGAATCTCTAAACGGCGTGATACTGCTCTACGAAAAGAAACCAGAACTCTTTCCGGGCGTGGCGCCGAATGTAAAATTTCCCGAGCGCTGGCTCGAAGTGCTAGATGTCGAATCGCTCGTGAGGCATTCGGCCAGTATGAAGAAAAAGGCCGACAATCTTCTGGAAGGCCTCGCGCGCCAGTCTAAAAATCGCGACAAGCTGGCTTTGCTCGGACGAGCGGAAGAGGCTATCGGCTCTATCGAAAGCAACGCCAAAGGCATTGTAGGTATTTTAGAAAAACTCCATCTACCGGAACATCCTAAAATCTTTTCCTGGCTAAAACTAGCTAGACACGACACGGCGGATGACTCTCCTTATCTAGGCGAGGACATAAAAGAGGCAGAAAAACGGCTGGATTTCCTCTTAAAAACCGTCACCAATGTAGCCGCCCACATGGCCGATCTAGGAGAAAAATCGGATATAAACGGATACCTCATAGATGACTGCGGGCAAATATACCTTTCTCCGCGTCTTGAAGCCTACGCACTACTCAAGGGCCTACTCGCTAAACGCGCTGACATCTACGAGAAAGATAAAAAGGAGACACTTAAAAAAATCACTGAGCTCTTCGTGGTCGCCGGCGATGAAATCGAAAAAAAGCTTCGGAATATCTACCACGGCGCGCACATCTCCGAAACTCTTCGCGCCTGGCTCAAAGAAGGAATCAAGAAATAACCACCGGCACAAATCATCGTGTCGTCATTTCGAGCCTGCCCCTGCCTACCGGCACCTGCCTGCCGGCAGGCAGGGCCTTGCGTGGCAATCTTACAAAATTAAAGCCCCAACTTTGTTGGGGCTTTTAAAATTCTATTCCACCACTACAATCTTTCCTCCCACGCCCGGATTGAAATGATTGTGATAATCAAGCGTCATTTTTTTCGTGAAAGTAAATTCGTAGCTCTCGCCCGGCGCCAAAGTGTCGGATTCAAAATCGCCAAAGCTCGTATGAATAGGATGCGGATTGGAAGCAATTCTGATCGGTGCCACATGGCGGTTCACAAATCTGACCATATCCCCGACTTTGACGGTTAATGTGGCCGGAGACAGGGCGTTGTTTTGATAAATAACTTCTTTGACCGGCGATACTTTATCCACGATCGTGACGGGGTTTTTGGTAATCTCGATGACCGCGCCACCCCCCTCGCTTCCGGCCGGAACTATCTCCAGTTCAGGCTTGAACGACCACCACAAAAAACCGACTGCCCCGACGATAACTAATAAGATAATTGTTTTTTTCATTTGCGCGCACCGTCATTGCGAGTGCATCCCTGCCTGTCGGCAGGCAGGCCTGCCTACCGACAGGCAGGCGAAACCTCGCGGTGACAACTTTTTTATTTTTTAAATACCAACTTATATCCCGCGACCAGCGCCGCGATCACGAAGAGCGTCCCTATCAGAACATGATCATTATAACTCAATCCTAACAAAAGCCCGCTAGATTTCAAGAAGGCCTTGGATGGGAAGAGACCGAGAGCGCCAAAAATCGCACCCACGCCGATAATTTTATAAAGCCAACCGGTTGAAATATTCTTGCCCGACAAATTCAAACCGTCCATGCCATATTTATAAAGAGCGAGAAATGGGATCACGATACAGAAAAAATGCACAGCGATGAAGAAAGTCGCCTCATCGAGAGTAAAAACGGTGCGGTCAAGCGTCGGCTCGGCGAAATTGTAATAAATATCAAAAAGTATCGAGGCGCCCATAGACCACACAATGCCGTCCCAGAGTCGCCAGCCGAGCCACCAATAGGCTAAAACAAGAGTAAACCAAACTACCGCCACCTTGACCAAAACATATGGCAAATGCACGGCGACGCCTGTCGCCATATGAAACATCATATCGAGCGCCATCGCCGACATCGTCACCACAAAAGATAATGCTAAAGCTTTTTTTAGGGTCATATTGATTATCATACACGATGACGATGACCGCAACCATGACAATAACCGGAAAATCTGTCATCCCAGCGGATGCTGGGATCCATTACATCATTACTCACAACATCCCAACATTCTGCAGAATGTTGGGATGTTGTGAAATAAAAAATCCGCTCTCAAGCGGATTAAAATGCTAACTTTCTTCTTCGATAGCCAGAGTAAATTCAAATCTCGTATCTCCGGACCACTCGAGCGCGAGTCCGTCTATCGTAACTTCGTAATTATCATTACTAATAAACCTCATCGCTTCCGCCAAACTCTTGCCTTCGGAAAATTTCGTCATTATGGAAGAGAGATGCTCGTTAACTTTTTTCTTAAACGATTCCACATCAATCTGCCGCGGCCTATTTTCAAGATTTTCAGCACGAATCATGCACAACCCCGGATAAACTGAAACATAATGGCCTCCATCGTTACAATGAAGCAAGGTATGCACTGATATGGCCGAGAGTTCCCGATCGAGATTGGACACCTCATCCCATAGCCACATGAAATATCGCCTGCTTTCTCCCGGATAGTAGATGCAGTCATTTACGACGGTCAGCGAGTAATATCTTTTCTTGTGTGGCAACAAAATATAAAGCATCCCTACACCCAAAAAAACAGTGGTCAGCCAAGCGCTATGAGCCTGCGACAAAATAAGCACCATCACGAACAAAACTAGATAACACGGTATGATGATCACTGCTAACAAATCCACTCTTCTCCACCAGCTCATATTTGAATCTCCAAAAGAACTACTTACAACTTACATCAAACTTCAATCTCTAACAAACGGGCCTCCTCGAGAAACGCCTCAAATTCCTCGGCAGTCAGACACTTTCGATCACCTAAGCCCCCACCATCTCTCATCCACTTTTCCCACTCTTCCTTGGTCATTCCCCTTGAGGCGCGCGCGTTCAGCTTGTCCCAAAATATTACAAACCCCATTCCCAAATTAGGCAAAAATGCCGGTCTGTCCTCGCAAAAATAATATTTCGCGACCACCAACCGAAGTTCATGGATGCTATGCACAAACCCCCTCCTTTCGTCATTGCGAGGAGTCGGCGACCTGCCTGCCGGTACCTGCCTGCCGGTAGGCAGGGGCAGGCGAAGCAATCTCTACTAGACAAACCTATTATACTAATTTCAATCTATATTTTCAACTAGCCTACCTAGAGCCATATCTCTCGAGTTGTGACTTAGAAAAAGAAAAAGCGCAACCTTGCAGTTGCGCCTTATTTGTTTGAAGCCGATTAATAATTACATTGACGACAGATCGCCAGGATTCTTCCAGTCCTTTTCGTCGATGTAGGCGTACATCAGGGGCGTGGAAACGCCGGGGCGCCCGATCCAGAGGAAAAAGGGCCGATCGATGAGAATTTTTTGGAGCGAGATTTTAACCGAAGTACGCGTAATAGCGATGGCCACGGCGCTCTTTACCCGAGCACCCCTTTCGTTCATCTTAAACTTCGTCTGCTGAAGCGCTTGAGATACCGTCCAGCCATGTCCCGCCATATCCGTAGTCCACATCCCCTTAAGTCCGGAGATATCTTCCTGCTGATTCAGGTCAATCATCGGGAAAATGACGGCTGTAGCGGGTTCAGGATGATAAAGACTACCCCTAATCACATCGATTCGTTCTATGAGCTCGAAACCAGACAGGGGCCGATCCGCGATGGTCATATAAACATGGTCACCGGACTTAGTCTCGAGCACGACGATCGGATGCGCGTGCTTAGTAGTCGAACAAGCTACGAAAAGTCGTCTATTCTGACCATCAACCTCACTATACTGTCCGATCTCTACGGCGTCATATTGACTATCGCCGCACTTGATCTTTGTCTTCTGCCCAGCCACTAGCCACTCAACCAAGACATCGAGAATTGAGACGACTCCAAATTCGTCCTTATGGAACTTCTCGAGCTGGATATCAAAGCCCTCGTCCTTTAGAACCTTGTTGAGCTCGTCCGCATTACGACTTACCCAGCTACGAAGTTCTTCTTCAGAGAATTTGCCCAACTCTTCCCGGCGCGGGAGCAAGCCCGCAAGATAGAGCTTCTGGAAAGCGTTCTCCGCCTGCCAAGCCCTACTCGGCTTGATGACACCCTCCGCCTTCAAAAAACAAGCATCAATCGGAGGAAGAACCATCGTCTTGCTCATAGCCCACTCCTTTGCAAAAAAAGGGGCCTTACCACTGAAAAACCCGTGGCCGATCGTACTGCGTCCATACTAACAACCAACGCAATTTTTGTCAAATATGGCAAAAACTTCTACTTTGGTTTAGTAGAAGTTGGCTTGGCTGTCTTCTGGAGGTAGCTTATTAATTGGTCCCACGATGCGCCCCCTTCTTTGTTGAGGACTATCAATGCCATGATTTTGGACATGTCCAGCTTGAGCTTTGCGATGTCTTTCTGATCCCATGAGTCAGTCAGGCCGCCAATCTCGCAAAGCATCCGACGGGCCATCGCGTTGCCATCTCTACCAATCGCTAAGATTAATTGATGAAGCTTAAGGAAGTCCAGCACCTGCTTTGTTGAATAAACTATCTGGCATTCCCCCTTTTCGTCTTTCCTCGCCAAAAGGGTTATCTCCAGCGTACCCGATGCCACCGAGGGCTTCCCGCCTACAAAATAGCTCAGAGCATCGCGAGCCGCCTCCCAAAGCGCCACATGAACCGAGAGCGAGTGGGACTGGCCTTTCCAGACCTTGATGATCCGGATGGTTTCTGGGTCTCTATCCATGGCTAGTGCCTCCAAAAAAGGTGCTGACATAAAACTATACCTACGGAGAAGATGAGTCAATAAAAAATCTGTCGTGAAAAACCAATGGACTTGCTCCCCAATAAGCTTTTGAATGATTTTTGATGAATTTCGAGCGAGGCGAAGTTAAAAGTTAGAGACATATACGGCGTATCTGTTGATAACTTTTAACAAAGCCGCAGCCGAAATTCATAAAAAAGAGACGGAATGTTATTGGGGAGCAGGTCTAATATCCCCTTTATTGAGCAATTGCTCAATAAATAAGTATTACTAAACTCAACAACTCACCGCGGTGAGTTGTTTTTATTCAATGGCAGCTTTATAAATTTTTATAAGTATTATCAGTACGGCGTTCGATAGCCAGAATCTTTATCACCCCGCTATTCATCGTAAAAATAATGTGCAGTTGACCCTTTCGCGCCCTAAAGACATCTTTCCGGCCCTGCAATTTTTTAATATCCAAAGATTGTAAAAGCCCAGCGGTGAGCTGGGTGAGTATTTCCTTTATGACCCTGCGTTCTTTGGCGTCAGGTTTTGCCAATAACTTTTCTACACGATCCATGAATTATAGTCGCGCCAGTAACTCGCCGATAGAAACACCGCCCTTTCGAAATTTGGTAAAATCCACCACCGTTTCCCACTCTCCCCCATCCTCTACCGGAGAAATTTTGAAAATGGGCCTGGAACGCCTCACCACGACAAAAGAATCGCCGCGCTTGGTGGCGTTAATATATTTTTCCGTATTTGCCCCTAATTCCTTAAGCCCGATAATTTTTTCCATATTTATTAGTTTATCTTAAGATAAACTTTAATGCACTTCAAGTGAATCAATTTTATAGGATAGGTTATTAAATCTTAGGCAATTGGTTTGTTGGGAAACAGCAACGATACGGGTTGTTTTTTGTTTCTCAATAAAATATAAAGGGCCCTCCGAAGAAGGCCCCTGTGTGGTTGATGGGCTGGACAACTTATTAGTGCCCAAGGCCATCGTTGTGGCAATCTATCTAGTGTAATCAGGGGGGTGTGTTTGTCAAATATTTTTTTATTTTGATTTTTACATTTCTGCTACCATCCCCCACCCTAGTCCTCCCCCTTCTACTAAAGAGGGAGGAAAAAAGAAAAGCCTACCACCTCCCCGAGGAACCGCCACCGCCGGAGGAACCGCCACCAAATCCACCGAAGCCACCTCCGCCGCCGAAACCGCCTCCCCCGCCCCAAAAACCGCCGCCACTATGGTGATCCCACGGACCACGCCCACGGAGATCCGCGAATGCGCGCGAAACAAAAAAATCAAAGAGCAAACCGATGATGGTCAAAATACCGATCGCCAAAAATCCGGTAAAAAGAAAACCGTAGATAAGTCCGACGATCGCGCCCACCACGCCTCCGATCACGCCTCCCAACCACCAAGATTTAGTCGAGCCGAGCGCGCTGGATGTCCAGATGATAAAAAAGAAAATAAGAGGCCAATAATATTCTACCAATCCGAGCCAATTTGGTTTTTGCGATGAAACTATCTCCTCGCCTCGGATAGCGCCGGCGATCGCGTCAACTCCGGCTGAGATGCCACCATAATAATCCCCATTTTTAAAATACGGCGTGATAATTTCGCGAATAATAATATTGCTTTCGAGATCAGTCAGCGCGCCCTCGAGACCATAACCGACCTCTATCCGCATCTGCCTATCTTCTATCGAAACCAAAAGCAAGACACCATTGTCCGCGCCTTTTTTCCCAATCCCCCATTTTTCAAAAATCTCGACAGCCTTGTTTTCGATTGTTTCGCCCTCGAGACCCGGCAAAATAGCCACTACCACCTCGTGCCCGGTCTCGCGCGCCAAACTAGCCAACCGCTCTTCCAAATCCACTTTCTGTGCTGAAGACATCGCGTCGTAGTAGTCGTTTAGATAGCCCAGGGGCTTCTCAAGGTTTGGGGATTGGGCGAAGGCGAGGAGAGGGAGGAAAAATAAGGAGATTAAAAAGAAATTTTTTGTCATTATAAATCAAGCAAATTTGTCACCCCAGCGAAAGCTGGGGTCCATTACATTAAAGTGGTGGATTCCCTGCCTACCGGCACCTGCCTGCCGGTAGGCAGGCCTGCCTGCCGGTAGGCAGGAATGACAGAAAATGGTATTTATAATTCCACTTTTGGCGCCACCTCGGAACCAGATACCGCCTCAAAGTATTCTTTCTCAACAAAGCTAAACAAAGAAGCTAGAAATTTGGCCGGAAAACGCTTCACGACCAAATTATAATCACGGACGCCATCGTTATAGCGCTTGCGTTCCACGCTGATGCGGTTTTCCGTGCCTTCGAGCTGAACCATCAAGTTTTGAACAGCCTCGCTGGAGCGAAGTTGCGGATAATTTTCGAGCACCACAAGTAAACGGGCAAATGATGACTCCACTTCATTTGCGGCACCGACTTTCTCGGCCACATTTCGCGCACCCGCGTATCGCGACCTCGCGTCAGCCAATTTACCGAAGACTTCTTTTTCTTGATTGAAAATGCCCTTGACCGAGTTGGTCAGGTTCGGAATCAAATCAAAACGCCTCTGATATTGCGTCTCGACTTGCGCCCAAGCGCTATCCACGCCCTCGCTCCCCGTAACTAGTTTATTATATGTCCCCCACGCGTAAAAACCAGCAAACACCACGACTGCCAAAATAATATAAAAGATTTTTTTATTCATCATAGCTAAATCCTAGCAGTGATTGCTTTATTTTTCAACTTATGCCCATACTAATAGAAGTTCTTTGAAGGGGGATCGTATGGGCTATGGACGGCTGTATTGTGGCTCGCCGATGACCACCGAGACGGCCACTAAACTTGTCCGAGAACAGAGTTTGTGCAAAAATCTTATCAAGTATCTATCATTTTCTTTTAAATGTGGCGAGGAGATCTTGGCGGCACATGATCATGTCTTCAAATGCAGATCTTGCGCCAAGCAGATCCAGTTTTATGTGCGAGTAGATGCACTGCATTATGATCATTTTTGTGATTTTGATTTGGCAAAATTCTGGCGAATTGCTTGGATGCGTCTAGAAATAAACGAGCTCCGCGGAAGCTATCCATATCTTGGTAATGTATGCCCCAAAATCCTCAACCCAACGGGAGAAAGAAATGGGGCGGAGACTATTCAAATTCTGACCGAAAGCAAGTGGCTAACTGAACATTTGTTGCACTGCAGTTACTGCCAACTAATAAGACAATACTATTGGCAAGAATATGGTAATCATGGCCGAATTGCGCCGGAAGATTGGGGGTTATTTCCGGTCTTTCATCCCGAAGATAAAGTCCTTGAAAACCTGAGGGCAAACGATCGAGAATGGATCGAGCCACGGATTGCCATCAACTATTACCTAGATAAGGAAGTTTTTCGGGCTTACACGCAGAAACCCCGCTGGGTTTTGAAGATGCAACATTGGTGGCGCGAGCAGATTGACCGCCGAATCGGATCCTTCATATCCTCTTGGAGAATAACCTCTAACCCCTTTTCTCCCAGTCATCCTCGCTATGTCTGGCAGCACCGGGACAAAATTATTAGACTCGTGCTAGCCCACAACCTCAATAAAGCGGAACAACTTTACCGCGATATACTATCAGGTAAGGAATCACTCGCTACGAACAGCCCCAAAATCATAGCGCTTTGTGAACAATAAATCGCCCGAATAATTTTCGGACGATTTTTATTTTTAATTTAAAGTGACGACCTTTTTGCTATACTAAAATCAAGGTCTAAAAAAATAAATAAATTATATGTTTAAAAATCAAAAGGGTTTAAGCACTCCATTATTAATAGGCATCATAGCGCTGGTAGCTCTCGTAGGAGCGGCGATGTTTCTCGGCGGAGATGAGGAAGAAGAATATTTCGCTCCGGTAAGCGATTTAAACTACCAAGACGGAGATGAGGCGCCAGTGCAAGCTCCAGTGAAGATCTCTGGTTCGTCCATGGGCGTCACAAATTATACCAAAACTGCTTACGACAAGGCCAATGCCGAGGGTAGACTGATCATCGTCTTCTTCGACTCCCCTACTTGTGGCGAACAATGCCCGCGTGAGATTCCCATAATGAAAACAGCCTTTGCCCAATACGGCGATCGCTCAATAGCCGGATTCATCGCCGATATCACCAAAGAAAAAGCTTTCGCGAATAGCTTAAAAATCTTCGCGCCGGACGGCAAAGCGGTAGTTTTCAAAAACAAACTCGAGGCATGGTCGCCGTTGAGCTGGGGACAGTTTGATTATGAAAATTATATCGAGATATATACCTACGGCTCCGAAGATGAATAGCGAGTTCATTTAAAGAAGATGACCCATAAATTTATGGGTCATTTTTGTTTTTACTAGCCAGTCAAGCCTTGAGCGCTATTTCTTGCGGCCTCTTCCCTTTGCTCCGCCACGGCTTTGATGATTTTCACGGCTTCCGACAAATCGTTAATGATAAAATCCGCGCTGACTTTCCGATTATACTCTCGGGCAAGTAGGATGGTGACACAACCAGCGGCGGCCCCGGCTGCCATATCGGCATCGCTATCCCCGACCATAAAAGATCCTGCGAGATTGATGCCGTATTTGTCCCCCGCCGCGATGATCATACCCGGAGCCGGTTTTTTCATCGGACAATTATCTTTGGACCGGTGCCGGCACATATACCAATCATCTAGCGGAGCTTCCCTCAAAAACCTCTGATGAATCTCCGACCATTCAGCTCCGCTCACATAACCATGCGCGACATCCGGCTGATTGGTGATCATGATGCTCATATATCCGAGGTCTCGGATATCGGCCAGAGACGAATGAAGTCCCGGAATCAATTTGTATTCCCGCATAGAGAATGGGGCAGTCAAAACTTTCCGGAAATTAGGACGATGCACGATCTCGAGCATTGTCCCATCGCGATCGAGAAACACGGCTCGGCGAGGCATAGCGGTCTCCTTTGAAAAATGTTGCCAAGGAGCAAGTCTAAATATAAAACTGCCATATCGCTAAGGCAGTTTCTGTTTGATATACTTATTTTATAATCTCAAAGGTCGTGTCATTGTATTTCTCGACCCTGCTCGAAAAATAAATAATATTCGAGCTTGGTAGCTTGAGGCTAACTTGTCGAGAATTTACTTTCTGAATTTTTAAAAATATGGCAAAAAATATTTTAATTATAGTTTTGGCTTTAGCGGTTTTAGGCGGAGCGGCCTATCTCATAAAGGTTTCCCAGCCGCGCGTCGCGGTCGCGACCTTAAATTCGCAAAATAAATCCAACCAAGCCGGCACGGCGACTATCACCAATCTGCCAAACGGGGGCTCGCGTGTCACTATCACGCTTTTTGGCGTCACAGCCGGAGTCTTGCAACCGTCCCATATTCACGCCGGAACCTGTGAAGATCTGGGCGATGTCAAATATCCGCTTACCAATGTTCTAAACGGCGACGCGATTACGGTTTTGAATGTCGATGTAGCGACTCTCGGACGCGAGATGCCGCTGGCCATCAATGTGCATAAATCGGAAAGAGAACCCCAAATCTACACCTCCTGCGGCAATCTCCTGTTTCCATAAAACTTGACATTAAAAACTCCCGAGTAGGGAGTTTTTAATTATATTTATTAGGGAGCAAGTCTGTTATATCAAAATCAAGGTCGTCGCCACCACTAAGAGAAAGGCTATGAGCCAACCAAGGGTAGCGAGAAGAAGAATCACCGCCTGTTTTCTCGCGCCCTCCAGATACAACATAATAGGTTTACCCAAGACCAAGAGGCTGGTGACGGAAGCCGAGATCACGAATAGTAACAAAGCGAAAAGAGGTATGAAAAAACTAGATCCATCACGGCCGAAAATCTGCTGACTATGAAACCCGAGCCACGCCACGCCGAAAATATATACAAACACTCCCACCGCACTCAAAAAACTCCTCAAAAAGATGGACATGTTTTTCATATGCTATATATAACCATCCATTATGCCCAAACGGCTCGCTGTCGCTCGCCTCGGTTTGGGCACCGCCTCATCCGAATTTTCTACTGAAAATCCGGACTCCAGCGTTCGATTCTTGCTGTGTTCAGAATATCCCACCATATTAAATAAGCCCCTCATGGGGCTTATTTAATATGGTGGTGTCATTATATCATTTGCTCGAACTTTCTTTGAGCGAGAATGAATCGTTCCGCCACTGCCTCGCAGAGCCTCGGCAACCCCGAAAGAAAAAACACTCCTTGCATTTCTGATTTGGCGGGGGTGAAATTTCTTTTGAAAAAGGAAAGGGTGTTTTTCTTTCGGGGTTCTGCCCTCCAAGTATTCGGGCAGTGTGGCGGGGCGAAATGCGGACTCGGCAAAGCGAAAATCTTTTTTTCTGGGGGAAAGGATTTTTCGCTTTGCCTCGACTGATTTTCCGCGCGGAGGAGGGGTCTGGGGAGGAATCCGCGCGGGCTTCGGCTTTCTTTTTTGAAAAAATCGGCGGCTACTAATTTAAGCAAGAAGCCGTTGAGCTTCTTCCCAATTTATCACATCAGACCAATTTTCGACAGGAGTTTTACAAAGTGCTTCCTTTTCACTATGTTCACCTGAATAAGCATCAACGGCTTCTTTCAAAATCTTTACTTTGTATCCGCGAAAATTAAATTCTTGTGCGGTACAAAGCACGCAACAATCGAGAGTTAGTCCGACCAAAACAACCTCCGTGTCTTCTGACTTGCCAATTACTTTTTCAATCCACCCACTAAACTTTTTCGGGTCTTGATAAGGAATTCCTGGTTGTTTTGTCGGATCGCCGATATTATCTCTTACCCAAATCGGCGAGTTCATACATTTTATCCAAATATCTTTTTCTTTCGCCGATTCGGGTATTTCTGATTCATAACCCCATTCGCCAGGGTGGCAACAATCGCCTCTGTCGCCAGGTCTTGGTTGGCGATAATCAGAGATAATTTCGGCGATTTTAAGATTGTTCTGCTCCAAAAATGGAACAAGTGTATTTTTCACAAAATCAACCGAGGGACGTGGTTTATAGCAAACACCGCCTTCGGCGGTAAAATCTTTTTGAAAATCAATTGAAACGATTTTGGTTTTCATAAATTTTCTAATGGGTAAATATCAAAAGCAACTTCCTCGTATGGATGAACGCTTTTTACTTTTTTAATAACTTCTTTCAAAATTTCTCGTGGCACAATTACTTCAATTCTTTCCTCCTCAACTGCTTCATATTTTCCAGCTTCACCAATAGCGGGATTTGTCTTTTCATTTCCACGAAACCGCCCAGTGCCACGAGAAGAAAAAGAGCAGAGGTCATAATTTCCAATTTTTCCAGCTCCTGCTTCGCCAAGAGCTTGACGCACGACGTCAGTGTGAGAGAGCGGAACAAAAACGACGAATTTTACATTTTTTGTTTCCATAATTTATTTTCCCTTCGGTTCAAATTGGATAATTTGGAAACCGTATTTTTCGACTTCTTCGGGCGGCCAAAAAGTTTGGCCTTTGGTTTTGAGAATATAAGTAGCGATAACCTCAACTTTTCTACCAGTGTATTCTTCCTCGTCTTTATCCCATTCCTCCAAAACCAATGTATCACCTTCGTTTACCTCAAAATCGGCAAGGCGCAATTCCAGCTTTTTCTTGCCAGAGATAATTTTCTCAAAATATTCTCGCCAAACTTTTTTATGGATTGTTGTCATAAATTAATTTAATATTTTTGATAAATCTCCGTTAAGTATCCTGGGTTTCATTCCTAAAATTTCTTGCTTGTATGAAAGCTCTGATGATACAGGATTCAAAATATAAATCTTTTTCTTAAGATAAAATGCAACACCTATTTCAATCAAAGTATTACCACCGACATAGCCGTTAATACCTCTTTTTTCATGGTTAACGACTAAAATTCCATCGCACCAGTCAATTTTTTCATAATGGTCGTTAATCGCACCTTCTTTCATATTCCAAATCTCATGTCCTGCGGGGAATGCATCAATGCCACCATTTTGTTCGATGTATTGACCAAAATACACTTTCTTGCCACCACTAAATTCTTGAGGAACCTCCAAAGCAAGCTCTGGAATTTTTACTTCATGACCATTCTTTTTCAGCTCATCTCTGGCTGATTCCATTTCTTTATAAAATCCGATACTACCGCAAATTGTTATTTTTATATTTAAATTATTTTAAGTTCTCTTAACCATTCGTACCAAACAGGCTCAAGACCGGGCGATTTTTCCCAAACACTTTGTTCTATATCACCACGAAGGTATGTTTCAGTTTTTGACGCAAGTAATAACAAATCATCTTTTTTATAAAAAACCGCCTGTTTCGTCTCATCTTCACTTCTTTTAATTTCGCCAGTAGCTTCAATTTGATAGATTTTCCAATAGTGCCAACTTCCGCCCTCGCGCCTGCAAGGATTTTCTTTTCTACCTTCAATTAGAAGCTTTATATTTTGTACCACTAGTCCAACTTCCTCTTTTAGCTCTCTTTCGGCTGATTCTTCAAAAGAATTATCTCCATCAACATGACCAGCTGGAGGCGCGAAACCAAATGGCGGTTTTCTTCTTTCGATAAGCAACAAACTGCCGTCTCTCCATACCATCATTCCCACACTTTTGTTGTCGCATTTTTTGTCCATATTATTTCAATTTCTTCGCAAGTTCGGTTGACGAAGAAATTATTTCTCGAAAAAGTACACGACGACAAAGTTCTTCGTCATCGCCATTCAAAGCGTAAATGGGTTTGCCAAGCGCAACAGCATATCCAATTTCTAGAGTTGTACTATTACCTGCGTAGCCGTCTTTGTTAAACACGAAAACGACATCTGCCATTTTTATTTTATAAAAATGATCGTGAGTCAATCCAAGTGCTACAAATTTTTTATAATCGTCCGATAGCTTTGCCCACTCGTCTTGTCCAGAGTGTAAATAAGGTTCATATACAACAACACCGAGCTTCTTTAGTCGCTTGGCAAACTCTCTTATTTCTGGCTTAAAGCGGCGACTGCCGCATATTACAACGGTTTTCATATTTATTTTGTTAGTAAATCGTCCACCGAAACTTCAAGGGCTTTCGCAATCTTTTGAATTGTCTCAATGGTAGGGTTGGGGCTTTCGTCTAACTCTATCTTAACAACCGTATTGAGCGACAAATCAGCAAGTTTAGAGAGCTTATCTTGCGAAAGCCCTTTATCTTGTCTGTATCGTTTGATGTTCTTGCCTATTGTGGACATAGTAGATTATAATGTATGGAAAGTGATATAATACTTTTATGACTTGCAAATCAATTATAACAACTTTCAATTCTTTTCTCAATGCCCCGCAATTACTCGTCTAAAATGACACCATAGCCCTCTCGGATGAATGATATAAAAAGACACCGAAATTGATAGGTATATAATAGAGCGAAAAGTCGTTTATACAACTCTAAATATATCTATC
>Ga0080064_1002650_pt1 | contig 29310 bp, 16 predicted proteins | sample Subgrocontami54m_FD_69260 | JGI IMG/M metagenome (GOLD analysis project Ga0080064, IMG submission 69260) | Subsurface groundwater microbial communities from S. Glens Falls, New York, USA - GMW46 contaminated, 5.4 m (SPADES assembly) (version 2) ...
AGGATTTCTCCGGCTGGATGATCTGCACCAACTCGACCTTGTCGAACTGGTGCTGGCGTATCATGCCGCGCGTGTCCTTGCCGTAGGAGCCGGCCTCGCTCCTGAAGCAGGGTGTGTGGCAGACGAATTTGAGCGGCAGCAACTCGAGCGGCACGATCTCGTCGCGCACCATGTTCGTGACCGGCACTTCCGCGGTCGGGATCAGATAGAACTTGCCTTCCTCGCCGCGCGGCACGGCAAACAGGTCCTCCTCGAATTTCGGCAATTGCCCGGTGCCGCGCAGGCTCGCCGCATTCACCAGGTAAGGCGCATAGACCTCGGTGTAGCCATGCTCGCGCGTATGCACGTCGAGCATGAACTGGGCAAGGGCGCGGTGCAGGCGCGCGAGCGCCCCGGTCATGAGCGAAAAGCGCGCGCCGCTGATCTTGGTGGCGGCGGCGAAATCGAGCATTCTCAGTCCTTCGCCGACGTCGACATGGTCTTTCACCGGAAAATCGAACTGCCGCGGCGTGCCGTGGCGGCGCACCTCGACATTGTCTTCCGCCGACTGCCCCAACGGAACGCTCGCGTGCGGCAGGTTGGGTATCACCAGCAGGAAATCCTGCAGCTTCGCCTGGGTCTGGAGCAGCTTTGCTTCAACGGACTGCAGCTCGGCGTTTGCCTGGCCGGCTTCGCCCATCAGCGCCGAAACATCATCGCCCTTGCCCTTGGCCTGGCCGATGCGCTTGGCCAGGCTGTTGCGTGCGGCCTGAAGCTCCTGGGTACGCGTCTGCACCAGCTTGCGCTCCTGCTCCAGCATCTGAAACGCCGCGCCATCGAGATGGAAGGGTCTGGCCGCGAGCCGGTTCGCGACGCCTTCAAGATCGTTACGCAATAATTGAATATCGAGCATGGGGGAATCGAGGAAATCCGTGTTAATCCGTCGCTAGGATTTTTTCGCTTTTCTGTCGAGCTCGCGCAGGTAGGCAAGCTTCTCGGATATCCTGGCCTCCAGGCCGCGCGGCGTCGGCCGGTACCAATTCACTTCGGGCATGCCTTCCGGAAAATAATGCTCGTCCGCAGCGTAGGCGTCCGGCTCGTCGTGGGCGTAGCGGTATTCGCGCCCATAACCCAGTTCCTTCATCAGCTTGGTCGGGGCGTTGCGCAGATGCTCCGGCACCAGTCGCGACTTGTCTTGCCCGACGAACGCACGGGCGTCATTATACGCCACGTACACCGCGTTCGACTTCGCGGCGCAGGCGAGATAGATCACGGCCTCGGCCAGCGCCAGCTCGCCCTCGGGCGAGCCCAGCCGCTCGTAGGTCTCGCAGGCATCCAGCGCAAGCCGCAGCGCGCGCGGATCGGCGAGGCCCACGTCTTCCATGGCCATGCGCACCAGCCGCCGGCCGAGGTACAGCGGATCGGCGCCGCCATCGAGCATGCGCACCATCCAGTACAGCGCGGCGTCGGGGCTGGAGCCGCGCACGCTCTTGTGCAGGGCCGAAATCTGGTCGTAGAAGGCATCGCCGCCCTTGTCGAAACGGCGCAGATTGCGCGACAGCGCGTTGTCGACGAAAGCGCCGTCGATGCTGTGCTCGGTCTCGCCCGCGGCGGTCTGGATGAGCTCGAGCAGATTGAGCAGGCGCCGCGCGTCGCCGTCGGCGAGCCCGATCAGGCGTTCGCGCGCGCTCGCGTCGAATTGCAGGCCCGCAAGCAGGCCGCCGGCGGCGCGTTCGAGCAGCTGTCCGAGTTCCTCGTCGTTCAGGCTGTTGAGCACATACACCGCGGCGCGCGACAGCAGCGCGCTGTTCACTTCGAACGAGGGATTTTCCGTGGTGGCGCCGATGAAGGTGAACAAGCCCCGCTCGACAAAGGGCAGGAATGCATCCTGCTGCCCCTTGTTGAAGCGATGCACCTCGTCGACGAACAGGATGGTGTGCCGCCCGGATTGCGCCAGCACGGCTTCGGCGCGCTGCACCGCCTCGCGAATGTCCTTGACCCCGGAAAACGCCGCGGACAGGGCGATGAATTCGGCGTTGAAGGCGTTGGCCATCAGGCGCGCCAGGGTGGTCTTGCCCACGCCCGGCGGCCCCCACAGGATCATGGAATGCGGCTTGCCCGATTCGAAAGCCAGGCGCAGCGGCTTGCCCGGCCCGAGCAGATGCGGCTGGCCCACCACGTCGGCCAGGGATTGCGGGCGCATGGCATCGGCCAGCGGCGCCGCGGGTTTAGGAACTCCGAAAAGGTCGGTCACGGATTCACGGTTCGTGGTTCGTGGGTCGTGGTTCGTGGTTCGTGGGTCGTGGGCCGTGGGTCGTGGGTCGTGGTTCGAACAACGAGCAACGAACAACGACTCACTCGCCGATCACGTCTGCGCCCTTGGGCGGGACAAACTTGAACAGCGCCGTGTTGAGTTTTGGATTGCGGCGCAAGGCGGTGAACTTCAGCACCGTGGTCTGGCCGAAGCTGTCGGCCAATTCCATGATCTCCAGCCCGGAGAAACCGAAGCCCATGCGGATGGTCTCGAAATTCGATTCTTTCTCCCGCGGCACCGCCTCGACCCATTCCAGACCGTCCTTCTGTCCCCGGTCGCTCAACTTGAAGGCGCGCTCAATTTCGTTGCTGCCGGCGAGCAGCGCCGCCGGCGTCGAACCAAGCGCGCGGTCCAGACGCCTCACCGTGACCTGGTTCAGGTCCGCGTCATAGACCCACACTTTTTCCCCGTCGCCGACGATCAACTGGGCGTAGGGCTTGGCATAAGTCCAGCGGAACCGGCCGGGGCGCGAGAAAGCCAGGGTGCCGCTCGCCTCCTGCGTCAGCTTGTGCTTGCGGTCGTAGACTTTCTGCTCGAATTCGCCCTGCGCCGACGCCGTGGCCGCGATGAAACTGTGGAGCGCGTCCAGACCCGAGGCGATGGCGCCGCCTGCGGGCAGCAGCAGCGCGGCAAGCAACAGCATCCGCAGCCGCATCGCTTTAGCCCTCGGCCCGGTTGGGCACCAGAACTTCGCGGTTGCCGTTCGGCTGCATCGCCGAGACCATGCCCGCGTGCTCCATCTGCTCGATCAGGCGCGCCGCGCGGTTGTAGCCGATGCGGAGGTGCCGCTGCACCAGCGAGATGGAAGCACGGCGCGTGCGCAATACGATTTCCACCGCCTGATCGTAAAGGGGATCGGTCTCGCCGCTCGCTTCGAGCGCGCCGTTCGGCTCGCTGCCGGATTCGTCCGCATCGAGCACGCCGTCGATGTAATCGGTTTGTCCCATTTTCTTCAGATAAGCGACCACCTTGTGCACTTCGTGATCGGCGACAAAGGCTCCGTGCACACGCTGTGGCAGCCCGGTCCCGGGCCGCAGGTAGAGCATGTCCCCCTGGCCCAGCAACGCCTCCGCGCCCATCTGGTCGAGGATGGTGCGCGAATCGACCTTGCTCGATACCTGGAACGAGATGCGCGTCGGAATATTGGCCTTGATCAGCCCGGTGATCACGTCCACCGAGGGGCGCTGCGTCGCCAGAATCAGGTGTATGCCCGCGGCACGCGCCTTCTGCGCCAGGCGCGCGATCAGTTCCTCCACCTTCTTGCCCACCACCATCATCAGGTCGGCGAGCTCGTCGATCACCACCACGATATAAGGCAGCGGCGCGAGAAACTGCGGCTCGCCGGTCTCGATCGTGGTCGGATCCTGGATCGGACGGCCGGCCTTCTGCGCCTCCGCCACCTTGGTGTTGTACCCCGTGAGCTGGCGCACGCCGAGCCAGGACATGAGCTTGTAGCGCCGCTCCATCTCCGCCACGCACCAGTTGAGCGCGCTCGCCGCCTGCTTCATGTCGGTCACCACCGGCGCGAGCAGATGCGGAATGTCCTGGTATACGGACAGCTCCAGCATTTTCGGATCGATCAGGATCAGCCGCACCTGGCGCGGCTCGGCCTTGTACAAGAGCGACAGGATCATGGCATTAATGGCCACCGACTTGCCCGAGCCGGTCGTTCCGGCCACCATCAGATGCGGCATTTTTGCGAGGTCGGCAACCACGGGCTTGCCGGCAATATCCTTGCCCAGGGTCAGGACCAGCGACGAGTGCATATCGTGGTAGACCTCGGAACCGAGGATCTCCGACAGCCGCACGATCTGGCGCTTGGGATTGGGAATTTCCAGCCCCATGCACGACTTGCCGGGGATGGTCTCGACCACGCGGATGCTCACCACCGACAGCGCCCGCGCCAGGTCCCTCACCAGGCTCGTGATCTGGCTGCCCTTGACGCCCACCGCCGGCTCGATCTCGTAGCGCGTGATCACCGGGCCCGGATAGGCGGCCAGCACCTTCACCTGCACGCCGAAGTCGGAAAGTTTCTTTTCGATCAGACGCGAGGTGTATTCCAGGGTCTCGACGCTGATCGCCTCGACGTCGCGCTGCGGCTCGTCCAGCAGCGACAGGGGCGGCAGCGGCGTGTCGGGCAGGTCCTGGAACAAGGGCGCCTGCTTTTCCTTGTTCACGCGCACGGACTTGGGGATCTCGACCACCGGCGCTTCGATCCGGATCGGTTCGCGATCCTCGATGATGCGCTTCTTGTCCTCCTCCAGGACTTCCTCGCGCTCCAGCGTCGCTATTTCGCCCGCCTTGCGGTCCTGGCGGCGCTGCCAGCTTTGCAGCACGAACCCATACGCCGATTCCAGCGCCGCGCCGGTCAGTTCGATGGCGGCAAGCCAGGAAATGCCGGTGAACAGGCTGAGACCGATCGCAAACAGCGTCAGCAATATCAGCGTCGCCCCGGTAAAGCCCAAAGTGGCGGAGAAGTTGTTGCTGACCACGGCACCGAGCATGCCGCCGGGTGCCAGCGGCAGCGTCGCCTTGAGGGTGTAAAAGCGCAGCGCTTCGATGCCGCAACTGGCGGCGATCAGCACGGCAAAGCCGCCGAGCGCGATGATCAGCGGGCGCTGGTCCAGCAGCCGCCTGCCGTCCAGACGGCGATAGCCGGCGACGACGATGTAGGCGAGGAGTACCACCAGCCAATACGCGGAAATGCCGAACAGATACAGCAGCAGTTCGGACAACCAGGCGCCGGCGCGCCCGCCGGCGTTTCTCGCGGCGGCCACTGCGGTACTGTGAAACCAGCCCGGATCGGACTTATCGAAGGTGACGAGAACCAGCAACAGGTAAATCGCCAAAGCAACCAGCGCAAACCATTTGGATTCGCGCAGCAGAGCCGCGACTTTCCCCGGAAGGGGCGGCGTATTGGTTCGGTTCAGGGTGTTCATAGGCTGCCAGACGACTATCCACCCATTTTACCCGCTTGGCCCGTCCGGCACCAAAGCATCCCCGCGACGGCCGAAAATAAAAATCCCCGCACCAGGCGGGGATTTTTATGATCGGAGAATGGTGCGGATCAGCGGCGGACGACGCATTCCTGGTTCTTGCCCGCGTTCACGGCTGCGCCCGTCATGATGCTTTGGATAAAGGTCGCCGGCGGCGTGAACTGCAGGCCCGGATCCGTGGAAAGGAAGCGCGGGCGACTGTTGCGATCCGAAATGGCGCCGAACTGGCCAGCAAGGAAATTCTGCGAGCCGGCGCTGGTGGTCGCAATGATCTCGCCGTCGGTCACGCTCACGTACACGCTGGGTTCGAGGTTTTCGCTGGAGTTCGGCTTCGGGCAAGGCGTGGTCACGCAGTCATCGGCGCCGTAGCTGGTGCCTCGGATGCCGATCGTTGCAGTTGCCGTGCCCAGGGCGTAGGCGTCCTGGTTGCCGCGCTTACCCACCAAACCCGTCACCGCCCGCAGGCCGCCCTTGACCAAGCCGAATATGAAGCTGTCCTTCTCCGGCTCTTCCTGCTTGAACTGGAACTGCTCGATTTTCACGCTGGTGTTCGGCTTGAGCGTGATCATCCCGCCGTCGGAAAACTTGATCTGCGCGTAGCTGTCCTTCTGCGTGTTGATGGTGTCGCCGCTGCGGATCTCGGATTTCTGCGACAGTATGCGCACGGACCCATCGGCTTTGTGCACCGACAGCGTCCCCGATAGTTGCGATACGCTACCCGTATTGGCCCAAATGGCGGTCGATACCAAGCCCAAGCCCAGAATAGCAAAACATTTCAAGGCCGTACGATAAGCTTGCATGTTCTTACTCCTCCTTGCGCGACGGCAACCTGCACCGCCCTACTCGCTTTTACCCAGAGTCAATATAGTCTACTCCCTCACCGGGAGCCGAGGAACAAGTTCACATACCTGACAAATTTTTCCGATGTTTGGCCGGGAAAACAGGCTCCCAGCCAGGGAATGTGCCGTAATTCGTGAATTAATTCACCCAATTGCCGCTATTCCGACAGCAGGATATTCTCGCGGATGACGATCGTGTCAGCGCGCACCTCGATATACCCGGCTTGTTGCAGGTGCTTCATCACCCGGCTCACCATCTCGCGCGACGCGCCGATCATGCGCGCGATATCCTGCTTGGACAGCTTCTTGGTCACCACTTTCTCCCCGTCGATGACTTCGGCCGTCTCCAACAGCAACCGCGCCACGCGCCCGAAGACATCCATCAGCGCCAGGCTCCCGATCTGGTTGTCCGCTTCGCGCAAGCGCTTTACCAAGCCGCGCATCACGGTCATGGCCATATCGAAGTTATCGGCCAGACAACGCTTGAAATCCGGCTCGGAAATGCAGATGAGCTCGCACGGTTCGAGCGCCACGATATTGGCCGAACGCGGGCTGTTGTCGATCAAGCCCATTTCGCCGAAGAATTCGTTCGGCCCGAGGATGGACAGGATCACTTCCTTGCCGTCGAGGTCGCTCATGAACACCTTGATCCGGCCGCTGATGAGAATGTAGAGCGAGTCGGTAGGGTCGCCGGTGGCCAGAATCAGACTGCCGCGAGCGTAGGGCTTGCGCGAGACGACACGCGCCAGCAGGGCGAGCTCGTCTTCACTCAGCAGCGTAAGCAAGGGCACGTTGCGCAATAGCGCTGTGGAAACGCTGGACGTGCCCGACACGCTCCCCGCCATTTGATCTTCCCCGAGTAGCTATAAAGCGGCTGTAAATTACTCTTTATGCTATCAGATTCTACGCGGACTGGCGCGGCCGATGCACCCGGGCGGGTGGCCGGGAGCGCGTAGCGACGCTTATTCGGCGAGCAGTATATTGTCGCGCAGGACGAGGGAGCGCCCGCGCACTTCGAAGTAACCGCCGAGTTGCAGGTCTTTCATCACGCGGCTGACCATCTCGCGCGAAGCGCCTATCATCTTGGCGATGTCCTGCTTGGACAGTTTCCTGACGACCACCTTCTCCCCATCGACATCCTCGGCCATCTCCAGCAGCAGCCGCGCCACCCGGCCGTATACGTCCATCAGCGCCAGGCTGCCGATTTTCCGGTCGGCCTCGCGCAGCCGTTTCACCAGACCGCGCATCACCATCAGCGACAGGTCGAAATTCTCCGCCAGGCTGCGCTTGAAGTCGGTCTTGGAAATGCTCAGCAACTCGCACGGCTCCTGCGTCACCACACTGGCCGAGCGCGGGCTGTCATCGAGGAGGCCCATCTCGCCGAAGAACTCGCCCGGGCCGAGGAGGGAAAGAATCACTTCCCGCCCCTGCTCGTCGCTCATCAGCACCTTGAGGCGGCCGTTAATGACAATATAGAGCGAATCGGTAGGATCGCCGGCGCCGATGATGGTGGCGTTACGGCCGAAACTCTTGCGCGTGATCATGCGCGCAAGCCCGCTTAGCTGATCCTCGTCCAGCCCCGCGAACAGCGGCACATTGCGCAGTAGTGTGGTCGATACATTAGCCGGGTGCGCCATGTCGAATTCCCCGCTTGTGCTCATTGCCGCGGCTGTTACAAAACCTGGATTGGGTCAGCCTGCGGGAGCAAGTGTAACCCAACCGGCACGCTCAACCCCGTCGCTGGTCCCCCCGGGAACTCGCGCACAAGCGCTAGTTGCAGGAAGGTTTGCTCGAGTCGTCCATCGTCGAAATGCCCGTGCGGATGCGCCCGCTCCGGGTTTCCTCGTTTGCGGCGAAGATAATATACGACATCAGCGAATCGTCGAAGCCGCGCGGCGACAGCGACTGGATGAACGCCGTAGCCTTGGTCGCGTTCGTCTGCAGGAAGTACAAGCCGCCGCCCAGACCTCCATTTAACGCAGGGAAAAGGATGCGGACTTGCGACGAGACATCGCCAATGAGCGTGATCGGCTGGTTGTTGCGGTCAAAGATTCCCGATCCGATCCCTCCTTCCAGCAGCAAGCCGACATCCTGCACCGTGTGCGTCCCGGTCGCATCCGTGTAGGTGTAGTCGAACTTGCCCCCGATGTTGATCTCCATGTCGCCGCTGTTGACGATGGCCGCCAGCGCGCCGCCGCCGGTGCCGCCGATGAGCTTGACGTAGCCGCCGGTATTGAGCCTCAGGCTGACCGGGTCGATCTTGGCGGCAGCCGAAGTCTGGCCGCCGTTTTTTGAATCCGCCGTGCCGCCGGTCAGCACCAGGTTGCCGCCGATGTCGATGAACTTGCTGCTGGTGCCGAGTATCAGCGCATCGGCCGCGGCCAGCGCGCCGCCGCCGGCCACGGTATTGCTCGTGGCCGTGCCGCCGTTCAGGGTGATGTTGCTGCTGTTGCCGGTGTAGGGCGCCAGCGGATTGACGGTTTGCGTATCCGGGTCCTGCGTGATTTGCGTCCCGCCCCTGACTCCGATGATGTTGATAACTTCGCCGCGGATCGCGGCCAGGGCCGAACTCTTGGCCGCTGCGCCCGCGATGCCGGCGGAGGTAGCCGCAGAGTTTCCGCCGGTAATGACGATATTGCCCGAGGTCCCGGCGCCGCCTTGGTCGCCATTGAGATAGATGTCGATCTTCTTGTCGGCGCGCAGGGTCGAGTCGAAGAACTGGCCGCTGCCGGCGCTATTGGCGCTGTTGTCGATGACGAGGTTCTGCACCGGCAGCGGGTTGCCGCCGGCATCTTTCACGCCGACGACGATATTCTGCGCCCGCACCTCGACCGGATTGCCCGCCGAGCCTGCGATGATCACGCTGCCCGAGCCCGCGCCGAAGCCGGCGACGCCGCCGGATCCGGATGCCTCGCTGGCGCTGGCGTTGGCACGCAGCGCCAGGTCGCCCGTCACTTCGACTGTGCCATAGATCCTGACGTCGCCGGTAGCCACCAGCTTCAAAGTGTGATCGAATTTCTCGAACTGCCGGTTCCCCAGAAGATCAAGCGTGCCCAGGTCCCTTCCGATCACCACGCCGCTGCTGCTGCCGCCGGGGTTGTTCAACACGATATTGCCGGAGGCATACAGATTGAGCGAGCCGCCCGATGCGCCGCCGTTGATCTGGGCATTGGTGATGGCCGAATTCAACGTCACATCGCCCGCGGTCGCGATCAGGCTGACGTTGGCGCCGGAGAGGCTGGCCCCCGGCGCGAGGTCGATCGTCTGGCTCGGGGCGACGAGCGAGAAGTCGGCCGCCGTGCCGATGCCGGAAATGCTGGTGCCGTTGATGCTCTTGTAATCGATGTTGCTCAGCGCATAAGGCGGCGGATTAGTCGAGCCCGCAAGCCGCGCCTCCAGCGTAATCGGCCCCATGCTGTTGCCGCTGCCGGCCAGGTTGTTGCGCAAGTCGATCACGCCGACCTGGGCGGTATTATTGAAGGTGCGCACCCTGAGCGCACCCTGCGCCACGCTCCCGGCAGCCGGAATGCTCTGCAGTCCGGCGGCAACGCTCGTGCTCTGTTTGACGGCCCCGGTGGAGAAAATCGAAATCCCACCGCCGTTATTGGCGATCACCTGGCCGTTGAGATTCACTCCTCCCAGCGTGCCCGCGGCGACCGAGGCAGGCGAAAGTCCGAATCCGCCGGTGCCCGTATAAGCCGTATCGTTGCCGGTCACCAGCTGGACATCGCCGATGGTGTTTTGCACCGTGCCGTTGATATTGAGGTTGGTGCCCACGTTCAGGTCGATGCCGCCGCTCGCCGCCGCGCTATTGTTGATCGAGGTGACGTTCAAGTCGCCTGAGTCGGCGCGCTCGAACACCCCGCCGCTGGTGGTGTTGGTCACGGTCAGGGTGGTCCCTGCGGCATGCGACAGCACCATCGGCGAGGCCAAGGTTCCGACCCCGGTGGCGGCGTTCATCGCCAGCATCCCGCTCACGTCGAGCGCGCTGCCGTTGGTGGTGATCGCGCCGGCCGCCGCGCCGCCGCCGTTGGCGCTCAGCGTCAGGTTGCCCGCACCGGAGGAATAGGTCAAACCGGCATTTACCGCAATTCCCCCGGTGTTGTTGACAATCGTCAAACCTCCGGTTGCGCCAGAGGGATTGCTGATTGTGCTGTTGATGCTCACCGATCCCGTATGTGACGTATCACCCAGCGTAAGCAGGCCACTGGTGGTGACGTTCGAGAGTTCTGCCGAGCTTAGATTGAGAGTCCCGCCTCCCGTGGTGCCGAGATCGATTCCCCGGGTCGGAGTCGCCGTCGTCACATTGACCGCATTGGCTCCCGCATCGATTGTCCCGATCAAATTAAGGTCGTTAACCATCATCGTCAACGTACCCGTCGCAGACGCGGCATTATTTATCGTTGTCGCACCCAAACTGGTTATGTTTCTCGCCCCGCTGAATGCCACGGCTGCCGCGCCAGTGCTTGTCTCGGTCAGATCACCCTGCACGCTGATGTCGTTGACAACGGTCAGCGTGCCGCCTGTGTGATCCAACGTTACATTGCTGGTGATTCCTCCGGCCGGATTGGTAGTGGTGTGAATGCCGACGGTGGTAGCCGTGTACGGGCCGGCGCCAGTTTCGGTCGTGCCATTTGTCGCGGTACCTGTCGGCACCGGGTTTGTTCCTCCCGCAGGAATACCAAATACGCTGAAAACGTTACTACTGGACACCGTTCCAACGGTGTAGGTATCGGTATCGCGATAAGATATCGCCCCTTCCGTACTTGCGGCAAACGTGGTTACGTTGTTCCCGGCATTACTGAGCGTATAAGACACGCCGGTTCCGCCCAGCAGTTGCATCGCGCCCACAGTAATGTTTCCAGCAGCAGTCTGGGTTACAGTCCCGAAGGCGTTCAGCGTCAAGGTGTTGGCCGCACTTGCCGCCGTGCCGACGATGATACCGTCATGTGGAACGTTGACGACGCCTTGGGTGATCGGTTTGTTCAATGAACCAATATTGAAACCATTCGCGTCGCGATAGGAGAGCTTGCTCGTCGCGCCCGGTAAATCGACTACCAGCACGTTGATGTCGTTGCTCGGCGAGCTGAGGTTCGCCACTGTAGAAGTCACGGCGTTGCCGAGTAGGCGCAGAGCGCTGTTTGCGCCGTCCGTGGCGAGGATGCTGCCGCTCGTTTGTGTGATCGCCCCACCCGCGGAAGCGTTGAGCGTCGTGCTGCCCGAGGTGGCAATGGTGGCATCCGTGCTTATGCCGCTCGTCCCTACAGCTTCGAGCAGGATGTCGGAAGAGGAAGCCGAGGACGTCGCGCCGCCGATGATGTTGCCGCCGCCGGTAGTGTTGATATCCACACCGCTGCCGCTGCGCGTGCCCTTCACCTGAATTGCGCCGGAACTGGAGAGGATGCTGGAATTCGTATTCAGCAAGACGCCATCGTTGTTTGCGCCCGCGCCGCCTATGCCGGTCATGGTGATGCTGCCGCTCGAGCTTTGCACCACGCCGCTGTTGGCGATGCGTATGCCATGGGCGCTGGCCGTATTGGCGAGCCCGGTGCCGCTAAGGATGATAGCGCCGGTGCCCGACTGCAGCTGCGCACCGTTGATCAATATGCCTTCGACCAGGGCGCCCTGCCCGATGGCGGGCGTCGTGGTTGGCGTTGCGCCACCGCCCAAGGTGATGCTGCCGCCGTTGCTCGTGATCACCGTACCGGAGTTGAGTTGGATCGCGCCTGCGCCGTTGCCGTCGCTGAAATCGGAATTAAGCAAGACGTTCAACGCATTGGTCGTCGAGATGTCCGCGCTGGAATTGAAGACGATATTCCTGTCGGCCTGCAAGGTGACCGTCTTGCCTGCCGTCGCGCTCGTACCGCTGATATTGTTCGATATGGTGATGTCCGAGCTTGCGCCCAACGCTTGAAGCAACACATCACCATTGCCGTTGATTGGTCCGGTCGCCGTGATAGAACCCGCCTTGGACACCACCGTAATGTCGTTGTTGTTCGCGCTCGTTGTAATTCCCGAAAGGTTTGCACGCCCGTTCAGTCCGATCGCGGTACCGATCTCCAGCCCCCCCGCAGTCTGGTTGATGAAGATGTCCCCAGCCGTGCTCGCCCCAGCGCTCACCGCCGCTACCGTACCTACAGTCGTGTCGATCCGGTTACCCGCCGTGCCGATCGAGTCCTGCGCATCCAGTAGCAGCGTACCGCTGGTGGAGAATTCGTTCGTCGTCCCCGTCAGCGTATTCGTTAGAATATGCCGCCCTGAAACCACCTGCAGGTTCCCGGTCGTGGACGACACCGTGGCCCCGTTGATGTTCACATCGCTGGTGCCCGTGGTCGTCAGTGCTACATTGCCGCCAGCCGAATTGGAGACATTGGCGTTTATCGAAATTCCGCCGACATTAGTAATGGATATGCCGGTTGCGCTATTGGTGTTCAGCGCCTCGGTAGTTCCATCGGTAAAGAGCCCGCCGTTCAGCGTGGTCGTGCCTGCGCCCGCACTCTGCACAAAACTCGCTGCGCGCACCCCGTTCGTCGTCACATTGTTTGCGTTGTTGATCAGGATCGCCCCCAGTCGGGTGGTGTTCCCCACCAGCCCGCTAAAGGTCACATCACCACCCGTGCCCGCATTCAACGTCAGACTTTGCGTGTTGGCCAGCGTGCCATCCACCGCCCCGTTAACCGTGATGCCCGCACCCGCCGCTACGCCAGCGTTGTTGGTGGTGTCAATGATCGAGGTCGTCCCAGCCAGCGTCACCGGCGTGCCCGAGTCACCCAGCGACACCGTGGTGCCAGCCGTGCGCAGTTCCGCATTCAACGTCACGCCAGACGGTGCCAACGCCGTTACGCCACCGGTGAACAGCAGAATATCGCCCGCTGCATCCCCCAAGGCCAGCGTGCCGGTGTTGGCAAACGTCACCGCGTTGGTGATGCTGGTGCCGTTGCCCAGCAAGTCCAGGTCATAGGCTTGCGTCGCCGTCGTCAGCGTCGGCGTCGTCAGTGCGCCCGTGAAGGTGATGTTCGCAGCGTCGGTCGTGTCCGTCAGCACCACGCTCGTGCCGGTCGTCACGGCACCAGTAAAGGTGGCGCCACCAGAGTTGGTCACCGTCAGGGTCTTCAGCGACACTCCCGTGCCCACCGTGCTGCCAAAGCCGATCACACCACCCGTGCCCGCATTCAACGTCAGACTTTGCGTGTTGGCCAGCGTGCCATCCACCGCCCCGTTAACCGTGATGCCCGCACCCGCCGCTACGCCAGCGTTGTTGGTGGTGTCAATGATCGAGGTCGTCCCAGCCAGCGTCACCGGCGTGCCCGAGTCACCCAGCGACACCGTGGTGCCAGCCGTGCGCAGTTCCGCATTCAACGTCACGCCAGACGGTGCCAACGCCGTTACGCCACCGGTGAACAGCAGAATATCGCCCGCTGCATCCCCCAAGGCCAGCGTGCCGGTGTTGGCAAACGTCACCAGATTGGTGAGCGTCGTGCCATCGCCGGTAAGCGAGACGTTGTAGGGGTTGCTAACCGTACTGAATGTGGCCGCTGTGAGCGCACCACTAAAGGTGACTGTCCCAGCGGTATTCGTTAATGACACGGTGTCAGCATTCACGGTCCCACTAAAGGTCGTACTACCTGCGCCGCCTACTGTCAGCGTTCGCCCGCTGGCACTAACATTGCCTACGGCCAACAGCACACCCGTGCCGCTGCTCAACGTGGCCCCGCCGGTGAGCGTCGTGTCCCCAAAGGTCAGGCCCGCCGTGCCGCTGCCCACGTTGCCGCCCTTACTCACCGTCAGCGTGTTCGCCCCAATCGAGAGGGTGCCCAGCGTGTGCGTCACCCCCGCAAATCCGTTAGTCAGCACATCCGAGGTGATCGTGGTATCGCCCGACACCGTCGTGTTGCGCCCGAAGTTCAGCCCCGTGTCATTGGCCAGTTCCAGCGTGCCACCCGCGAGCGTGAGGGTGCCTGCCCCCAAGGCCTGGGCGCTGGTCGTCGCCCGCAGGGTGCCCGTGTTCAGCGTCGTGGTCCCGTCGTAGAGGTTGGCGCCCGAGAGCACCAAGGTGCCCGCGCCGTTCTTAATGACGTTGGTGCCAGCCCCGCTGATCACCCCTGACTCGGTGATCGTGGTCCCATTCGTCGGGGCATAGGTCAGGTCGCTGGCCCCAATGGTGTTGCCGCTGTGGGAGAAGTTGCCCGCCGTCGTCCCGATGGTACTGTTGCCGCCCCCGACCAGCGTGAGGGTCCCCGCAAACGAGTTGGTGCCACTGATGTTATCCAGGGCGCCCGCCCGGCCCGCCGCCCCCGTGCCGTTGAGCACGATCGTCTCGGTGGCATTGTAGGCAACCCCCCCAGAGAACCCGACCGTCGCTCCGCTCGACACTGTCGTGGTGCCCGTCGTTGACCCCAAGGCGTTGTTCGCCGCCGCGATCAACGTGCCCGCGCTGATCGTCGTGGTCCCGTCATAGGTGTTCGCGCCACTCAAGGTCACCGTGCCTACCGTGGTCTTATTCAGCACAATGCCCGTCCCCGCCAGGATCGCGCTCACCGATCCGCTTTGCATCTCAAACGTGCCCGTGCTCGTCAGCGACGAGGTCCCCGTGCCGGTGATGCTGCCGCCGTTGGCCACCGTCACCGTACCCACCGTGTCGCTCTGGTTGTTACCCAGGGCCAGCACCGCCGTGGCACCGTCCACGGTCACCGCCCCAGTGCTGATCACATTGCTGGCGCCGTAGGCCAGCGTGCCCGCGCTCACCGTCGTCAGACCCGTGTACGTACTCGCCCCCGAGAGCGTCCACGTGCCGCTGCCCGCCTTGGTCAGCGTGCCCGATGTCGTACCGATGATGCTCGCCAGACTACTGGCGGTGTTCGTGCCATCCAGCGTCAACCCAAACGTCGCACCCGTGATCGTGCCCACATTGGAAAGAACGATGTTCCCGCTGCTCGCCACAATGCTGCTCGCGCTACCCAGCGTGATCAACCCACTATAGGTCGCCGTCGTCCCCGAACTGTTCGTCAACGCTCCAGCCGTGGTGCCAACGCCCGTCCCATTGAGCGTCAGCGCTTCCGCCGTACCCAGCATGAACCCGTTCAGGTCAAGTGTCGCGCCAGCGGTGACGCTCGTTCCAGCTACCGTGGTGCCCAGCGGCGTGTTGGTCGTATCCCCCGTCGCGCCCAGCTTCAACGTCCCCGCACTGATCGTCGTGGCGCCCGTGTACGTACTCGCCCCCGAGAGCGTCCACGTGCCGCTGCCCGCCTTGGTCAGCGTGCCCGATGTCGTACCGATGATGCTCGCCAGACTACTGGCGGTGTTCGTGCCATCCAGCGTCAACCCAAACGTCGCACCCGTGATCGTGCCCACATTGGAAAGAACGATGTTCCCGCTGCTCGCCACAATGCTGCTCGCGCTACCCAGCGTGATCAACCCACTATAGGTCGCCGTCGTCCCCGAACTGTTCGTCAACGCTCCAGCCGTGGTGCCAACGCCCGTCCCATTGAGCGTCAGCGCTTCCGCCGTACCCAGCATGAACCCGTTCAGGTCAAGTGTCGCGCCAGCGGTGACGCTCGTTCCAGCTACCGTGGTGCCCAGCGGCGTGTTGGTCGTATCCCCCGTCGCGCCCAGCCTCAACGTCCCCGCATCGACCGTCGTCAAACCCGAGTAGCTGTTAGAGCCACTGAGCGTCAGCGTGCCCGAACCAATCTTGTCTATGGCACCAGTGCCGGAGATCACCCCCGCATACGCAGCAGGACTCGTATTGTCACCACCAACCGTCAGGGTCGCAGCTCCAAGTGTCACGTTACCACCCGTTGCGCCGCCGCTAGTAATAGAACCAATCTGAGTGTTGAAGCCAGTGATGTCCAGCGTAACGCCCGAAGTATTCGCCAAGGTCACGGCCGAATTATTGCCGAATGCGCCGCTGGTATTCGGCACCGAGGCCACACCCGCTGCAAGCGTGCCACCGTTGACTACCGTTGCGCCCGTGTAGGTGTTCGCCCCAGAGAGCGTCAGCGTGCCCGCCCCGGCCTTCGTGAACGCACCCGTGCCGCTGATCACGCCCGAGAGCGTCGAGCCAAATCCGTTTGTGTCAACCGTGCCACCACCCACGTTGAGCGCCACCAGCTTCGCCGAGGTGATCCCCGCCGTGGTCAACAGTGTGCCCCCGTCAAAAGCAAGAGTGCCATTGCCGAGGTTGGCGTCCGTAGCCGCGCTCACCACACCACCGTTAATGTTCAAAGCACCGGTGAATACATTGGTTCCCAATAGCACCAGCGTGCCCAAACCCACCTTGGTCAAATCGAAGGTGACGCCCGCAACTGCCCCGCCGAGCGTGAGCGTACCCGTGCCACCCACACTGACGCTAGCCGTGAGCGCGACCGCCCCGCCGGCCACCGCCGCGCCCGTGCCCGTGAGCGCACCCGCACTGCCCACACCCGTACCCGCCAGGTTCAAGGCCTCCGTGCCGATGTTTACATTGTTGATGTTGAGCGTCGCCACACTCGCCACCGTCGTCGTTCCTGCCGTTGTCCCCAGCGCGCTGGCGTTCGAAGCTATCAGCGTGCCCACATTGACGTTGGTCGCGCCGGTGTAGGTGTTGATGCCCGAGAGGTCAAGGGTGCCCGCACCCAGCTTGGTGAGCGCGGTGCCAGTGCCGCTGATGATGCCGGAAACCGTGGAAGCAGTCCCAACGTTAATAGTGATAAGTCCGCCCCCAGTGGCGAGGCTGCCGATGGTAGCGCCTCCGGTCGTCGTGATATTCAGCGCGCCACCGGCGGTAGTAATCGTGTCGGTGGCAGCGCCCAACATCGTGAAGCCGCCTGCGCCAGCGCTAAAGGACACGGAATTTGATGCAGTTTGCGCCAGATTCAGATTGTTGCTGGTGAGGTCGTTGATGGTGATGCTGTTCGATGCGGCCAACGAAATATTGGTAGTCGCGGCAATGCCTTCCAACTCCGACTCGAAAATAGTTGTCGGCGTGTTGTCAGCCACCGCCAACGTGCCCGCTGTATTGGTAACGTCGCCTTTAAACGTATTTGTACCGTCAGCGGCGCTATCGGCTGTTCCGTTGGCAATGATAATATCGGCAGGATCGAGTAGCAGCGTTCCAGTTGTCCCATTAGGTGCTCTGAGATCAACGCGACCGCGGAAATACAAGAATTCCTTGCCTGAAACTTCCGCAAATCCACCATTGCCTCCGTCGCGACCACCCCTCGCCCAGATGCTGCCTACAAAATGCGTGCCTCATCCGCCCACACAATCACCTTGCCACCATCGCCCTTGATGATCGCGTCGGCCATCAACTGAACGTCCCTACCGACGTAAGTCCGCTGCGCGTTCTGAACGTCGGGGTTCTTGCCCTGATAATCGCCACCGACGAGAATCTGCCCACCACCCGATTCGCCGGAGGTGTCGACGGTCGCATGATCGATCAAGCCGACCAGATCACCCAGGATCGAAATCGACCCGCCCTTGCCCGCCGTCGTGATGGTATTAGTAGCCTTGAGATCGACCTTGACCGGCACAATGTCCGGGTTCTGCGGTGGATCGGTAACGACCGCGGCGGGCGTCGGGTCTTTGAGCTGATAAACGGTAGGCGTAGAAGTCGCCTTGGCCTCGACAGTACCTGCAACCAGCGTAGTGCCCGATTCAGACTGAATCGTGATCGACCCACCCTGCGGTCCGGACGCCTCAGTCTTGCTGCCCGCATCGAGCGTAATGTTCTTCTTCGCCTTGAGGATAATCTTGCCGTTCTCGCCCACCACCGCGCTATTCGCGGAGATCAAACCGCTCTGCTTGATCGCTCCGGCAAAAATGCCGATGCTGCCCGCCTCGGCGATCAGCTTGCCGACGTTGATGGCGGTGTTCTCGGGCGCGGTCAGTTGTACGCGCAGTTCGGGTTTTTGCGAATCGACCAGTTCCACGCTCTTGCCCGCGGCGAGGATGATCTCGCCCTTGGGGCTGGTGATGATGCCGTTGTTCTCGACGTTGGGCGCGACGAGGTAGACGAAACCTCCGGTCGCGGTGGTGATGGTGCCGCTGTTGACTACCTTGCCCGAGCTGCCCGTGTCGTGCAGCTTGAATTTGCCGGCGAGCGCGTCGCCGTCACTGAGGTTGAGGCTGGAGGCAACGAAGCCGGCGGTGTCGACACGCGCGCCGGCGCCGATGGTGATGCCGTTGGGGTTGATGAGATAGACGCGGCCGTTGGATAACAATTGTCCCAGGATCGCCGACTGTTCCTGGCCGGTGACGCGGTTCAATACCGCGCTCTGCGCGTTTTGCTGGATGAAGCGGGTAAGCTCGTCCGCCTTGACCGAGAACCCCTGCCAGTTGATGATCGCGCCGGGGGTGTTGGTGACGTTGAGGTTCTTGCCGCTGGCGGCAAAAGTGGCCGCACCGCTTATCACCGTCGGATTGGTCGGGTTGGCCTGGGCATAGCCGGCCACGCACGAGACCAGTGCAACAGCCAGGGCCTTGCGCCGGAGTAACGAAGTCGCCGCGCGTTCTGCTTTCACAAAACACCCTTCCGCTTATGCCCACCACGCGTTTCTTGATTCCACCCCAGGTCGGCAGTGCATGCAATCCAGATTAAGACGCCGAACGGGACCGCTTTCCACCGTGTTTTTCATGTTAACACAATCCGGTCTATGTGCTTGGCGGGATTATGTAATTTGGCCAGGGCCCGCGTACTGGATTAAACGCGATCCATTCCTGTTTGCCCTACCTTAGGCTAGGGCGTCCGGGGAAGATAAAACAGGAACTAGTTCACACTATTTCGGAATTTCAGCGAAAAAGGCCGTCAACCCGGCTCGGTGCTTGGCTTTTTGACGCCTGACCATCGCTCGGCGCCCGCGTCCAGGCGCAAACGCGGCGGGTGAGGACAGCTAAAAGATGTAGGCGAAGCTGGCGTGCAAGCGCACGTCGCCGATTTTCTGTAACCCGCCGCTGTCCATCACGGTAGCCACGTCCAGTTTCAAGCTGAGATTGGTGCCGCGCGAGAACCGCACGCCGAATCCGGCGCTGCTGACGTGCTGGCCGTACATTTCGAGCACGGCCGGGCGGATGCGATTCACCCCGCCCCAGTCGTAGAATGCCAGCGCGCGCATCCTGGCGCCGGCCACAGGCACCATCTTGCCGAAATCCGGCGTGTAGAACTCCAGCGTGCCGCGATAGCCGTTGTCGTTGACGATTTCACGCTCCAGGAACCCGCGCACCGAGTCCGCGCCGCCGATGCCGAACTGCTCGCCTGAAATCAGCATATCGCGCGTCAGTTGTCCGCTCATGCCCCAGCGGAATTGCCAGTCGCGAGGCAGAGCGTGATTGTGGTTGACGCCCCAGCGGGTAACAAAATAGCGCGGGTTCGCGCCTGCGCGCGACGGCGGCCGCGCCGGACTGACCAGGGGATCGCCCTGAAAAGCCCCGGTCCCGGCATCGTTGCCGCCGGGCAGGTTCTGACTTGCGGAGACAAAGAAATTGCTGTCGCTCTCGCTCTTGCGGTAGGTGCCGGCATAGGTCAGGCTGATCGGATGCACGGTGACATCGGGCACCAGCCCGGCGCCGGCCACGCCGATCTGGGTCACCACGCTCTGATAGCCGCGCCAGTCCAGGCCATAGCTCAGCTTGTGCTCCAGGTCACCGATCTTGTCCAGATTTCGATTGTAGCGCGCACCGAATATGCTGCCGCTGCCGCTGATGTTGAACAGGTTCGCCACCACGCCGGAATTGACATTCGAATAGCCGGCCGTGAACTCCAGCGTATCGCCCTGCCGATACAGCGGTATGCGGTATTGCCCGCCGACGATGAACACGTGCTTGCTCGGGTACAGGCCGAATCGATTGGTTCTGTCGTCGTCGTTGGGCGCGGTCACGTATTGGGCATTCAATACATGATCGCGGTTCCACAAATTCGAATTCTGATAGCCGAAGCCCAGGCGGAAAATGCCGGTCTGCTGCGTGCCGGTATTGTCCAGGGTCATGCTGAGCTTGTTCGGACGCTCGTCGGAGACGCGCACTACGGCATCGACCTGGCCTTCCTCGGCGCCGCTGCGCAACAGCACCGTAGTCTGCTTGGCGGGGTTCTCATTGGCCAGGCGCAGGTTATCGGAGATTTGAAAGATGTTGGGCGCCTGTCCCTGCTGCACCTGCGGCAGACTGGCGCGGATGTTGGCTTCGTCGAAATATTTATTGCCCTCGATGACGACCTTGCCGATCTTGGCTTCGACGACATCAAATTCGACCTCGCCGCCTTCGATTTGCTGCTCCGGCAGGATGACCTGTATCGCGCTATAGCCTTTGCTGGTATAAGCCTTTTCCAGCGCTTCCAGCGCCTTTTGCACGTCACCGAAATCTTTACCCTTGCCGATGTAGGGCGCGAGGATGAGTCCCAGCCCGCCGGGGGTGATCAGGGTCGCGCCGCGAACGGTGAACTTGTCGATCTGGAAGCGCGGATCCGCAGCCGGCGCGGCGGGCGCCGGTGCGGGTGCTGCGGATGGCGGCGCCTGCGCATGAGCGAGTCGCGCGCCTGATGACAACAGCAGCGCGAATGCGAATGCAGTTATAAAAGACTTCATCAAACTGCCGGCGCCTTTTTTTGACTTCTATCCATATTCTTCTGCGAGCCACGCTTCACAGCTCACCGTAATCCGCAAATTTGGGAAAAACAAATTTGGGGAAAACAACTGGTCGGGAGAAGCTCCTACAGCACGCTGGAACTCTTCTCCCACGTGCAACCGGCCTGGAGCGGTATAATTTGATTTGTTTGCCGGTTCGTCGATATACCCCCTTCGCATTTTATTATATCCAACTTCAACAAATTCAACATGACCAAGCACTCCCGCCTGCTAATCCTCGGCTCCGGCCCGGCCGGCTATGCGGCGGCGGTCTATGCCGCGCGCGCCAATCTGAAACCTGTGTTGCTCACCGGCCTCGCCGCGGGCGGCCAGCTCATGACCACCACCGATGTCGACAACTGGCCCGCCGATTTCGCCGGCGTGCAAGGCCCCGCACTCATGGAACGCTTCCAAAAGCACGCCGAGCGTTTCGAGACTGAAATCGTGTTCGATCAGATTCATACAGTCAAGCTGCAGCAAAAGCCGATCGCGCTCGAAGGCGACAGCGGCGCCTATACCTGCGACGCGCTGATCATCGCCACCGGCGCCTCGGCCCGATACCTGGGCATGGAATCGGAAACGAAATTCATGGGCAAGGGCGTATCGGCCTGTGCCACCTGCGACGGCTTTTTCTACAAGAACCAGGACGTGGCCGTGGTCGGCGGCGGCAATACCGCGGTCGAGGAAGCGCTGTATCTGTCCAACATCGCGCGCCATGTCGCCGTGATCCACCGCCGCGACAAGCTCCGCGCCGAGAAAATCATGATCGACAAGCTCCTGGCGAAGGCCAAAGGCGGCAATGTCAGCATCAAATGGAACAGCGTGCTCGACGAGGTGCTGGGGGACAAAACCGGTGTCACCGGAATACGCATCAAGGACGTCAACAGCGGCGCTGCCGAGGAACTTAAAGTGCATGGGCTGTTCATCGCCATCGGCCACACGCCCAACACGCAGATCTTCGACGGGCAGCTCGAAATGCAGGGCGGCTACATCCTCACCCACGGCGGTCACGAGGGCAATGCGACCGCCACCAGCGTGCCCGGCGTATTCGCGTCGGGCGACGTGCAGGACCACGTCTATCGCCAAGCCGTGACCAGCGCCGGCTCGGGCTGCATGGCGGCACTGGACGCGGAGAAATACCTGGACAGCCTGGAGTAACGCATGGGTTAAGGTGCAGCGGGCGAAACCGACGACTGCGCTTTCAATCCAGCCTGCTGCACCTGGCATTATGGTCAAACACCCTGCGCTCACGGATGCCGACCGGTCGCTGTTCCGGGAGGCCGTTCGCGACGCCAAACCCCTGCCGCATCACGGCAAGGCGCTGCGCAACAAAGAAGCGCCGCCGCCGTACCCGGTGCAGTCGCACCTGGACGAGCAGGAAGCGCTCCGGGAAAGTCTCGCCGCCGGATGGACTGCGGAGGACTGGCTCGATAGTGGCGATGAGCCGAATTTTTTGCGCCCGGGGCTTTCGCGCCAGGTGCTGCGCAAGCTCCGCAGCGGCACCTGGGTGATCCAGCGTCAGCTCGATCTGCACGGCCTCGACCGTCACCAGGCGCGCGAGGCGCTGGCCGACTTTCTCGCAAGCTGCGTCAAGCGCGGCGTGCGCTGCGTGCGCGTGATCCACGGCAAGGGGCTGGGCTCGAAGAACCAGGAGCCGGTGCTGAAGACGAAGGTGAAACACTGGCTGACCCAGCGCGAGGAAGTGCTGGCCTACTGCCAGGCGCGGCCGGTGGACGGCGGCAGCGGAGCGCTGGTGGTGTTGCTAAAAGGGTAAGGAGTCGGATTGCGCGCCGTGGTTGCAGAGGTTGCAGAGTTGCGATGTTGCGCGGACGAAAAACCGTCCGCGCGGACCGTCGATCTTGTATAAAAGCAACCCCAAGCCGATGTTGCTTTTATCCATAACCGTGTTTTTGATACGGATATGCCTTTCATCCGTATCAAAAACACGGTTGGCGCGCGCAGCGCGCAAGTCCGCTGCCACATGCGACGGCATTTAAGGTGCCGTATACAAAAGCGTGAGGAATTAGATCGCCGCTTCGTTGGTTTCGCCGGTGCGGATGCGCACCACCTGCTCGACCGAAGTAACGAAAATCTTGCCGTCGCCGATCTTGCCCGTGCGCGCGGCCTTGATGATGGCCTCGATCGCCTGCTCGAGGATATTGTCGGCGACTACGACCTCGATCTTCACCTTGGGCAGGAAATCCACCACGTACTCGGCGCCGCGATAAAGCTCGGTATGGCCTTTCTGCCGGCCAAATCCTTTGACCTCGGTCACGGTCAGTCCGCTCACCCCGATTTCCGACAAGGCTTCACGCACCTCATCGAGCTTGAACGGTTTTACTACGGCGTCTATTTTTTTCATGGCGGACTCTCCCGTGTCGCAGTGGTGGGAAGTATATCAACAAAAAGCGGGGTGAGAGAGAACTTAGCCACCGAACTTCTCCCGGTACCTGGAGGTAATCGGATAGCGCCAATCCTTGCCGAAACCGCGCTGGGTGATGCGTATGCCTACCGGCGCCTGGCGGCGCTTGTACTCGTTTCTCTTGATTAGCCCCACCACCCGCTGGACGTCCTCCTCGCGCTGGCCGCCGGCGACGATCTCGGCCGGGCTCAGGTTCTGCTCCATGTAGGCGGACATGATGGCATCGAGCACCGCGTACGGCGGCAGGCTATCCTGGTCGGTCTGGTCGGGGCGCAGTTCGGCCGAGGGCGCGCGCTCGATGATGCGCCGCGGAATCACCTCGCCCAGGCTGTTGCGATATTCGGAAAGCCGGTAGACCAGGGTCTTGGCCACGTCCTTGATCGCGGCGAAGCCGCCCGCCATGTCGCCGTAGAGCGTGGAATAGCCCACCGCCATCTCCGACTTGTTCCCGGTGGTAAGGACAATGGAGCCGAATTTGTTCGACAGCGCCATCAGCAGCGTGCCGCGGATGCGCGCCTGCAGGTTTTCCTCGGTCGCATCCACCGACCGCCCCTTGAACTCGCCCTCGAGCGCGGCGAGGAAGGCGTCGAACACCGGCCTGATCGGAATCTCGTCGTAGCGCACGCCCAGGCGCTTGACCATGTCGCGCGAATCGAGCCAGCTGATGTCGGCGGTGTATTGCGAGGGCATCATCACCGCGCGCACCTTGTCGGCGCCGAGCGCATCGCAGGCGATCGCCAGCGTCAGCGCCGAGTCGATGCCCCCCGACAATCCGAGAATTGCGCCGGGAAAACCGTTCTTGCCGAGGTAATCGCGCACGCCAAGGCAAAGCGCGCGGTACACGGCAGCCTCCAAAGACAAGGCCTGCGCGCGGCTGCCGGGCTGCGGCACGCCATCGACGATATCGATGTAATCCAGCGCCTCCTCGAAAAACGGCAGCTGGTGGGTCGCCTCTCCGCGCGCATCGAGCGCGAAGGAAGCGCCGTCGAACACGAGTTCGTCCTGGCCGCCGACCAGGTTTGCATAAACGATGGCCAGCCCGGTCTCGGCGGCGCGGTTGCGCGCCACTGCCAGACGCGAGGCATGCTGGCGGGTGTGATAGGGCGAAGCGTTCAGCACCAGCAGCACCTGCGCTCCGGCGGCGCGCGCCAGCCGCGGCGCATCGGCGCGCCACACCTTGCGCTGCTGCCACGCTGCGGCGCCGTGCTGCCCGGCGCTGACGCCTGCTTCGACCGGGCCCTGCTCGCCCCACAGATCCTCGCAGATATTGATGCCGAGGCGCACGCCGTTCACCTCGAACACCACCGGCTCGCTGCCGGGCTCGAAATAACGCTCCTCGTCGAATACCGTGTAATTGGGCAGATTGCGCTTGCGATAGGTCGCCGCGATCCTGCCGTCCTGCAACACCGAGGCGGCGTTATAGCGCCTGCCGTCGGCGAGCTGCGGATGGCCGACGATGACCTTGATCGCCGGCAACGCTGCCGCGAGCTCATCCAGGGCGGCCGCGCAATCGCGAAAAAAGCCGTCGCGCAGCAGCAGGTCTTCGGGCGGATAGCCGCACAGGGACAGTTCAGGGGTGAGCAGAACCTCGGCGCCGGCGGCTCTCGCGCGTGCGGCGTAATCCAGAATCTTGGCGGCGTTTCCGGACAAGTCGCCGAGCAGGCAGTTGATCTGCGCCACGGCGATTTTGATGGGTTTGCTCATCGGTGAATTATAACGCTTGCAGCGGGCCGGCCCATCGCCAATAATCACTCGGAATTCGCGAGCCCGCTCGCGCCCAGAGCATTTGAGGATTCATTCGAGGATCTCTAACAATCCAGATTTTGTCATTCCCAGCAACGCGAGGAATCTGCTTTTCAGAGAGAACAGCAGATTCTTCGGCCGGAGCCTGCCGCGAGCGTAGTCGAGGGGGCCTCAGAATGACAATTTTCCTCTAGATCACCCATTCGACGCTGCTGCGGTATTGTTGTTCGGCCAGACCCAAGGAGTTTCGTAATTGCCCGAAATTCACGCACGTGTGCTCGACGATCTGTCCGAGGTCGATCCCTCCGACTGGAACCGGCTCGCGGGCTGCCACCCGATGCTGTCGCATGAGTTCTTTCATGCGCTGCATCAGAGCGGATGCGCGACCGCCGACAGCGGCTGGCTGCCGCAATTCCTGACGCTGTGGGACGAAGCCACGCCCAATGGCGCGAGCGGATCTGCGCCGCCCCGGCTCAGGGCGGCGATGCCGCTCTATCTCAAGTCGCACTCCTACGGCGAATACGTGTTCGACTGGGCCTGGGCCGATGCCTATCAACGCCACGGTCTCGCGTACTACCCCAAGCTGCTGGCCGCCATCCCGTTCTCGCCGGTCTCCGGACCGCGCCTGCTGGCCGCCACCGACGCCGACCGCGCGGCGCTGGTGCGCTCGGCGCTTGCCCTGGCGCAGAATGCCTCGTCGCTGCACGTCCTGTTCCCGCAGCCGCAGGAAGCCGCTCTGATGCGCTCTGCCGGGATGATGCTGCGCTCGAGCGTGCAATTCCACTGGAGCAATCCGGGCTACGGCTCCTTCGACGAGTTCCTGTCGCAGATGTCGCACGACAAGCGCAAGAAAATCAGGCAGGAGCGGCGCAAGGTGCGCGATGCGGGCGTGAGCTTCCGGCGGCTGCGCGGCGACGAGATCAGGCAGAGCGACTGGGCCGTCTTCGCCGGCTGCTACAACCGCACCTACCGCGCGCACCGCTCCACGCCCTATCTCAACCTGGAATTCTTCCAGCGCTTGGGACAAACCATGCCGCAGCACGTGCTGCTGATCGTGGCGGAACTCGAGGGCAAGCCCATCGCCAGCGCGCTCAATCTGTACTCGCAGCACACCCTGTACGGCCGCTACTGGGGCGCGCTCGAATACCTGCCCTGCCTGCATTTCGAAACCTGCTACTACCAGGCGCTGGAATTCTGCATCGAGCGGAACATCAAGGTGTTCGAAGGCGGCGCCCAGGGCGAGCACAAGCTCGCGCGCGGTTTCCTGCCGGTGAAAACGCTATCGGCGCACTGGCTCGCGCACCCCGAGTTTTCCGATGCGGTGGAGCGTTTCCTTGAGCGCGAGCAGCAGGGTATCGAGCGCTACGTGGACGAATTGAACGAACACAACCCGTTCAAAAGCGTGGAGCAGAACGAGTGAAGCGCGAGTACAAGAAAGCGAACCTGGGAGCGAGCCTGCTCGCGAATTCCATTGAGCGCGGATTCAGCGCATTCTAGCAATCGCCGAGAAACAGACGCGCCGAAGGCGGTAAGATAGCGAACCTATCATAGTGCATTCACCTATTCCGGAGTGCCCCCATGAGCGACAATCGCATCACCCTCACCGATCTGCACAAACTGCGCCGCGACGGCAGCAAAATCGCCATGCTTACCTGCTACGACGCGAGCTTCGCCACGCTGCTGGAGAACGCCGGGGTCGAGAGCCTGCTGGTGGGCGATTCCCTCGGCAATGTGCTGCAGGGGCACGACACCACGCTGCCCGTCACCCTGGCAGACATGGTCTACCATGTGGGCTGCGTCGCGCGCGGCGCAAAGCGCGCATTCCTGATCGGCGACCTGCCGTTCGGCAGCTATCAGGAAAATGCCGAACAGGCTTTTCGCAGCGCCGCGCAACTCATGGCGGCCGGCGCACACATGGTCAAGCTCGAGGGCGGAACGGCCTTCGCCCCGACTACCGAGTTCCTGGTCAAGCGCGGCATCCCGGTGTGCGCCCATCTCGGCCTCACGCCGCAGTCGGTGCACCAACTGGGTGGTTTTCGCGTGCAGGGCAAGACTGCGGACGCCGCCAAACGGTTGATCGAGGATGCACTCGCACTGGAGCGCTCGGGCGCCGGCCTGATCGTGCTCGAAGCGATCCCGGCCAAGCTCGCCGCGGAGGTCACGGCCACTCTGTCCATCCCGACGATAGGCATAGGCGCCGGACGCGACTGCGCCGGCCAAGTCCTGGTATTGCACGACCTGTTGGGCGTGTTCCCCGGCAAAAAGGCAAAGTTCGTGCGCAATTTCATGGACGGCGCGACCAGCATCCAGCAGGCGGTGGAAAACTACGTGCACGCGGTGAAGGACGGTTCCTTCCCCGGGCCCGAACACAGCTTCAGTTAGGGTTATGCGTGGCGACTTAAATCGCGCCCGCGTTGTTGCAGAGTTGCGCTTGTTGCGCGAACGAAACCCCTACGCCTTGTTTGCGGTTAACCATAACCGTGTTTTCTGCGCGGATGCGCTTTTCATCCGCGCAGAAAACACGGTTGGCGCGCGCAGCGCGCAAGTCCGCTGGTGGCATGCGACAGCATTTATGGCGCTGCATATAGTCCTGCGTTTCAGCCCGACTTGCGCAGACCGCCCAACAGCGCCGCTACCTGGCGCCCCGGCTTTTGCGCTCCCGCCTGGACCGGCTCGGCTGTGGCGGTCGCAGCGCTGCTCGGAACGTAGGGAGCGGAAAAAATCGCATCGACCGGCTTCGCCGGCGGCTTGCCCGCGTGCGAGCGCGCGCCGCCACGCGTCAGGCTGCTGCCGCGTTCGGGGCGGCGTTCAGGCCGCTCGCGCTCGGTGTGCATCAGCACCGACACGCCCGAGGCGTCCGGCTCGAAACCGGGGATGATGGTCTGCGGAATTTTTTGCTTGATGAATTTCTCGATCGCCGCGAGTTTTTCGTGTTCGTCGGCGCACACCAGGGAAATGGCGCGGCCGGTGGAGCCGGCGCGGCCGGTGCGGCCGATGCGGTGCAGGTAATCTTCAGGCGCACCGGGCAGCTCGAAGTTGATCACCGCCGGCAGCTCCTGGATATCCAGGCCGCGCGCGGCGACGTCGGTCGCCACCAGCACCGGGGTCTTGCCGGATTTGAAATCGGCCAGCGCCTGCATGCGTTCCGCCTGCGACTTGTCGCCGTGGATGGCGGCGGCATGGACGCCGTCGCGCTGCAATTGATAAGCCAGACGGTTGACCCCCAGGCGCGTGCCGCCGAACACCAGCACCTGGGACAGGTTTTGCGTGCGCACCAGATGGGCGAGCAGGTCGCGCTTTCTCTCGCGCCTGACCGGGTGCACTTCGTGGGTCACCAGTTCGGTCATGGCATTGGGCCGGGCGACTTCGATCAGCACCGGCTGGTGCAGCAGATTGTCGGCGAGCCGCTTGATCTCTTCTGAGAACGTGGCCGAAAACAGCAGGTTCTGCCGTTTGGCCGGCAATAGCGCGAGGATGCGGCGGATGTCGGGCATGAAGCCCATGTCCAGCATCCGGTCGGCTTCGTCCAGCACCAGGATCTCGACCTGGCCCAACATCACGGTTTTCTGCTGCACATGGTCCAGCAGCCGGCCCGGCGTGGCCACCAGGATTTCCACGCCGGCGCGCAAAGCCTGGATCTGCGGGACGATGTCGACGCCGCCGAACACTACGGCCGGTCGCAGCCCCGAATGCTTGCCGTAGGCGCGCACGCTCTCTTCGACCTGGGCCGCCAGCTCGCGTGTCGGCGTAATGATCAGCGCGCGCACCGGATGGCGCGCGGGCGAGACGCTGGTATTGGCGTGCCGCGCCAGCCGCTGCAACAGCGGCAGAGTGAAGCCCGCGGTCTTGCCGGTGCCGGTCTGGGCGCCGCCCATGACGTCGAGGCCCTGCAGGATCACGGGGATGGCTTGCGCCTGGATCGGGGTAGGCTCGGTGTAGCCCTTATCGGCGACTGCCTGCAGCAGCTCCGGCAGCAGGCCAAGATCGGAAAAGGAAGTAACCGGAGTGGTCATAAACCCTGCAACCTGAGGCGCGAGGGCAAAGCTGCGTTGGCGCTGGATAAATGCGTTGATATGTCCACGTATTACCAAGTTTGGCGTCCCTGCCGGGCGGGGCCACCATGATTGAAAGAAGGCGTGATTATAGGCTTGTGGCGTCCGGCGTGCTTGCCTATCGTCCGGGGAGTTATGGCCCTCGCCGATCCAATCAGCTAACATGATGCGTTTAAATGATACGTTTATAGGCCCTGCTTCTTTTCCCCTCTCCCTATCATGAGCCGACCCGGCGCCTTTCTGGTGGTCATTCCCGCGCGCTTTGCCTCCAGCCGCCTGCACGGCAAGCCGCTGGCCGACATCGGCGGCAAGCCCATGGTGGTGCGTGTGGCCGAACGCGCCCGGGCAAGCGGCGCCAAGGCGGTTTGGGT
>Ga0080064_1002651_pt1 | contig 29308 bp, 29 predicted proteins | sample Subgrocontami54m_FD_69260 | JGI IMG/M metagenome (GOLD analysis project Ga0080064, IMG submission 69260) | Subsurface groundwater microbial communities from S. Glens Falls, New York, USA - GMW46 contaminated, 5.4 m (SPADES assembly) (version 2) ...
GCAAATAACTTCCCGATTTGTGCCGGGAGGGCGGGTTTTCCAACCCGCCATCGTCGTAGTTTGCGGCGGACAGGAATGTCCGCCCTCCGGGAAGTTATTTGCGGCCCGTTCCTTAGCGAAACCAACAACCCTGGTTTCGCCAACCCGCAAGCGGCCTTTCGCAACTTGACTGCCTCACTTCGCCGCCGTAGGATGGGGAAGCTGATGAGCCCTGCCCCGCGCCGCCGGACCCAATCTCGACTTGCCGGCCTATGCACCGCGAAATCTCCCACGGCGATTCCGCCTTCACGCAGGAGCGCCCGCTCGGTTTGTACCTGCTCACCGGGCTGCTCGCTGTCTTGATGGCGCTGGATCTGTTGCCCAAACTCTTCGGCTGGCTTGGCTGGACGGCGCTGGCGGGCTGGCCGCAGGAATTCTACGGCTACCGCCTGGCCCTCGTCGCCGCCGTGCTGGGCGGGGCGCGCGTCCTCTACACGTCACTGCAAAGCCTGCTCGAGGGCAAGCTCGGGGCCGACCTGGCGCTGGCCATCGCCTGCATCGCCGCCATTCTCATCAAAGAAGAGCTGGTCGCGGCCGAGGTCGTGTTCATCGGCCTCGTCGGCGAATGCCTGGAAGCGTTCACCTTCGAGCATGCCCAGCGCGCCATCCGCAAGATCGTCGAAGTCTTCCCGCGGCGCTGCTGGCTGCTCAAGGACGGCCAGGAAGTCCGCATCCTGACCAGCGAACTCAAGGTCGGCGATTGCGTCGTCGTCAAGCCGGGCGCGAAAATCCCGGCGGATGGCGTCGTCCTGGGTGGCCGTTCCGCGGTGGACCTCAGCGCCCTTACCGGCGAAAGCATGCCGATCGACAAAATACCAGGCGATGAAGTATTGGCCGGCGGCGTCAATCAGTACGGCGCACTGACGATCGAGGCGACCAAAGTTGCCGAGCAAACCGTCGCCGGCCGCGTGATCGAGTTGACGGCCCGCGCTCTCAAAGACAAAGCGAACGTCGAACGCACGGCGGATCGGCTGGCCCGCTATTTTCTGCCGGCCGTGCTGGGTCTTGCAGCTGCGACCTTTCTCGTCTGCTTGCTTATCTACGGCGGCGGCTGGTTCCGCGGCGCGGACGCAGCCCGCCTCGGCTGGCGTGGGGCGCTGGCGCGCAGCATGTATCCGACGCTGTCGGTGCTCGTCGTCGCCTGCCCGTGCGCTTTGATTTTAGCCACGCCCGCCGCCATCCTTGCGGCGCTCGGCCGACTTGCCGGCACCGGCGTGCTGATCAAGGGCGGCTCGGCGCTGGAACGTCTCGCCCAGGTCACGGCCTTCGCCTTCGACAAAACCGGCACGATCACCGAAGGCCGGCTGGAGCTGGGCGACGTATTGTGTGCCAGCGGTGTGTCAGCCGATGACTTGCTCGGCGCCGCCGCCAGCGCGGAGCAGCGCAGCGAACATCCTCTGGCCCGCGTCATTCTGCAAGAAGCCCACCGCCGCGCCCTCGCGCTCGATGCCGTGGATGTCTTCGAAGCCCATCCCGGCGCCGGCATCACCGCTCACACCGCCGCCGGCAAAGTTCTGGTTGGCACGCGCCGGCTGCTTGAAGAACAGGGATTGTCGATATCCGACGAAATCGCCGGCCTGCTGCGGCGCCTCGACGCAACCGGGCAAACCGCGCTCTTAGTCGCAAGAGACGGCGTTATCCTCGGCGCCCTGGGTGCGCGCGACCGCGTCCGCCCCGAAGCCGCCGGCGTGTTGGAAGACCTGAAGAACCTCGGCATCGCGCCGATCCTGTTGCTGACGGGCGACCGCCAACCCGCCGCCCAGGCCGTCGCCGCCGACCTTACCTTCACCGCCATCCATGCCGAACTGCTGCCGGAGCAAAAAGCCGAGTTGCTCGTTCAACTTCGGCAACAGACGAAGGTCGCCATGGTCGGCGACGGCATCAACGACGCCCCAGCCCTGGCCCGCGCCGATGTCGGCCTGGCGCTCGGCGGCACGGGCAGCGACATCGCCGCCGAAGCTGGCGACATCGTCCTCATGGGCGCGCCCCTGAAGCCGTTGCCGCTGCTCGTCAAGCTGTCGCGCCAGACCGTACACATCATCCGCCAGAACATCTTCTGGTTCGCGTTCGTCGTGAACGCCGTCGGCATCATCGTCACCGCGTGGTTGTGGCCGTTGTTCGCTCCGGCCGGCTGGGTGGAACAGTCCCCGTTGGCCGCCGTCCTTTATCACCAGCTCGGCTCGCTGGCAGTGCTGCTCAACTCGATGCGGCTGCTGTGGTTCGAGCGCACCGAAGGCAGCGCCTTTTGGAAGAAGATCAATCTGCGGCTGCGCGCGACCGATCTTTGGCTCGAAAAGCGTTTCGATCTGCACGATTGGTCGCACTGGGCCGGCGCACGCTGGCGCACGCTCATGTTCGGCGGGCTGGTCGCGGCACTCGCCCTCTATCTCACCAGCGGCCTCACGATCGTAGCGCCCGATGAGCTTGCCGTGGCGCGGCGTTTCGGTCAGCCGGTCGCGGATCTCGAGCCGGGCTGTCATTGGCGGTTGCCTTGGCCGATCGATGATGTGGTGCGTACCTCGCGCCAATTGCGGACGGTCGCGGTCGGCTTCCGCGAACAGCCCGCCAAGGATCAAGCCGCCGCGCTTACTTGGACGAGCGCTCATCGTCGTGAGAATCGAGTTGCGGAAGAAGCCCTGATGATCACCGGCGACGGCAACCTCGTCGATGTCCTCGCCACGGTGCGCTACAAGGTCATCGAACCGCGCGTGTTCCTCTTCGAAGTGAGCGATGCCGACGAGATCATCCGTGGCGCCGCCGAATCGGTGTTGCGCGCCTTGGTTGCCGGTCGGCCGTTCCACGAATTGCTCACGATCCGCCGCGCCCAGTTACAGGACGACGTACTCGTGCGGCTGCAAGCGAAGTGCGCTGCCTACGGCTCCCATGGGCTGGGCATTGAATTCGACGGCGTGTCGCTGGTCGATCTGCATCCGCCGCAGGATGTGGCGCCGGCCTACTACGAAGTGGCCCAGGCGATGGAAGCCCGCGATCGCCGCATCAACGAAGCCCATGAACGCGCCACGGCGAAACTCAAAGGCACGGAGGCGGAAGCGACGAAGATCCTCGCTCAGGCCCGTGCCGCTCAAAACGAGAAAGTGCTGCGCGCCCAGGGGGAAACGACGCGCTTCTTACAGCGCAGCCGAGCGCGGCGTGAATTGAACTACACGCAGGAACTACTGCTGACGATGGACGCTGTCGAAGCCGTGCTGAACGGGAAAACGCCGGAACAAGCGAAGAAGGACATGGACGCGCGCCGCAGCCGCATGCTCGCTCTGCAAGCGGCCCTGACCGATTTCCGCCAGTACTGGGACAGCGTCGCGGCGGCGCTGACGGGCCGCGAGCTGCTACTGATCGATTCCGACAAGATTCATGCCCGGCGGCAATTGTTCTTGTTCGATCCGGAGCAACTGCGCGTGCCGGTGCCGATGCTGCTGCCGCCCGACCGCAATCCGCCGCCGCGAGCGCCGTTTGAGCCGCCGGGGCGTGACCGAGAACCTTGACCCGTGGCTTGCCGTTTCGCGCTCGGAATGAACCTGCGAGCGCGAAACGGCAAGCCAATGAACCCGTAGAAGCGAGAAACTACCATGCGTTGGTTCCGCTATTCATCGCTATTCGTCATCGCCCTGGTCCTAGTGCGCTGGTCGTTCTACACCGTGGATGCGGCGGAGTTCGCCTACGTCACGGTGCTGGGCGAGCCGACGGCCACCTTCGACGGCGCGTCGGGCGACGGCGGCGCCGGGCTGCACGTCGGCTGGCCTTGGCCGATCCAAACGGTGCAGCGGCTCGATCGCCGGCTGCAGCAATTCGACCTGCCCGCCACCGAACTGCTCACGCACGATCCCGAAGGCAAGACCATTGACAAGATGATTCTCGTCGAAGCGTATGTGCTGTGGCGCATTGCCGATCGCGATGCAGTCGATCGCTTCGTCAAGCGCCTCGGATCGCCGGAGCGCGCCCGCTCGATTCTCGGGCCGCGCATCAACGGCCAGCTCGGCGCCGCCGTCGCGCAGTTGCGGATGGACGACCTGGTCAGCGTCGATGCCGGAGCACAACCCGGCGCGACGCGCGTCGACGACACGTTGAGTCGCTTGCAAGCCAAGCTCCTCGACGGCCTGCGAGTGCCTGTTCACGATGAATACGGCATCGAACTCGTAGACATTCGACTGCGGCGCATCACCTATCCTAGTGCTTTGTCAAACCTTAATCTTAGGGTCGACGCCGTCAGCAAACCGTGGTGTTTTGCTGGGATTTCGCAGCCTTCAACCCGAAGTTTTAGGTTTGACACAGCACTAGCCAGGTCCGCGACGAGATTTTCAAACGTATCCGCAGCGAGCGCAACAAGAAGGTGACGGAGTATCAGAGCGAGGGCGATCGCCTGGCGCGCAATATCGAAAGCGAAGCCGAGGAAAAGGTCCGCGATCTGCTGGCCAACGCCCGCTTCCAAGAGGAACGCCTCAAGGGTCAGGCCGAGACCGACGCCCTGCGCATCCGCAACCAGGCCCAGAGCGAGGATCCGGAATTTTACGCGTTCCTCAAACAAATGGAACAAATGCTGAGCATCCTCGGCGACAACAAAACGATGCTGCTCCTGTCGACGCATCGGCCGATGTTCGAACGGCTCTTTCAACCGCCGCGCCCGCAAGCGCTGCCGATGGAACCGAAAACGCCGATGAAGGAAAAGTCGGAATCGAAATGAAACGCGCGCTGCTGGCCCTGTTGGCATTCCTCTTCGTTCTCTACACCGCGGCGACGGCGCTGACGCAGGTGCGGCCCGGGGAGCGCGCGGTGGTACGCCGCTTCGGCAGAATCTTGCCGCAGAAGCCGGGGCCCGGTCTGCACATCGGCTGGCCGTGGGGCATCGATCAGGTCGAACGCGTCAACGTGGCCCGGGACCGCACCGTGCCGATCGGCTTCACGGGCCGCGAGGCGGACGAAGCGACCGCGACGCCGACCGGACAACTCCTCACCGGCGATCACAACCTGGTCAATGTGCAAGTGGACGTCAATTACACGATTGCCGACGATGAGGTCGAGAAATATTTCTTGCAAGCCGACCGAGCGGAAGCCGTCATCACCCGTGTTGCCGAATCGATCCTTGCCGAATGGATCGCGGGCCGCCGGGTGGATGACGTGCTGCTGACGGGCAAAGAACTTTTGAAGGGCGTGCTGGTCAACGAGCTGCAAGAACGATTGCGTCCTTACGACCTGGGTGTTGTGATTACGGGCGCGAGCGTGACGCAGGTCAATCCGCCGGATGAAGTGAAGGACGCATTCCAGCGCGTGGCGCAGGCGCATACGGGCATGAAGACGCAAGAAAACTCCGCCCGCCAGTTCGCCGCGCGCAAGCTGAGCGACACGGAAGCGGAGATTTTTCACACCAAGCGCATGACCGCCGCCTACGCCCGCGCGCAGGAGCTGCAAGCACGCGTGGAGGTGGAAAACTTCCTCAAACGCCTGGAGCAGTACCGCCGGCTGAGCAAAGACAATCCGACGTACCTAAACACACTTTGGCTCGACGACATGACGCGCCTGTTCGCGCGGATGAAGGACGCGGGCCGAATCGATTTGCTCGATCATTATCTAACGGGCGAAGGATTGACGATCATGCAGTTCCCGCCGCTGCCGAAGAAGAAATGATCGATGGCTTGTCGTTTAGCGCTCGGATTGTGCGCAGCGAGCGCGAAACAGCAAGCGATCATTGAAAGTTCACCGCTCATCGCCGAGTTCCTTTCGCAGCCGCTCCAACATCAAACGCAGCTCGCGCACCGTGCCTGCATGAGCCGGGTCGCCGTACAGGTTGTGCATCTGCTGCGGGTCCTTCTTTCGGTCGAACAGCTCCCATTCGGGCGGCGTATCGATGTTCTTCGCCCCTTTCATGTCCAGGCCCTTGCCGTAGAAGTGAATCAGCGTGTGGCGCGACGTGCGGATGCCGTACTGGGCGTGGACGTTGTGGCTGCCGTCCAGGTGCATCCAGTAGCGGTAATACATGCTCGTTCGCCAACCGGGCGGCTCGCCGCCGGACAAGAGCGCTCTGTAGCTCTTGCCTTGCATAGCCTTGGGGATTTCGCCGCCAGCCAGGTCGAGAAACGTCGGCGCGTGATCGATGTTGAGCACCATCGATTCATGCACGGCGCCGGCCTTCGTCAGCGGCGGATAGCGGATGATGAGCGGCGTCGTCAGGCACGGCTCGTACATGAAGCGCTTGTCGAAGAAGCCGTGCTCGCCGAGGAAAAAGCCCTGGTCGGAGGTGTAGATGACAATCGTATCGTCGGCGAGGCCCTCCTGCTCCAGCCACGCCAGCAGCCGACCGACGTTTTCATCCACGGCCGCGACGCACGCCAGATAGCGCTTCATGTAGATCTGATACGCCCAGCGGCGCAGCTCGTCACGGCTCAGATTCTTCGGGATCGGCACGCCCAGGTCGCGCTCGACCATGTCCTCGCCGACCCGCAGCTTGGCGTTCGCCGTTGATTGCGAGCGGCCTTTGTAATCATCCAACAGCGTCTCCGGTTCCGGAATCGTCACGTCCTTGTAGAGGTTCTCGAAACGCGGCGCCGGATCCCACGGGCGATGCGGCGCCTTGAAGTGGCACATGAGCATGAACGACTTGTTCGGATCGCGTTTTTTCAGCCAGGCGAGCGACAGGTCGGTGATGACGTCTTCGGAATAGCCGTCGTACTCGCGCGGCTTCTTCATACCCATCTCGCGCAGCTTCGGCTGAATGTAGACGCCCTGGCCGGGAAGGATGTTCCAGTAGTCGAAGCCGGCCGGATTGGTGCCGTCGTTGCTGAGGTGCCATTTGCCGACGATCGCGGTTTGATAACCGAGCGCCCGCAGCAAGTGGCCGATGTGGATGCGGCTGGGATCGATGTTGTCGCCCAGCGTGTAAACGCCGTTCTTGTGGCTGTACTGCCCGGTCAAAATCGCGGCGCGGCACGGCGTGCAGATTGAATTCGTCACCAGCGAGTTGTTGAAACGGACGCCTTGCCGAGCGAGGCGGTCGAGGTTCGGCGTGCGCACCACGCGTTTCAGCCAGGAGTCATAGGCCCCGATGGCGGCGCTGGCGTGGTCGTCGCTCATGATGTAGAGGATGTTGGGCTTCTTTTTCGGCGCTGACTTCTCTTGCGCCTGCATCGAGGCGGGGAACATGGCCATCGCAGCGAAGGCGAAAAGGACAAAGCAGTGCGACATGATCGGCTCCTGGAAACGGGCGTGGCTCAGGTATAACGGCGCGGCGTGACGGGGTCAAAAGAAATGTGGGCGCCCGCGGACCCCCAGGCCTCACGTTGTTCGGCCTGGGGCTTGCAATCGATGGCGCACGCACGACACCCACGCCAGGCAGAACGTGAGCCAGGCGGCGCCGATAGCGAAGCCGCCGATGACGTCGCTGAACCAATGGGCGCGCAGATAGATGCGGCTGAAGCCGATGCAGCCGATGAGCACTGCGAGCGAAACGATGACACCGGCTTTGGCAGCGCGGCGCCGCCACAGGGGCAATAGCGCGAAGCCGAGCATGCCGTAGCCGAGCATGCTGCCCATCGAATGGCCGCTGGGATAGCTTTCGTTATTCTCGGTGACAGCGACGTCACGCCACTCGATCGGAGGCCGATCGCGGTTGATGGCCTTTTTCAACGTGTAATTCATGAGGCCACCCGAGGCGACGATGGCGATCCATCCGACCGCGAGCAGCGTGTCGCCGCGCCGCCATTGCCAAACAGCGCCGGCGAGGGCCAAGACGATCATCGCCGGCACGCCGCCGGTGTGGGTGAAGCCGATCTGGATGACGCGACGAGCGTGATGTCCCTCCGCGAGCTCTTGGAACGTGAGCGCCGTCTCGGAGTCGATCGCTTGAATTCGCGGATCGTTGATGACGAGCAGCGTCCACAAGACGAAGAAGATCGTCAGCAAAAGACTGACGGCGAGGAGAATCCATGAAGTGCGGGGCAATGACATGGCGGAAATCCGCGGGATTCGCTGCGCTCATCCCGCGGCTTGGGGGCTCAGCTGGGCAGTTCGATCTTGTTGATGCGCACGGCGGTGTAGGGCTGACGATGGCCGCGCAGGCGGCGAAGATTCTTGCGGCGTTTGAAATGCTGGATGTACAGCTTGATCGACGGATGATCGACCACTTCGCCGACCACGCGGGCGCCGGCGATCACGGGCTGGCCGATCTTGGTCTCGTTGTCGCGCTGGGCCAGCAGCACGCGGTTGAACTCGAGGTTCGAACCGACCTGGGCCTCGCGGAAATCGACGTTCACGACATCGCCTTCCTGCACGCGATACTGCCGCGAACCATCCTCGAACACCGCATACATGACGAAACCCCGTGGGGGACAGGTGCCGTAGTTGAACAACTAATATATGGCGGGAGCGGACGCTGGACAGGGGACGTGACTTGCCGTTGCGCGCTCGCAACAAAGCGCCCATGTAATGCGGTACTGCGCCGCGAGCGCGAAACGGCAAGCCACGCTTTACTCATTTGCATCATTTCCTTATAATTCATGAACCACTGCAAAAAGGCGCCATCATGAAAAAAGTCATCCATCCCAAATACGAAGAATGCACCGTGACCTGCGGCTGCGGCAACAAGTTCGTCACGCGCAGCACCAAGAAGGCCATCTCCGTCGAAATCTGCTCGGCGTGCCATCCGTTCTTCACCGGCAAGATGAAGTACCTGGACACCACCGGCCGCGTCGAGAAGTTCCAGCGCAAGTACAACTGGGACAAGCGCAAGGAAGCCATGAAGGCCGAAGCCGCGAAGTAGCGATTTGCATTCGTCAGGGCAAAAGGAGCGCGCGCGTCCTTTTGCCCTTTCTTATTGATCTCAAGCCGCGGGATGAGCGCAGCGATTCCCGCGGGTCCAGCCCCTCACCCCCGACCCCTCTCCCCAAAGGGGAGAGGGGGGAATCGTTATGTGGCCCGCGTTCGAACAAGCCAAGACTCGGCACGAAGAGCTGGAGAAGCAACTGGCGGACCCGGTGGTGATCGCCGACCGCCCGCGCTACACCAGGCTCGCCAAGGAACATGGTTCGCTTGCCAAAATGGTCAAGCCGTACCTGGAGTGTCTGCAAATCGAACATGATCTGAAGCAGGCCAAGACGATGCTTCTGAGCGCCGGCGGCGACGCCGACATGGAAGCGCTGGTCAAAGAAGAAATCGCGCTCTTGCAGCCGCGCCATGCGGCGCTCAAAAGCCGGCTCGAAGACCTCCTGCTGGCCGGCGATGAAAACTTCGACAGCGTCATTCTCGAAATCCGGGCCGGCACCGGCGGCGACGAAGCCGCGATCTTCGCCGGCGATCTCTACCGCATGTACTCGATGTTCGCCCGCGAACGCGGCTGGAAAATCGAAGACATCTCCTTCAACGGCGGTGAACAGGGCGGCTACAAGGAAGTCGTGTGCAGCGTCACCGGCGACGACGTTTACCAATGGCTCCAATTCGAAAGCGGCGGCCATCGAGTGCAGCGCGTTCCCAAGACCGAACAGCAAGGCCGCATCCACACGTCGGCCGCGACGGTCGCCGTTTTGCCTGAGCCGGACGAAGTGCAGGTGGAGGTCAAGGATTCCGAGATCGAATGGGAACGGATGCGGGCCGGCGGCGCGGGCGGCCAGCACGTCAACAAGACCGAAAGCGCCGTCCGCATCTGGTACAAGCGCGGCACCACCGAGGAGATGGAAGTCAAGTGCCAGGACGAGCGCAGCCAGCACAAGAACTACGATCGGGCCCTGCGCATCCTCCGCAGCCGGCTGTTCGAGCGCCAGCAACAGCAGCTTCACAAAGTCCGCGCCGACCAGCGCAAGAGCCAGATCGGCTCCGGCGACCGCAGCGAGCGCATCCGCACCTACAATTTCCCGCAGAACCGCCTCACCGATCACCGCATCAACCTGACGCTCTACAAGCTGGATTCCATCGTCAACGGCAACCTGACGGAAACGCTGCAAGCGCTGCGCGATGAAGACAAGAAACGGCGGTTACAGGCGGGAACGACACTGGTCGCTCAGGAATAGTCGAGGCACAAACCGGAGCCACGGGATGTTGTCGTTCTTGTTTTGGAACCTGAATCTCCCGGAAGAACCGGCATTCAACTCAAATATCGAAAATCGGCTTGCAAGAATCGTCGCTGCAGAGAATGTCGATATCATCGCGCTGGCCGAAGCAAGGCTGCCGCCGGAGCGGATCCAAAGCGCGTTGCCGAAGACTGCCGGACATTCGTTTCGGCACGTTGAAAGTGCGAGTGAAAGGTTGCGGGTTTTGACGCGCCTGCCGGTTCATGCGCTCGTGCCACGCTACGACTCTTCCGATGGTCGTTTGGTGATCATGGGTGTGAAACACAAGAAATGGGAGCTGCTTTTCGCTGTAGTTCACTTGCAAAGCAAACAGCATTGGTCGGAAAGGGATCAAGCTGCGCAAGCCACGATTCAAGCGCGCGAAATCGTGCGGCAGGAAGAAGCCGCCGGGCACGCGCGCACGATGGTGATTGGCGACTTCAACATGAACCCCTTCGAATCAGGCATGGTGGATGCGACTGGGTTTCACGCTGTGATGTCGAGGCGTGTGGCCAGCTCCGATCAACGAAAAGTCGCTGGCAGTGACTACCGGTTCTTTTATAATCCAATGTGGGGATTGTTTGGGGATAGGACGGCGGGGCCGCCGGGGACTTTTTATTATTCAGCTTCCAGGCCTGGCGAGTATTTCTGGCACATGTTCGATCAAGTGTTGGTGCGACCCGAGCTGATCGATTCTCTCGGTGAAGTGCGCATTTTGGCATCGGACGGCACCGAGACGTTGCTGACGGAGTCGGGGCATCCGGACAAGGCTGCTGGCTCGGATCATTTGCCGATTCTTTGCAGGCTGAAAGCACTGAGGAAACAGGTGAAGAAATGAGTGTCGGCACACCTAGCTGGTCCGAAGCGACGATCCGACCGGATGCGCAAACGCCCGGTACGGTCTTGCACGATCTCGAACCGTCGCTCAACGAGAAAACCAAAGGGATTCTGCAAACCCAAGTAACCACGACGTTTGCGGGTGAAATGGTCGAGCATCACTTGGATTTGATCGCGCCGCGACTTGAATACCGCATCACGCTTTTGGCAGCACGACATACCAAGGATCTGGTTTATCCCGTCATTATTCAATCTCGAGGATTCTTACCGATTGACACCCGTACGCGCGTCGTGCCGCTTTCGCTCTCCGCAGCCAAGCTAGCCTCAATCATGCAAAAACTGGCTGAAAAGGGCATCGGCGGACTTGATGCCGATGAACAGGAGGCCGCTTCGGAAGACGAATTCCGACGACTTGTCCAGCAAGTCCTGGATTCGCCTTACACAATTTCCCTTACCCACTCTCTCATTGCTCGAAGCAATGAAAAGTCTGGCAACGGCGCGCCGCAGGGGAATCCCCAGTGAGCGTTGGACAAGAATGGACGCTCGGCGCTCTTTTGGAATGGACCGCCAAGCACCTGGCGCAGAAGGGCATCGAGCATCCGCGCCTCGACGCCGAGGTGCTGCTCGCCCATGCGGTCGGCTGCAAACGCATCGATCTTTATGGAATGCGCTTCGCCGAAGTCGCCACGCCGGAAGCGCGGCAAAAGTACCGCGCGCTGATCGGCAAGCGCATCGAAGGTTGTCCCGTCGCGTATCTCGTCGGCAAGAAAGAGTTCTTCGGGCTCGAATTCGCCGTCAGTCCAGCCGTGCTCATTCCGCGGCCCGACAGCGAACACGTCGTCCTGGAATGCGTGGCGCTCGCCAAGGCACTGCCGGCGCCGAGGATCGTCGATCTCGGCGCCGGCTCGGGCAATCTGGTCGTCGCGCTTGCCAAGCAACTGCCGGCGGCCCAGATCACCGCAATCGACAAAAGCGCCGCAGCTCTGGCGGTCGCGCAATGGAACGCGGCTCAGCACGGCGTCGCCGGCCGCATCCGCTTTCTCGAAGGCGATCTGTTCGGGCCACTCGCTCCGGAAGAACGCTTCGATTTCGTCGTCAGCAATCCGCCGTACATTCCGCACGATGACATCGCCAAGCTGCCGATCGGCGTCCGCAACTACGAGCCGCACGCCGCGCTGGACGGTGGGCCGGACGGTTTCGCGATATTCGACCGCTTGATCGACGCTGCCCGATCGCGCCTGGCGCCCAGCGGCTGGCTGATCGTCGAAATCGGGGCGCCGCAGGAAGAGCCGGCCCGGCAGCGCATCGCGGCGCTTCCCGAATACGAGTTGGCAGCGACGGTGCGCGATTTTTCGGGCCATCCGCGGGTGTTGAAGGCGCGACGGCGCAATTGAAATTCACCTTCCGTTTGACAGCGGAACATGCAAGAATGTCGTCATGCAAAAAACATCTCCTTACGTCCGCTTGGATGAGCACGGCGTGTATCGCGTCGGCAACACACAAGTCATGCTCGACGGGATCGTCTACGGCCATCTGACGGGTGTGACACCCGAGTCAATGCAAGAACAATTCCCATCGCTCGCGCTTGAAGAGGTCTACGGCGCAATCGCGTTCTTTCTGGGAAACCGTGATGAAGTCAACGAATACCTCGCCCGGCAGCAACAGATCTGGGATTTTTGGAAAGCGAAGAGCGAAGAAAATCCAAGTCCCGTTTTACAACGACTCCGGTCGATGCGGCATGCTGAGACCCGAGACAAGCCATGAGCCGTCCTCGATTTCTTGCCGATCAAGACCTGAACGAACACATAGTGGAGGGCGTCCGCCGACGTGAGCCGACAGTGGAGTTTGTCCTCGCGCGTGACGTCGGAATGAAGGATAGCCCAGACCCTGACGTTCTGGAATACGCCGCAACTAATGGGTTCTTGTTGGTCTCGCATGACGCAAGCACGATGCCCGCACACGCGTATCGTCGGATCGCGGATGGAAAACTGGTTCCGGGTGTCTTCATCGCACACCAACTCCGTGCAATCGGAGCTGCCCTTGACGAGCTCGTCTTGATTTGGGCTGCAAGCGAAGCCGAGGAATGGCGCAATCAAGTCAACTTCCTGCCCTGATCACCGTGCCAACCGTTGCAATGGTCATTTCGTGCAGCCGTCGAAGATTTCGCTGTCATCCCCGTCAACCCCTTGGCACGCGCGCCGCTGCCTCATAGACTGAACCCCAACGTAAAGGGTGTTTTTTACTTGTTTTGGCAGTCAGTCGCAGCGGCGGAGTTTTGAGGACCGCGATTGTGATTACCAAGGACCGCAAAACCGAAATCATCGATCAGTATCGGGCCAAGGCCAGCGACACCGGCTCGCCCGAAGTGCAAATCGCCCTGCTCACCGCTCGCGTCAACGAGCTGACCGAGCACCTGCGCACGCACAAGAAAGACCACGCCAGCCGGCGCGGCCTGCTGAAGATGGTCAGCAAACGGTCCTGCCTCCTCAACTACCTCCGCATCAAGGATCGCAATCGGTATCTGTCCGTCATCAGCCGCCTCGGTCTGCGGAAATAGGTCGGCGACCCTCCCGTCGCTCTCCTCCGATTTTGCCACCTCGCCATGCGACTGTCTGCCTGTTGTCAGAGTTTGCCCGAAGAATTGTGGTGCAGGCGTCTCGCCTGCAGGTGCAGCCGAGACGGCCGCACCACAACGGACTTCGGACATTCTCCAAGGAGTGTGTTCCGTGCAGGCAAGTCGTGTTGAACTTCCCCTCGGCGCCCAAAAACTCGTCCTCGAAACTGGCAAACTCGCCAAACAGGCCCACGGCGCCGTCGTCGTCGCCTACGGCGACAGCGTCACCTTGACTGCCGCGGTCGAAGGCAGTCCCATTCCCGGCCGCGACTTCTTCCCCTTGAGTGTTGATTACCGCGAGAAAACCTACGCCGCGGGCAAGTTCCCCGGCGGGTTCATCAAACGCGAAGGCCGGCCCAACACCAAGGAAATCCTCACCAGCCGCCTCATCGATCGGCCGGTCCGCCCGCTGTTCCCGGCGACGTACATCAATGAAGTGCAGATCATGGCTTCGGTGTTGTCGTTCGACCGCGACAATGACACCGACGTCCTGTGCATGATCGGCGCCAGCGCCGCCCTGCACATCTCGCAGATCCCGTTCCTCAAGCCGACCGGCTCCATCCGCATCGGCCGGATCGGCGGCGAACTCGTCGTCATGCCGACGATGTCCCAGATGGAAAACAGCGATCTGGACCTGATCATCGCCGGCACGCGCGACGCCATCACCATGATCGAAGGCTTCGCGCGCGAGATGACCGAAGAGCAAATGCTGCAGGCGATCATGTTCGGCCACCAGCAGATCGTCAAGATCATCGGCGCGATCGAGCAACTGCGCACCGCGGCGGGCAAGGGGCCGAAGGTACTGCCGCCCGAACCGCCGGCCAATCCGCTCAAGGAGATCTTCAAACAGAAGTTCTACAACGAATTCCGCACGCTCAAGCAGACCTCCGGCAAAGCCGCCCGCGCCGACGCCATCAGCGGACTGCGCGATCGCATCGTCGCCGAATTTGTCCCCGCCGCGGGCACGGGCCCGTACACGCCGGAGCAAGTCAAGGGCGCGTTCAGTTGGCTCGAAGAACGCATCGTCCGCGACCTGATCCTCGAAGGCAAGCGCATCGACGGCCGCGGCGTCAAGGACATCCGCGCCATCGAGTGCGAAGTCAGCGTGTTGCCGCGCACGCACGGCTCGGCGATCTTCCAACGCGGCGAAACCCAGGCCCTGGTCACCACCACCCTGGGCACGAGTAGCGACGAACAGCGCGTGGACGGCATGGCCGAAGAATACAGCAAAAAGTTCATGCTCGATTACAACTTCCCGCCGTATTCGGTCGGCGAATGCAAGCCGAGCCGCGGGCCCGGCCGGCGCGAGATCGGCCACGGCGCCCTTGCGGAGCGCAGCCTCAAAGCCGTCATCCCCAGCCCCGACCGCTTCCCCTACACCATCCGCGTCGTCTCCGACATCACCGAATCCAACGGCTCATCGTCGATGGCCTCGGTCTGCGGCGCCACCCTGTCGCTCATGGACGCCGGCGTGCCCATCACCGATCCCGTCGCCGGCATCTCCATCGGCCTGGTCAAGGAAGGCTCGAAATACACCCTGCTCACCGACATCATGGGCGATGAAGACCACTACGGCGACATGGACTTCAAAATCGCCGGCACCGTCCGCGGCATCACCGGCATCCAGCTCGATCTCAAGATCGACGGCATCAACGAAGCAATTATCCGCGACACGCTGGAGCAGGCGAAGGAAGCCCGCAAGGAAATTCTGCGGCACATCGTCCAAACGCTCCGCTTCCCGCGCGCCGAGATCAGCAAGAATGCCCCGCGGCTCTTGACCGTGCAGATCAACCCCGAGAAGATCGGCCTCTTGATCGGCCCCGGCGGCAAAACGATCAAGGGCATCCAGGAAGCAACCGGCGCCAAGATCGACATCGACGACAGCGGCCTGGTCTACATCTCGCACATGGATGCCGCCGGCGCCGAAGCCGCCCAGGCCAAGGTCGCCGCCCTCACCGAAGAGGTCCGCATCGGCAAGGTGTACGAAGGCCGCGTCACATCCGTAAAGGAGTTCGGCGCCTTCATCGAAATCCTGCCGGGCCGCGACGGCCTGTGCCACATCAGCGAGCTGGACGTGTCGTACGTCGAGCGCGTGGACCTGGTGTGCAAGGTCGGCGACATGCTCAAGGTCAAGGTGATCGCCATCGACGATCAGGATCGCGTCAAGCTATCACGCAAGGCGCTCTTGCACGAGCTGAACCCGCCGCAACCGGGTGAAGGCCCGCCGCCGCGCGAAGACCGCGGCCCACCGCGCGAAGGCGGCGGCTACCGCGACCGCGGCCCGCGCGAGGGCGGCGGCTATCGCGACCGCGGACCACCGCGCGAAGGCGGCCATGGCGGCGGCGGTCACCGCGACCGCGGCCCGCGTGAAGGCGGCGGCTATCGCGGCCCACGCGAAGGCGGCCCACCACCGCGCGACGATCGCGGCCCACCACCGCGCGACGATCGCGGCCCGCCGCCCCGAGATGACCGTGGCCCGCCCCCCCGCGAAGGCGGCGGCTACCGCGATTAGCGCACCCGCCGAACTCCCTCTCCCCTTTCGGGCGCGGGTCCGGGTGAGGGCAAACCGCGGGATTCGAGTGATTCCATCCACCAAGCCCCGGCAAGTCGCCGGGGCTTTTTGATGGATGGGCCGACAGGCGCGCGTTGCCAGCCAATGTAAGCGGTCAGCATTTCGTTTCATTCATTTACGTTCAGCACACACCCAAAGTGCTGAATGAAATCTCGCCTAAAGCCATAACCACGGACGCTGATGAAACTTGCGACGGATTTCGAAGTTCTGTTTCATTCAGCGCTTGGCACCCCTGAATGAAACCGCCTTTCGAGCCCGGCGAAACGAGATTTGCAGGGGATTCGAGCGCTGCCCGACGACGCATCATTGATCGCCGCGCTCGCTGCCGCAAGTTCCGCGGCTCCGATTCAAGGCGGCAGCTGGGCGTCTGTGGTGCTGAAGACGGAGAATTGGCGGGGGCCGGGGGCCTGAAGCCGGGGCTGGGGTCCAGGTAGGGCGGAATTAAGGATACCCTGGTTATATGTATACATATGTTCACTAACACGCCGACAACGCTTCGCGTTGTCGGCAAAGCTGGCGGTTCACCCCCCACACGCGTGGGGAATACTCTGACCAAACACGGACAAAACGCCGTGTTTTCTTACGGCCTGAACAAACATCCCTGCCACGGCGACGCTAGAAAGGCGCCGCCTCTTCTTGCTCCGGCGCCACTTGCACGGCCACCGGTTCGCCCGTTCCCTGCTTCACCTTCTCGCGCCGCGCCACCATGCGCGTCTTCTTGTTGCCGCCGCGCAAAACCACCAGCGCCAGGCCCTCGAAATCCGCGAGCATCCGCTTGCTCGTGCCGTACTGGCGATACACAAACCCCGGCGGCGCGCGCCGGCTCCACAGTTGCATGACAAACCCCAGCGGCGGCCGCTCCGTCAGCTTCTTCCACAGCAGGTCACGCACCCTCGGACTCGGGTTCCCCAGGAACGTCCCCGGCCGAATTTCCAAGAGCCAGCGTGACAGCGCGCCCCTCCATTTCCTCGGCAGTTTCTCCAGAATCATGAGCAACATCGAGAACCTCCGCGATGTCCGGCAAAATCCGCTCCATCAGCCGGGCCTCGAAAAAGACCTTCAGAGCATGTGAAAAAATCAAAACCGTCTCTCGCAAAGTCGCAAAGGCGCCAAGAATACCCAAGAATTCATGGCTATCTTTCTTGTTGCTTGGCGTCTTTGCGACTTTGCGAGAGATTTTTTCACAAACTCTCAGAAATCGGTAAACTCGCGGCGTTTCAGCCCTTCCAGCCCCAACGAGCCCTCCTTGGGATTGACGGTGATTTCCCACCCCTCCATGGTGATGGCGCCAATGATGGCCTCAAGCTCATGGCCGTCGGCGCGGCCGAGTGAATCGATCGGCACGACCATGGCATTGAAGTCCAGCCCTTCGATCTTGCCATTGACGATGGCCTCGGCCTTGACCACGAAGGTCTTGCCTCCCAGCGAGACTTCATAAGGCCGTTTCACCGGCACCAGGCGATTTTTCTTCCCTTTGAGGTACTTCCTGAGCACGTAGCTGTGGAAAGCCCCGGTGTCAAACAGCGCCGCGGCGGCTTTGCCTTCGATCTCGATGGTCTTGATGATGCGCATGGTCGGAATCTCCTGGAAAAGCGAGGCAACGGTTATTTCATGAACCAACCGCGGCCGGGGCCATTGATCTTGCATCTCCCGGTGGTAACACTAGACCATCCAGCGAGGAAGCCCAACCATGGCCAAGTCACAATCGCTCGACGAACTCATCGGCACGAAAGCCGCGGAATTCGCGGAACAAGTCCGACGCACCGCGGCGGTCGCCGACAAGGAAGAGGAAATCCGCATTGAAGTCGAGAAGCAGCTGGCGTTCATTCAGAAGGAAGCGGGCGTCAAGCTCGAAGGCAAGCATGAATTCACCCTGGCCAAGGGTCGTGTCGATTCGTTCTACACGCGCGTACTGATCGAATACAAGAATCCAGCCAGCCCGAGCGACCGCCTGGGTCCCCGCCTGGACTCGCCCGGCACCAAGAAGGTCATCGAGCAAATCAAGAATCGCTTCCGGGCTTTGAAAGACGAACACAACCAGCCGCTCGGCAGCTTGTTCGGCGTCGGCTGCGACGGCATTTACTTCGTCTTTGTTCGCTTTCGCGACGAGAAATGGCAGGTGGAGGAGCCGGTCGAAGTCAACAAGGATTCGACGGAGCAATCCTTGTAGGCGCTTTATTCCGTTCGATGTGAAATGTCTCTCTGGAGCGAGACCTTTTTTCAGGCATTCTCCCTTGCCGGCAGTGTCTTAAAGACCTCAGCCAAATCCTGCTCTTCTTCTTTGACGGTGTTCAATCGGTATTTTGCAAGGAAGCTCTGTAGGGCCGGGTGTGGAATCCGCTTCAACTTGCCGAAGTTGGTGTCCTCGTTGAAATCTCTGCCTTCAGATTCTTTTCGACCATACGACCTAGCGTCGAGAGACTTCTTCCGCTTCATTTTTGCCCTGCCCTGGCGGCTCATGATTGTAGGCGTTTCGAAATTACCAAACCATCGGCCGCCTGAATCGGTCATGCGTTTGTCGCGTGCCTCGATCAATTCGATCATTGACAAAAGCTCGAGATCGATAATCGTCGGGCTTACCGCTGCCGGATCGGCGCTTTGTGGACGTAATTGGTAGGCAATGAGCAGCATCGCGTCGTTGGCTGGGTCGACGTTTTTCACCGTGACTTTTTGAGTGAGACGCGCGGACGGTTCGCGCGGGGTCGGTGGTTTCTTCATTTGCAATTGGTCATTGTCGATGTATAGAAGCTTCAGTTCAAGGCGTTTGCCCGATTTGTGTTTGTAGTCGGGGTAGCCCTCGCGCTCGCCAAGACTCCCTTCGTGCTTCAGTAGGCCAATATCGGGCATGTCCGGCAGATGGGGAATCAGCGCGTCCATCAAAGTGCCGACGATCGTGCCAACCTGTGACGGCTCGAAAGCCTTCAACGCCACCTTCGGCAAGCTCAGCTGCATGAACTGCCTGCCGATGAGCGGTTGCAATCCCTTGCGCAATCGTGCGAGTTCCTCGACCGAAATGCGCTTGGTTTTAGACATCGGAATCCTCCGACGTCAGCTGTTTTGATCTGGATCGTTTGGACTTGAGAAGCAGACTGCGAAGTTTCACCGGAAGCACGGAATCAAGACTCACCTGTAGCGCCAAACACCATTCCGCGGTTTCGATCAAATCCAAACGGCGCTCACAGGTTTCGACTTTGGCTACATAGGACTGTGGCTTCCGCAACAGTTTTCCGAGCGCCCGCTGGGACAGTCGCTTGGCCTTGCGCGCATTGCGCAGACAGGCGACAAACTCCATGTACAGCGGCTTGTGAACTGCCTGCATGCGGGTAGACCGGTGTGATCGGCAACGAATCCGGCTCATCGACACGGTACAACGACAGATACTTGGATTCTCGCGAAACTCGGAGGTGAACCCAAAGTGGTATCATTTCAAAATCAACGACGACGGTCTTGAATCCGGTCCCGGGAGGGATACACTACTGGAAAAGTGAACAGATATGGCGAAACGTCATGCCGACCGAGTGGGCGACTGGGAATCGCTGTTCCTTCGATTGGAGGAACTCGTTCTTGCCAATTCCGGTCAAGACGAATTTGAAGAGATTTACAAGCTTGTGATCGCCAAGCTTTGGGATGAACGCTGCGGGAAACCCAATCGGTTCAAGAGTTGCCACTCCGAGGCGGAAACTTTTCAAACGATTGCCACTCTTCTCCGCGAGGCGGAAGCGGCGTGGTCGGGTGTTCTCGAACGAAGCAGCACATCGCTTCTCACCCCAAATCACCTCGATGTTTGTGTCCAGGCATTGGCTCGACACAAGATTTGCGATGCAGGCGTGTCGGTAATGGACAGTTTCTTTGAGTTCCTCGTGGCAAGAAGCGCCAAGGGCGCCAAGGGTCAGTTCTTCACTCCGCGCTATGTCGTGGAGTTTTGTGTCCGCATGTTGCAACCCCGAGCAACCGAGACCGTTCTCGACCCTGCATGCGGCTCCGGCGGATTTCTGATCCACACTTTGAATCATTGGAGGCGAAACGACGGCTCGGGCACAGCTGCTGCCGTCAAGGACTGTTCATCGTCGAGATTATGGGGCTTTGACGTGGATGCACGGGCATTGCGTGTGGCCAAGGCCCTGATGGTGCTTGCGGATGGTGGCGCCGCCAACTTGATCCAATTGAATAGCCTGCTCAAGCCCGACATCGCCGGACCAACTTTGTTCGAGGCCGATCCGGAGGCTGGTTCCGTCTTGACGATAGAGGACGTTTGCCGAAGCCGGCTGCGACATCACAAGGGCTTCGATGTCATTTTGACAAACCCACCATTCGCCGGCGACGTTCAAGAAAGGCATGTCCTGAACGCCTACGACGTTTCACGCGGCAAGGTCCGAATCGAGCGCGATGTATTGTTTTTGGAACGCTGCATTGAATTGTTGCGACCGGGGGGGCGCATGGCCATTGTCCTTCCGCACAATAAGTTCGCCATGGGCGCCTACGGTCACGTCCGTCAATGGGTGCTTCGCAACGCCCGCGTGCTTGCCGTTGTCGGGCTCGGCCGCCACACGTTTCTGCCGCACACCCATCAAAAGGCGAGCATCTTGTTTGCCCAGAAAAATCGTGAGCGATCCCACCGCCCGAAAAGCGATCGAATCTTCTTCGCGGTAAGCGAACGCGATGGCAAGAACTCTAAGGGGCAACTGGTCAATCGACCTGGCACGAGCATGTCTGATTCGCAGTGGGAACGGGTGGACCAGGATCTTCAGGAAATTGTCACCGGATTTCAGGAATTTTGCGGGACCGAATCGTTGCTTTTGGAGGGGTAGTCATGGCGCTCCTATCGATACGACGATTGTGCGAACTGGACGAGCCATTCGTGCTGGCGCCGGAACGCTACGACCCGCGCCGAGAATTTTCGTTGTCATCATCAACGAGCACGTTGCCGCTGCGCACTGTGGTGGAACTTAATCGAAAGACCCTGACCGGGCCAAACGGGGATGCCGAACACTGCCTCATCTTCGATACCGGGGACGCCCATGAAGGTGTGATTTCCGGTCGAAGACAGCGAGTCCCGATGAGTGCGATTGGCAGCGCCAAGAAAGAGATACGCCAAAATGACGTCATCATATCTCGTTTGCGACCTTATCTTCGTCAGGTCGCTTTCGTTGACACCGACGTGCCCTGCCGCGGTGAGGGAGTCATAATGTTGTGTTCGACGGAGTTTTTCGTGCTTCGGCCCACGGACCATCAATCCATCGCATTTCTGGTTCCATTCTTGCTGACAGGGAAAGTGCAAAAAGTGCTCGCTGCCTCACAGGAAGGTGGACATCATCCGCGGTTTAGTGAGACGAGCCTGCTTAGCCTTCTTATCCCCGCTGAGATTCTTGAACGACGCGAAGAGATTTCCAAAATCGTTGAATCAAGCGTTCAGTCGTTTCGGCAATCACAACGAGAAATGGCTGGCGTGGTTGAAATAACCGAAACTGTGATCGAACGCTAGGGCCGAGTGAATCGGCAGGAATCGTCGAACCATGCCGAAACGAGAGTCACGCCAATCTGCAACTTCGAGTCGAACTACTGTCGTCGTCCCCGGCGACCTGGTCCGCAGCACGAACGACATGTACAAGGAGTACGGCGTCGGGCGGGTGACCTTGGTGCGCCGTGAGTACGTGAAGGTCGAGTTCAATCCGTCGGTGTTCATGACGCCGCCGTACCGGACGGAGAGCAAGGTGCTGCTTCAGTCCGAGGTGGAGCGCGTCGATACGCCGCTGGAGCGAATTGTGCGCGGCCAGTGGGAGCCGGCCTGGCGCTTCGAGCTCAAGATGCTGGCGGCCCGGTTTCTGACCGGCAACAAGGGGGGCCAGCTTTCCAACGCCCGCACCGAGATTCTGCCACACCAGATTTTCACGGCCCATCGCGTCATTTCCAGCCCGCGCCGACGATTCCTGCTGGCCGATGAAGTCGGGCTCGGCAAGACCATCGAGGCCGGCATGATCTGGCAAGCGCTTTATCAGCGCGGCGAGGCCAAGCGGACGCTGATCATCACGCCGGCCGGGCTCACCGTGCAATGGCAGGACGAAATGCAGGAGAAGTTCGGCGCACGCTTCGAGATTTATGGCCGCGATTTCACCGGCTACAATCCGCGCGTATGGAGTTTCCGGGCCCAGGCGATCGCCTCCTTGGATCGACTCAAACGCAAAGAGAACAAGAGTTTGCTCCTGGAAAACCACCGGTGGGACCTGATCATCTTCGACGAGGCCCACCGGCTGAGCGCCGTCGATTACGGCCGCGATAAGACGCACAAGACCGAGAACTTCAAGCTGGCCGAGGCGCTGCGGCTGCCGGACTACAGCGAGGCCTTCTTGCTGCTCACGGCAACGCCGCACCAGGGTGAAGCCAATCACAGCCGGTTCAAGAATCTGCTGATGCTGCTGGATGAGAGCATGGACTTCAGCGCCCTGGACGAACAGTTTCCGCTGTTGCCCGTCGGCGAGACCGGCAAGAAGTTCACGGAATTCGTCATCCGCACGCCCAAAAAGGACGTGACCGACGCTGAGGGGCGCAAGGTGTTCAAGGGCCGGCAGACGCATCGGCTGCCGGCGACCATGTACCCGGATGAAAAGGCGTTTTACCTCGCGGTCGAAGAGTACATCCGCAACGGCTACAAGATGCTGGAGCGCGTCAGCGACGCCACGCAGAAGACCGCAATCGGGTTTCTAATGACCACATTTCAAAAGCTCAACGCCAGTTCGACGGCGGCGATCAGGGCGGCGCTGCAAGGCCGTTTGATGCGTCTGCGCGGCGAGATACGCGATTTGCCCGATGAAGACCCGGATTTGCACGATTTGCGCTTCGAAGGTGAGTACGAGGAGGAGTACGCGCTTAAGAACGATCGACAGATCATGGAAGAAGAGATCGCCGCCCTGGAACAGTTGTTGGCGATGCCGGTCAAGCGCGACAAGAAGCTGACGGAATTGCTCGGGCTCACCGACCATATCGCCAAGGAAAGCCCGCGCGGAGATGAAGAGAAAGTGCTGATCTTCACCGAATACCGGCAAACGCAGCGCTATCTCGTGGCGGAATTGGAGAAGAAGTACGGCAAGGGCTCGGTTGTCGTCATTCACGGCGGTATGAAACTGGAGCGCCTGGACGAGAACCAGCGCGACATCGAAGCGCTGTGGGCACCGTTTGCCAAGGATGGCGCGGTCGAAACGGCGACGACCAAACGGGCCAGCCAGCGGCTCTTCCACGATCAACCACGCGTGCGGTTCTTGGTCTCCACTGAAGCCGGCGGCGAAGGCATCAACCTGCAGTTTTGCCATATTTGCATCAACTACGATTTGCCCTGGAACCCGATGCGCGTCGAGCAGCGCGTCGGCCGCGTGTACCGCTACGGCCAGGACAAAGTCGTCCAGGTCTACCACTTGTTCAACAAGGGCACGGTGGAGGATCAGGTGCAGGCGTATTTCGAGGACCGTGTTGCGCATGCGGCGAAAGCGATCGCGAAGGTGACCGGCGAAGACCCGGAAGAGATCCAAGGCAGCCTCAACGGTCAGCTCGAAATCGAAATCGATCCGGAGGAGATTTACACGCGTGCGCTCGTCGAGGGGAATCTCAATCAGCAAACCAAGGAAGAAATCGCCGAAGCCGTCAAACGAGCGAAGCACGCGTATGAGATCGCCACCCAGAGCTTGTTTCGCGACTGCTCTAGCTATTCGTTCGACAAATACAAGAGCGAGCTGGCGACGGACCTTACACTCAGCGATTTGCAGCGTTTCACCGAGCGATTTTTGGCGCAGCATCGCCGCCAATTGAAGAAAGACGAGGCGCTATTCGAGTTTATCGTGCCCGATGTCTTGGCGCCCTGGAAGCTGCCGGAGCGCTATCGCCAAGCCACCTTTGACCGGGATGTGGCGATCAAGCGCGGCGAGGCGGAGTTTTTGGCCCTGGGCCATCCGTTCGCGGATGCGATGCTGGAATACGTCGGGTCGTACAGCTTCGGCGGGCTGACAGCGCGGCGATGTCTCCCGAACAGCAAGCTCGCGGGCCGGTCGGGTTTCCTGTTCCTCTTCGTCGTCCGACAACGGATTACGCCCGATGTGGCCGACGAATGTCTCTTTCAATTCTATCCAGTGTTCGTTCGCAAGGACCGCAAGGTGGATGATGAGGCTGCCGTTGCGGCGGTAACCCTGTCGGCCAAGGACGATGGATCGGCGGAGTCGATTCCTGATGCGGACGGCTATTACGAGGTCGCAAAGCAACATCTTGACGACACAGTGCAGCCGTGGAGTTGGGACGACGACGTGCAATTCTTAGGGGCGAATTGGGTGGAATTCAAGTGACAGTGCGGGTTGCGACGCAATAAGGCGGGCCGCCCACGCAACGAGTGCGGATACGGGCGGTTGCCGTCCGACAAGGAACGGCCTACGGCGTGAGGGTGCGCCGAAAAACTTGGCGATCCGGACAGCTGTCCGATCCCAGAATTATGATTGAGTGTTCCCCTCACCCGCCTACATCAAAAACGCTTTCAAGCGAGCATCACCTCCTTTTCGCTGTTGCGTAGATCGTGCCGTTCTCGATCAGACGATTATACGCATGAAATATCATGCAGTGCAACGTTCCCGTCCAAGCCTCCGTCAAAAGGTTGTAAGAGTCAGCCATGATTTCCTCCCGGGCTGTTGCTCGCAATCCGCCGCCATCCGAAAAACCGCGCACACCCCCGCCGACAATGCGTCCCTTGCGCGTCGGTTCTCGCCACGGCCGATTAGTCAATCCATTACGAACGGGCGTCCAAGCCAAAAGTGAATGCGGCCAAAGAATGGGGACAGGCACCTCGAAGACTCGGAGCCAGTCCCCATTCTTTGGCGGACGCGAGCATGGGGGGCGCTCCCAGCCGACCATGGAGACGCTCAATCAGCGCTGATGGGGCCGAGCATAACGGACGCGATATCAGTTTCATTGTGCAGAGAATAACCCTGTCGGCCATGCTGCACAAGGATTTCTTCTTGGCCATGGCGCGGGCTACTCCGAATCGGACGGGGGCGGCAGTTTGGGTTTGGGTTTGGCGGCGAGGTAGTTGGCGCGGGTGCTAACTTTCCGGCCCGACTTGGCTTCCAGCTGGCGCCGGGCGTTGCCCGCGACCGACCCGCCTTGCCGGGCAGCCAGTTGGTTCGGGACGAATCCTTGGGCATCTTTGTTGCGGGCAATTTCGGTGGTAGCCGCTTCACCGAGCATGGTGAAGATCAACTCCAGGTCGTTCATGTGATCGCGGAGGTTTTCACGTTTGAGGCCCTTCAGCTTCTTGTAGTCGGCAGGAGTCAGGCCAAACGTGGCTTTGGAGATTTCGGCGGTCAGGATGGCGAAATCCTTTTGCTCCTGAATTCCGCGTCTTTGCCATTCGCCGGTCAGTTCGTCACGAACGGCGATGCCACGAACGCGCTTTTCGATCCAGTCGTCGGGATAGCCCTTGTCCTGATAGAGTTTGCGCATCCGCTGCTGAGCGAGTTCGGGGTTTTCGATCTCTTGGACGCGCTGGTAGCCGACTTCGGCCAGCCAGCGTTTGAACGGCTCGGCCTTGGGGCTGGGGATCGACTGGATGACGCGAAAGGCGGCTTCGACGTTGACGCAATCCGTCTTGTAAGTCTTGCCGTCAGAAGAAGTTAGTTTCAGTTGTACACAAAGTGTGGACAACTGAACTTGGCTCTGCTTTCGCTCGCGCGCCTTCATCATGTTCCAGTAGTTGCGTGGGTTGTCGCTGTCGGTCAGGGCGCCGATGATGTCCACGATGGAGAAAAACCACTGGTCATCGCGCCAAACGCGGCGAATCTGCTTCGCCCCGAACACAATCATCTTGCCTTGGGGAGCGGCGGGCACTTCTTCGTTCATGGTGTGCCTTCCAATTGAATTTGTCATGTCTTGTCTTGATTGCTCATCGGCTGGCAAGCTGCTGCCATCTTTCTTCAACCACGGCAGCGATATCAGTTTCCTTGGGCAAAGAATAACCCTGTCGGCCATGCTGCACAATGATCTTCTCCTTTCGCAGCCAAGCCAGCGACAGGTAGGCTTGGTAAGTGGGCACTTCAGAATCGTTCATGGGATCGTGGAGTGGAAGCACTTGCTCCATCGAAAAGCGGTCCCCATTCAAACCGATACGATTGACGGCCTCTACCAAAAGCAAGAGTATTCGCTTCGGAGCCTTGTGCTGATAGACGGCCTTTTCGCGTTTAGACCAACCCTCTTTGAGCAGGTCTTCCCTAGCGCGATAGAACTTCGGGAATTCGCCGACTGTCGATTTTCTTCCCCTGGCTTTTCGGCTGTTGGTTTTGCGTTTGCCTTTGCGCCGTGGGATGGGCGCATGATCCTGCCGGATTGCCGGCTTCTGTGAAACCATCGAATGATAGCTGGGCGGTCGGTCGCGATCCGTTGGCCCCGGCTCAACGACCGCTTCAGGAAGTGATTGAGCTCCGTTCCCAGAACAGTTCTGAATCATTGCCCCCAACTGTTTCGCCCAATCCGCAAGTGAGCGCACACCATCGTAGTCGCCCCGGTCAACTGCGTCCACAAGCAGACTTCGCAGTTCCTTTTCGGCGCAACGGATGATTTCGATTGCTCGTAGTCCTGTTTCCATGCAAGTATTGTACAGTGAAAATACAGAAAGACAACCATCGTTCTGTATTTTCACTGTAACTTGGCCTTCGTTGCAGACGAGTCAGAAGCCGCGGGGGTCCAGATCGTAGCCCCAGGATCGGCCAAGCAATTGCGGGTGTCTATGCCTGGAATGAGCGCAAGCGGAAGCTGATGCATCCCGATCATATTCGTAGCGCCTGGCAACGCTTGCGCGACCAAGTTGGATTTGATGCATCGAGCTGCTTGTTCCTGAATACCCGACCCAGCCCCCGCCGACCATGCGTCCCTGGCGCATCGGTTCCTGCCGCGACCGATTAGCCAAGCAAATGCGAACGGGCGTCCAAGCCAAAAGTGAATGCGGCCAAAGAATGGGGACAGGCACCTCGAAGACTCGGAGCCAGTCCCCATTCTTTGGCGGACGCGAGCATGGGGGGCGCTCCCAGCCAACCATGAAGACGCTCAATCAGCGCTGATGGGGCCGAGCATAACGGACGCGAACCGCCCCCGCCAACGAATTCCGGCAAAAAATGCGAAGAACCATATCCAGGGAGAGAGATTTGCCTTGACTCGCTTTGGAGATCGCACAAGAATCCAGCGATCGGCAGTTGCGCAGGAGGCTTCCCCTTGAGCAAAGTCCCTTCCGAAAGCTACGACCGCATCGTGGCGGCGCTCCAGCGGCTTGGGTTCAGCAAAGTTCGACAACGCGGCAGTCACATCCGCATGCAAAAGCCATTGCCCGGCAGGCAAATCAAGATAACGGTGCCGGCGCATCGGCCGGTGAAGCGTTCGACATTATCCCACATTCTCAAGCAAGCGGAAATTGCTCTCGATGACTTTTTGGCCGCGCTGTAAGATACCGGCAGCTGCGCCCAGCGCTGGCAACCGCTCCCCATTCTGCCCACGAGGCGTCCCATGACTCTCAAGGTCCTTTATGAGCCCTCCGACGAAGGCGGTTACACCGTGTACGTGCCGGCATTGCCGGGGTGCATCTCGGAAGGAGATACGCTGGACGAGGCGCGGCGGAACATTCAGGAGGCAATCGAGCTGTATCTGGAGCCGGCCGAGGAGCCGGCGGCGCCGCCGGGCGGGTTGGTGGAGGAGATTGCGGTGTGATTGTCCGCACCTCGTGAGCGCAATTCGCAAACTCGCAACGGCTGGTATGCTCTTCCAAGACGAGTTTATCGCGTTGAACCATTGGCGTAGACCGGCAGACTTCATGTTTCAACTCAACAAGGAGGAAGCGGCTGAATTGAGATTCCAATCTGGAATGTCAAAGCCGGGGGGACGCGGCGGCCGGCGTTACCTGCCCTATGCCTTCAGCGAGCAAGGCGTGGCCATGCTTTCCAGTGTGTTGCGCAGCCAACGGGCCGTCGCGGTCAACATCGCCATCATGCGGGCGTTCGTGCGTTTGCGGGAAATCATGGCTTCCCACAAGGACCTCGCTCGGAAACTCGACGACTTGGAACGGAAATTCAGCGAACATGACCAGAAATTCCACGTCGTTTTCGAAGCGATCCGGCAACTGATGACGCCGCCTCCGGAGCCGGCGAGGAAACGTCACATCGGTTTCGCCAGGGATTGATTACGCTGCCGCGCACGCCGCTACCGACAATGCGTCCCTCGCGCGTCGCTTCTCGCCGCAGCCGATGAGAAGCTGGATCAAAACGGGGACAGGCCCCCAAGGCAAACGGGCCAGTCCCGAATGCCATGAAGTTAAGAAGAAAACGAATCACGAAAACACGAACGGGCGAAAACACGAACCAGAATCTGCAAGAAAATCCGGCCTATTTGCCTTCTTGACTTTGTCGTGCTTTCGTCCGTTCGTGTTTTCGTGATGGAATTTGCTGTTAACTTCATGCCATTCGGGCCAGTCCCCGTTTTGTTACGAACGGGCGTCCAAGCCAAAAGTGAATGCGGCCAAAGAATGGGGACAGGCGCCTCGAAGACTCGGAGCCAGTCCCCATTCTTTGGCGGACGCGAGCCTGGGGGGCGCTCCCAGCCGACCATGGGAAAACATCAGTTGGCCCTGATTTGCGAGAGCATAAGGGAAGCAAACGCCGTCCGCGAGCAAATTCCCTCGAAAAAAAATGGCAGGCAACAGAATTGGCAACGGACCACGGGCCGACCGGCAGTCATCGGCTTCCCAAGGCTGCGTTTTTATGCGCATTTTTGACGGAATTCGTCAAAAGCGATGCAACGCATTCGGCGAGACCGAAGGAACAGTCATGAGCCGGTTGTGGCTGGCCGGAAACGAATAAACGAATCTGCGAAAGGATTGCGGCCCAATGACTTAGAGCAACAGATTCGTTTCCTGACCCCGTTTTTTCGCATTTCGTTTCCTGTGCCATTGCCCGAATACTGGCGCACCGCCAACGTTGGCAGTGTGTGGCGTGAACCGCAGGTGTTGTTGGCTAAGTCACAAACGGTGCGGTCTTTTCTTGCGAAAGGAGGACCTAATCCTACCTGGGCGGGTCCGTACTCGTCCAGAAATCCTTGCTCGAACTTTCCGCAAGGAAAGGTATGCAGCCAGCGTCGTCCGGTAACGGGCGGCGGCGAAGGGGCCAGGCAAGGACAGGGCGGGAGGGGTCGCGT
>Ga0080064_1002652_pt1 | contig 29299 bp, 19 predicted proteins | sample Subgrocontami54m_FD_69260 | JGI IMG/M metagenome (GOLD analysis project Ga0080064, IMG submission 69260) | Subsurface groundwater microbial communities from S. Glens Falls, New York, USA - GMW46 contaminated, 5.4 m (SPADES assembly) (version 2) ...
CGCGGCTCCCCTCGAAGCGGCAACACAGTATAGGCCATTTCCATGGCCGCTCCAACTGTCCGGGCTGCTCCATGGGAAATCGTACGGCGGACGGGGGGTAGCCCCAGCCTTTCCAGAATCAGATTGATCCAGGGCCACAGTATGACGGGAGCGCCCTGTGAGATGAAGTACGCCTGGCCGTTGACCGGCGAGCCGGCGCCGAGCCGATCCGCCGCCAGGAGGTGCGCGTCGGCCGCGTTCTCTACGTAGGTGACGTCCACTTTGTTTGTGCCGTCTCCCACCTGGACCAGAAGCCCCCGCCGGGCTCGCTCGATGATTCTTGGGAACAGGTGGGGGTCGCCGGGCCCGTAAATCAGATGCGGTCTGAGCGAGACCGTCAGCAGGCCGTCCTGGCCGTTCGCGGCGAGGACCAAGCGCTCGGCCTCGGCTTTGGTGGCCGGATAGGGGCAGTCGTAGTGAGTGGGATAGGGGATCCGCTCGTCCGCATGCTCCAGATTGCCGGGAGCAGACACGACACTCGGCGTGCTGGTGTAGATCAATTTCCGCCCGCCCGCCTTCCGGCACCCGCTGAGAACGTTCTGCGCGCCGACGACGTTGGGCCCGTAGTATGACTGCCACGAGCCCCAGTAGCCGGCGCGCGCCGCGACATGGAAGACCGTATCCATGCCCAGGCACGCGCGCTCGACCGCTGTTGCATCCTGAAGGTCTGCGCAAACGGTTTCCGCGCCCATCTTTTCCAGGTCGGGATAGCCGCGGCGGCCCAGAACCCTGACGGTGTCTCCCCGCGCCAGCAGTTTCAGGACGATGTGCCGGCCGAGAAAGCCCCCGCCGCCGGTCACCAGCGCCTTCATCGCAGTTGCCTCAATTCGCCTAATTGCTTCGCGGCCCACAGGGCCAGCTTGTCACGTGAGATCTTCACGTTGTGGCGCACGTCCACCGGAAAAGCCCGATGGAACAGGACTGATGTGATGCCGACGGTCAGCGGATTGGCCGCGCCCAGTCTTAACAGCTCGTCGGTGAACCGCGCAGCCGCGTCCTCGGTCGTAGGGAATTTGTCCGGGTAGGGCTCGATGACGATCACCGGCCGCTGCTGGCCTGCGGGTCTGATGCCCACGAGGGCCGAGCGGAACACATCGGGGTGCTGGTTGAAGATCGCCTCGCAGGGTACGGTGAACAGCGTGCCTTGCGCGGTTCGTACCCGGTCTGCCTTGCGCCCGCAAAACCAGAGGCGGTCGCGCTCGTCGAGGTAGCCGACGTCCCCCATGCGGTGCCACCATGAATGGCCGTCCGGAACCTTGGCAAGCGCCGTCGCCGGCTTGCGTTTGAAATATGCTCGCGTGACGGCGGGACCCTTCACGACGATCTCACCGATCTCGCCGCGTGGGAGGACCAGTTTGTCGTCCCAGGACGAAATGGCGTCGTCTAAAATGCGGATGACCCGCAGGGTGATGCCCGGCAACGCCTTGCCGACGCAGGTGCCCTTGCCGGCGCGGGCGAGCGCGGCCGTTTCGTTCAGGACTTCCCGTGCCGTGATGGAGGACACCGGCAGCGCCTCCGTGGCGCCGTAAGGTGTATGCGCGTCGGCGCGGTCCGGAAGGATGCGCTGGACCCGTTCCAGGATGGCGGGCGAGACGGGTGCGCCCGCCATGAGCACGCGCGTGAGCGACGGCAGCGACAAATTCTGCTCCACGCAGTACCGTCCGACCCGGTCCCAGATGGCGGGCGATCCGAAGGACTGCGTGACGCGGTGAGCCTGAATCTCGGCGACGAATTTCTCCGGATCCACCTGCACGGGTTTGGTCGGATCCATGTCGGGAACGACGATGGTGACGCCCATGGCTACGCTGAACAACGCGAACAGCGGGAACGCCGGCAAATCCACCTCGCCTTCCTTGATGCCGTAGTAGTCGCGCAGCTCGCGCACCTGGGCGTCGAACATGCCGTGCTCGTACACCACGCCCTTGGGCGCGCCCGTGCTGCCCGAGGTGAACAGGATCGCGGCTGCGTCATTGGCCCTTGTGGGTGCACAAGGAAACTCGCGCCACATGGATTCGCGCACCTGCGCGAGCGTCGGCCCGCCCCAGAACCAGCGATGCCCGACCGTGACTGTCGTCCTGACGGTCCGGAAGGCGTGCGGGTGCAGCACCCGCGCCGCCTGCGCGAGAGGAATCGCGATGAAGGCCTCGGGCGCCGCCTCTTCGATACAGCCGAGGAGGTTCATCCTGCCCATGCCCGGATCGATCAGGACGGGGACCGCGCCCAGCTTGAAGAGCGCGAAGGTCAGGCTGAAGAACTCCAGCCCCGGCCGCACCATCAGGACCGTGCGGGTGCCGTGCCCGATCCCGAGGCGGCTCAAGCCCCAGGCGTACCGGTCGCAGTCCTCGTTCAGTTGCCGGAACGTGAATTGCGCCCCGCCGCTCTTGGGAACGATGATCGCAGGCTGATCGGGATGTTTGCCGGCCATGCGGGGCAAGTGGGCTGCGATGTTGAGCAAGGCGGGCTCGTTTGTTGCGGTGGTTGGTGAGGCGATGACCGTCATGCGATCGGATGCCTGGCGAAGAATTCGCGCACCCAGGGAATGATCTGCTCGTGCGCGTCCTCGACCACGTAGTGGCCGGCTTCGGGAATCCGGTGGACTTCCGCCTGGGGAAACCGCTGCTGCCATTCGGCGAGAAAATCCGTGGTGAAGCACCAGTCCTGCTCGCCCCAGATGATGAGCATCGGGCGGTCTTTGAAGACCGACAGTCCTTCGCCGATCCGCTCCACCAGTTTGTAGGTCGGGTGCGCCGGGCTCATCGGGATGTCCTGCACGAAACGCAGGATGGCGATGCGGTGCGCGTAGCTGTCGTACGGCGCGAGGTAGCCGGCCTTCACGTCCGGGGTCATGCGCTCCTGCTTGGCGCAGGCCAGGGAGGGCGCGAGGCCGGCGAAGGCATTGAGCCCGCGGACCGCCAGCGTGCCGACGATCGGCAGCTTGCAGATGTTGATCCGGAAGGGAATCCGGGAGGCCGGAAAGGCCGCCGTGTTGAAGATGACGAATCGTTTGACCCGCTCCGGATGGCGCTCCGCGCAGCCCATCCCGATGGCCCCGCCCCAGTCGTGCAGGAAGAGCGTCATGCGCTCCAGCTTGAGCGAATCGAGCAGGGCTTCCAGGTTGGCGATGTGCTGCTCGAGCGTATAGGGGTAGTTTGGGGGCTTGTCGGAGAGCCCGCAGCCCATGTGATCGGGCGCGATGACGCGATGGGTCTTGCGGAACCCGGCGATCAGCGAGCGGTAATAAAAGGACCAGGTGGGATTCCCGTGGAGCATGACGAGCGGCTCGGCCGGTTGCTCTTTGACCGGCTCCGTTGGGCCTTCATCAATATAATGATACTTGTGACCGGCGAGGGAGAGGTGATGGGATTCGAACGGATACAGCTTCCGGAAGGCGTCCACGCGGCACTACCAGGTCACGCCCAGCATCAGGCAGTTCAGGCCGCTGCCGATTCCCAGCAGGGCCAGCTTCTCGTCGCGCTGGACGTTGCCGGCTTCGATGCTGAGAGCCATGGTGATGGGCAGGGACACGGACCCCATGTTGCCCAGAAACTCCACGGTCGGGAAGTCGATCGCGGGGTCGAGCTTCAGCGTCTCAAACAGGAGGCGACGGTGGGCCACGCCGACCTGGTGGCAGAACGTTTTGGATACGTCGGCGTCGCTCCAGCCCAGATCCTGCTTAAAATCCGCCCAGGTCCGACCGGCGAGCTCACACCCGCGGTGCAAGAGCTCCTCCGACTGCGTGGACATTTCCGCCCGACTGTCGGAGTCCAGGCCCATATCGGCACTGCCGCGGCAGAGGTGATTCTGCTCCGAATCGGTCCGGGCGGCGCCGCCGGAAAGGACGTGGCCGTGCTTTGCGACGGACGTATGAGCCATGACGATCGCGGCCGCTCCGGAGCCGATCGTGAGGGACGCGAAGGCGTCCTTGAATTTCTTGCGGGTCATGGTGGGATCGGCGAGGAGCTGCCGGATGGTGGTCTTGACCAGCGGCTTTGCGTTCTCTCCTGCGACGAGGAGCCCGCGCTTGATCTGTCCCAGTTCGATCATGTTGCCGAGCATGATCATGCCGTTCAGCATGCCGAGGCAGGCGTTGGAGATGTCGAAGAGCATGGCGCGGGGCGCGATCTTCAATCGCTCGTGGACGACGGACGCCGTCGCCGGCTCCAGAAAATCGCGGGACACGGAGCAATTGATGATGCATTCGATCTCCTGCCCGAACACCCCGGCCTGCTCGAGCGCCTTGTTTCCCGCCACGGACGCGACGTCGCTCGGGGTCGTGCCGTCGTCCCAGAACCGCCGCTCGCGGATGCCGCTCATCAGCTCCAGACGGCCGTAGGGGAGCTGCAAGCGATCGTACAGGGGGCTGAGGCGCGCCTCGATCTCGGCCGAGGTGACCACCTGCTTCGGCAGCTCGTACCCGATGGACTCGATGCAGACGTTGGAGTAGCGCATGGACTGTTGACCCGGCTGGATGGGCTGTCGCCTCTGGTGTTTTCGCGGAAGCGGCCTCATTCTAAACAAGGCCATAGAGCGGGTCAAGGAATCTCGCGCCCAGCGATTTGCTTTAGGAACAGGGCGAGGCTAGAATCGGCGTGCGTGATCGCACGTCGCAATCGCGCCGGAGAGCCCAACGCGATGCCTGACAATACCGTGGTCGTGCAGCCTGAGATCGAGGAATCCCAGATGGCCGCCTCGTTTGCTGGCACCAGTGGTCGCCTCCAGTTCATCCTGCTTCAGACGCTCGTCACCATCGTGCTGTGCTACCAGCTCCTGTTCAGCCGGGAATCGGTCGTCTCATCCGAGGTCAAGGAGTTCATCGTCCTGGGGCTGCTCTTGTTCATTGCTGGCATGATGTTTCTGCCGGCCCGCATGTGGGGGAGAAGCTGGCCGGTCGTGGCGCTGGTCTTGGGCGACACGGCCATCACGACCGCCATCATCTACCTCTCGGGCAATGCCGGGTCCTCCCTGTACCTCATCTATTTTCTGGTCATGCTGATCGGCGCGCTCGCGCCCAGCCTGAAGCAGATGATCGGCCTGTCCGTCATTTTGTGCGCCGCATATGGCGCGTTGCTGTATCTGGATTCGCTCGAGACCGGCTCGTTGTCCGAGGGGCGTCTCCTGGGCATCCCGGTGCTGCTCATCTTGGCGGTCTTCTACGGAGTGACGACGGAGGCGGTGCGCTGGGAGCGGCAGAAAAGGGCCGGTCTCCTTGAGCAGATCAACACGCTCAAACGGACCGAAGTGGAGCTGCAGGCCCAATCCGGTCGGGACTGGCTGACGGGGCTGGCCAACCGCCGGCGCTTCGACGAGATGATCCAGCAGGAATGGGGACGGGCCAAGCGGGACGAGACAGCGCTCGGGGTCCTCATGATCGACATTGATTACTTCAAGCCCTACAACGATACCTACGGGCATCAGGCCGGCGACACGTGTCTCCAGCAGGTGGCAAAGTCGTTCAGTGAGGTCGTGCATCGCCCCGGAGACATGCTGGCCCGCTACGGCGGCGAGGAGTTCGTCGTGGTGCTGCCCCGGACCGACGTTGCGGGGGCCGCCGAAGTGGCGGAGAAGATACGCGCCCAGGTTGAGGCCCTGCGCATTCCGCATACAAATTCGCTGGTTTCCGATCTCGTGACCATCAGTGTCGGTGTCACCGCCATGGTTCCTACGGAGAAAAGCAAGCCCGCTGTCCTGGTTGCCGCCGCCGATCAGGCGCTCTATCAGGCCAAGCACGAGGGGCGCAACCGGGTGCGCGTTCATGGTGACGGCCAGGCCGGCGCAACGAAATGAGGAGAGGCGAGAAGAAGCGGGGGATTTAGGCTGAGGCTTTGGCCGGGCTTGCCGGCGCGCAGGTACTGGTCGACCGCGGCGGCCATCTTGCGGCCCTCGGCGATGGCCCACACGATGAGGGACTGGCCGCGCCTGACGTCACCGCCGGCGAAGACGCCCTCCACGCTGGACATATAGTGTTCGTCCACAGCGACGTTCCCGCGCGCGTCGTACTTCACGCCTAGGCCGTCCAGCAGACCGTTCTTCACCGGGCCGGTGAAGCCCATTGCCAGCAAGACCAGATCCACATCCATTCCGAACTCAGTGCCGGGGACGGGCGTGAACTTGCCGTTCTCGAACGCCGCCCGCTGCGCGTGCAGTTTGGTGACCTGGCCGTTGTGGCCCGTGAACTTCGTCGTCGAGACGCTCCACTGGCGGTCACAGCCCTCTTCGTGCGCGTGCGAGGTGCGCAGCTGCATCGGCCAGAGCGGCCAGGGTGTGGAGTCGGCACGGGCGGGCGGGGGTTCGGGGAGCAGTTCGAACTGGTGGACTTCGCTGCAACCCTGCCGGTGCGTGGTGCCCAGGCAGTCCGAGCCGGTGTCGCCGCCGCCGATGATGACCACGCGCTTGCCCTTGGCTGTGATCGGCTCCGCGATGATGGCGTCCCCGGCGTTGCGTTTGTTCTGCTGCGTGAGGTACTCCATCGCCGGGTGGATGCCCTTGAGTTCACGGCCCGGCACCGGCAGCGCGCGCGCCTGTTCGGCGCCCAGCGCGAGACAGACGGCGTCGTACTGGCGGCGTAATTCGTCGCCGCTGAGATCCACGCCGACGTGGACGCCGGCCTTGAATTCCACGCCCTCGGCCTTCATTTGGTCCAGTCGCCGATCGACGACCCACTTCTCCATCTTGAAGTCGGGGATGCCGTAGCGCAGGAGCCCGCCGATGCGATCCGCTTTCTCATACACGGTCACGCTATGCCCCGCGCGCGCCAGCTGCTGGGCGGCGGCCAGGCCGGCCGGCCCGGAGCCGACGACGGCGACGGTCTTGCCGGTTCGGCGGATTGCCAACACAGGCTCGACCCATCCTTCGTCGAAGCCCTTGTCGATGATGTTCCATTCAATGACGCGGATCGAGACCGGATCGCTGTTGATGCCCAACACGCAGGCCGACTCGCAGGGGGCCGGGCAGAGGCGCCCCGTGAATTCGGGGAAGTTGTTGGTCGTGTGCAGGGCCTTGAGGGCGTCCTTCCAGCGGCCCCGGTGCACGAGGTCGTTCCACTCAGGGATCAGGTTCACCACGGGGCAGCCGTTGTGGCTCTGGCAGAACGGGACGCCGCAGTCCATGCAGCGCGCCCCCTGGGCCTTGAGCTTGTCTTCCGGGATCGGCTCGTAGAACTCCTTCCAGTCCCGGACGCGGATCTCCACCGGCCGGCGCTTGGGGCCCTCCCGGGCGTATTTCAGGAATCCCTTCGGATCAGCCATGACTCACCAAATCTTTTTCCTTCTGCGCATGCTCCTTCGCGGCGGCCGCCTTGCGCTCCGCCAGGACCCGCTTGTAATCCACCGGCATGATCTTCACGAACTTCGGCAGCATCGTTTCCCAGGCATCGAGGACCGTCTTCGCCTTGCGGCTGCCGGTGTACTTGAGGTGCGCGTCGATCAGCTCGCGCAGGATTTTCTTGTCCTCGGCCGTGATGACTTTCTCCAGCTCTACCATGCCCATGTTGCAGCGCGACTCGAACTTGCCGTCCTCATTGAGGATAAAGGCGATGCCGCCGGACATCCCGGCCGCGAAGTTCCGCCCGGTCCTGCCGAGGACGACCACCACGCCGCCGGTCATGTACTCGCAGCCGTGATCGCCGGTGCCCTCGATGACGGCCCGCGCGCCGCTGTTGCGGACGGCGAACCGCTCGCCCGCCGTCCCGTAGAAGAACGCCTCACCCTGCGTCGCGCCATAGAGGGAGGTGTTGCCGATGAGGATGGTCTCCTCGGGGACGAAGGTGGCGCCCTTCGGGGGATAGACGATGATCCGGCCGCCGCACAGGCCCTTGCCCAGATAGTCATTGGACTCGCCTTCGAGCTCGAGCGTCACGCCCCTGGCCAGGAAGGCGCCGAACGACTGGCCCGCCGAGCCCGTGAACTTGATGTGGATTGTGTTGGGCGGGAGGCCTTCGAGACGGTACTTTTTGGCGATCTCGCTGGAGAGGATGGTCCCGACGGTCCGGTTCACGTTCCGGATGGGCAGGTCCAGCTTGACCGGCTGCTTCTTCTCAATGGCCGCTTTGCACAGCTCGATGAGCTTCCAATCGATGGCCCGTTCCAGCCCATGGTCCTGCTTCTCGACGCAGTGCCGGGCGATCTCCGGGCCGACCTGCGGCTGGGCCAGGAGCGCCGACAGATCCAGCCCCTTGGCCTTCCAGTGGTCGATGGCCTTCTGGGCGCGGAGCTTGTCCGTGCGGCCGATCATGTCCTCGAACTTCCGGAACCCCATCCTGGCCATCCACTCGCGCACTTCCTCGGCCACGAAGAAGAAATAGTTCGCGACGTGCTCCGGCTGGCCGGTGAACTTCGCACGGAGCGCCGGGTCGTGGGTCGCGATGCCCACCGGACAGGTGTTGAGGTGGCACTTGCGCATCATGATGCAGCCCTCGACGATCAGCGGGGCCGTGGAGAAGCCGAATTCCTCGGCGCCCAGCAGCGTGGCGATGACGACGTCGCGGCCGGTCTTCATCTGCCCGTCGGTCTCCACCCGGATGCGCCCGCGCAGGTCGTTCAGCACGAGCGTCTGGTGCGTTTCGGCCAGGCCCAATTCCCAGGGGATACCGCCGTATTTGATGGAGGAGAGCGGCGAGGCGCCGGTCCCGCCGGAGTCCCCGCTGATCAGCACCTTGTCGGCCTTGGCCTTGGCGACGCCGGCGGCGACGGTCCCGACGCCCACTTCCGCCACCAGTTTCACCGAGATGTCGGCCGCAGGGTTGGAGTTCTTCAGGTCATAGATGAGCTGCGCCAGATCCTCGATCGAGTAAATGTCGTGGTGCGGCGGCGGGGAAATGAGCTGCACGCCGGGGGTTGCGTACCGCAAACGCGCGATGGTCTCGTCCACCTTGTGGCCGGGAAGCTGGCCCCCTTCGCCGGGCTTGGCGCCCTGGGCCATCTTGATCTGCAGTTCCCGGGCGTGAACGAGGTAGTCCGTCGTGACGCCGAACCGCGCCGACGCCACCTGCTTGATCGCGCTGTTCTTGGAGTCGCCGTTGGGAAGCGGGACGAACCGCTCGGGGTCCTCGCCGCCCTCGCCGGTGTTGCTCTTGCCGCCGATGCGGTTCATGGCGACGGCCAGGGTTTCGTGGGCCTCCTTGCTGATCGCGCCGAAGGACATGGCGCCGGTGGTGAACCGCTTGACGATCTCCTTGGCCGGCTCGACTTCGTCCAGCGGAATGGGGGTCGGCAGGGTCTTGATCTCCAGGAGCCCCCGGATGTTCGATCGGCGCCTGCTCTCGTCGTTGACGAGCGCCGCGAACTCCTTGTAGGTCTGGGCGTTGTTGGCCCGCGTGGCGTGCTGGAGGCGGTAGATCGTTTCGGGATTCCAGTTGTGGTGCTCGCCCTGGGCGCGGTAGTGGATCTCGCCGCCGAAGTCGAGCTGGCGGATCGGCGCCGGAGTATACGCCATCGCATGCCGGCGCAGCGTCTCCTCGCCGATCTCGCGCATGCCGATGCCCTCGATGCGGGAGGCGGTGCCGGTGAAGTAGCGGTCCACGAGCTTGTGGTTGAGGCCGATGGCCTCGAAGATCTGCGCGCCGCAGTACGACTGGACGGTGGAGATGCCCATCTTGGAGAAGATCTTCAGCAGACCCTTGTTGATGGCCTTGATGAACTTGGACTCGGCCGTCGTCGCGTCGAGGCCCTCGGGCAGGTAACCGTCTCGCTCCATGTCCACGAGCGTCTCGAACACGAGGTAGGGATTGATCGTCCCCGCGCCGTAGCCGATGAGGCAGGCAAAATGATGGACGTCGCGGGGCTCGCCGGTCTCCAGGATCAGCCCGACCTCGGTGCGGGTGCACTCGCGCACGAGATGGTGGTGAATCGCCGCGATGCCCAGCAGGCTCGGGATCGGCGCCCATTCTTCATTCACGCCCCGGTCGCTCAGGATCAGGAACTTGAAACCGTCCTTGATCGCCTGCGAGGCCTGCCGGCAGAGGTCGTCCACGGCCGCGCCCAGGCCCTTCGGCCCCTCCGCCGTGCGGAAGAGCATCCGCAGGGTCTTGCTCTTGAAGTGCGGGTCGGCGATCTCGCGGATCTTCTCCAGTTCCGCGTTGGTCAGGATGGGCTGCTGCACCTTGATACGGCGGCAGGCCTCCGGGGTCTCGTTCATCACGTTCGGCTTGGGACCGATGTTGGTGACCAGCGACATGACTAGCTGCTCGCGGATCGGATCGATCGGTGGGTTCGTCACCTGCGCGAACAGTTGCTTGAAGTACTTGAACAGGAGCTGCGGCCGCTCGGACAGCACCGCCAGCGGCGTGTCGGTGCCCATGGACGAGATCGGCTCCTCGCCGTTGACGACCATCGGCGTGATGACCATCTTCAGCTCTTCCACCGTGTACCCGAACGCCTGCTGGCGCTGGCGGATGGTCGGGTGGTCCGGCTGCGGGACGTTCAGCGGCTCCGGCAGCTCGTCCAGCGAGATGCGGTACTGGGTGACCCAGGCCCGGTACGGTTTCCGCCCCACGATGTCGGCCTTGATCTCCTCGTCGTCGATGATGCGGCCCTGGACGGTGTCCACGAGGAACATGCGGCCGGGCTGCAGCCGGCCCTTCTGGCGGATGTCCTTCACATCGTAGGGGAGCACGCCGGCCTCGGAAGCCAGCACCACGAGGTCGTCGGTCGTCACCTGGTACCGGCAGGGACGCAGGCCGTTCCGGTCGAGCGTTGCGCCGACCAGCTTGCCGTCGGTGAAACACACGGCCGCCGGGCCGTCCCAGGGTTCCATCACGGCGGCGTGGTATTCATAGAACCCGCGCCGGTCCAGATCCATCTGGGGATTGCCGACCCAGGGCTCGGGGATCAGCATCATCATGGCGTGCGGCAGGGAGCGGCCGCCCAGCACCAGGAACTCCAGCGCGTTGTCGAGGCAGGCCGAGTCGCTCTGGTGCTCGTACACGATGGGGAAGAGCTTGGGGATGTCGTCGCCGAACAGTTCGGACTGGAGCCGGCCCTGGCGCGCCCGCATCCAGTTCACGTTGCCCTTGAGCGTGTTGATCTCGCCGTTGTGGCAGACGTAGCGATAGGGGTGCGCCAATGGCCACGTGGGGAAGGTGTTCGTGCTGAAGCGCGAGTGGATCACCGCGATCGCGCTGAGCACGCTGGAATCGGTGAGGTCCGGGTAATACAGCGGCATCTGCCCGGGCAGCAGCAGGCCCTTGTAAACGATCGTGTTGCCGGAGAGGCTCGAAACGTAGAAATACTCCCGGCCCTCGATGGCGGACTCGCGGATGGCGTTCTCCACGCGCTTACGGATGACGTAGAGCTTGCGCTCGAACTGCGCTTCGTTGAGGACGTCGCGGGCGATGAAGACCTGCCGCATGACCGGCTCGGTCCGGCGCGCTTGTTCTCCGATGGTGTCGCTCTTGACCGGCACATCGCGCCAACCCAGCAACCGCGCGCCCTCTTCCTCGATGACTTTTGCGAAGAGCGTCTCGCACTGCGTGCGCGCGGCGGCGTCGCGCGGCAGGAACACCATCCCGACGCCGTACTCGCCGGCGTTCGGCAGCTTCACGCGAACGTCGGCACAGGCGCGCTTGAGGAATTCATGCGGAACCTGGATCAAAATGCCGGCGCCGTCGCCGGTGCAGGGGTCGCAGCCCTGGGCGCCGCGGTGAAACAGGTTGGCGAGGACCTGGAGCCCCTTGCGGACGATGTCGTGCGACTTGACGCCCTTGATATTGGCGACGAAGCCGATCCCGCAGCCGTCCTTCTCGTACCGGGGATCGTAGAGGCCTTGTTTCGGGGGAAAACCGGGGATGCGCAATTCTTCGCTCATGGGCGGAATTCCTTTGCTCGACAAGCCGTTACGGATGGTTGCATCCTACTTGAGGGGGTGCGGACGTGTCAAGCGGATCGTCGCATCGGAAGGCCCGAAAACGCAGGCTGAATCAGGTGTTTCGAGGGGTGGGGCTAATGAACGCGCGAGGGGCCATTCGGACTAGTGGCTGCGGGTCAGCGCCGCCGCCAGCATCAGAATGACGATTCCCAGGAGCAGGTTGAAGCGGCCGATCCAGGGTGCCAGCTCCACCATCAGCAGATCGGTTCCTGTCGGAGGCAATCCGTCGCGGGACATCGCGCGTGCTGCGCGGGGACCGATCACGAAGTCGTGGAGCACGCCCATAATGACCAGGAAGGCGACCAGCCCCAGCTTGATGTGCAGGACCTTCATGTAGGGGGAGCCGGCGGCGTGGTTCCCGTAAGACAGCACGTTCACGATCCCCGTCGGAACCAGGACGGCGACGCAGATCCAGACCAGCCGTCTGAACCGCTGGGCCATCGCCCGGAACAGATCCCGCCGGACAAGCGGCGAGTCGACGCGGCGCAGCACGGGGACGGCGATCAGGGACAAAAACAGCATGCCGCCGATCCAGATCACCGCGGCGAGGATGTGCAGCCAGACGTTGAGAAACGGCAGCATGGAGGCGAGCGTAGCATCGAACAGGGATGCTTGACAAACCACCGGCGCTTACCTAGTATCCGCCCATGCCTGAACGGGCGAACACATGCGCCATCGCGGGAATGAGCGATGTCTGGGAGTACTATCGCGGCGAGCTCGACGCCGTCGAGGATCAGATCCGCCAGAACCTGGATTCCAAGGTCGCGCTGGTCAATACCGTGTGCGCCCACATCCTCAGCAGCGGCGGAAAGCGGATCCGCCCTCTCCTCCTGATCCTGAGCGCCCGCACGGCCGGGTACAATGGCCGGGACGACGTGCTGCTGGCCAGCCTGATCGAATACATCCATACGGCCACGCTGCTGCACGACGACGTCGTGGATCATGCCGATCTGCGTCGCGGCCGAAAGACCGCCGGCGGCCTGTGGGGCAACCAGGTGGCGATTCTCGTCGGGGACTACCTCTATTCCAAGGCGATCTGCCACATCGTGGGGTTTCGCAACCAGGACGTGAATGAATGTCTCGCAGAAGCCTGCCGGAAGATGGCCGAAGGCGAGTTGATGCAGTTGTCCTACAAGGACGACGCGTCGATCTCCGAGCGGGAGTATCTGAAAATCGTCGAGCACAAGACGGGATCCCTGATGGCGGCGGCCTGTCGGATGGGCGCGGTGGTGGCGGACGCCGATCCTGCACAGCGCGATGCCCTGTTCCAGTTCGGCCAGGCGATCGGCGTGGCGTTCCAGGTGGCGGACGACGCGCTCGATTACGCCGCGCCGCGGGAGTCGCTCGGAAAATCGCGCGGTAAGGACCTGGGGGAGGGGCAGGTGACGCTGCCCCTCCTGCACCTGCGCAAGCACTGCACGGACGTGGAGCGGGCGCGGCTCGCGGAGGTCATGGCAAAGAAACCCAACGGCAATGGCGAGCTGGCGTGGGTCGTGTCACTGATGGAGCGCTACGGCTCGATCGACTACGCGATGGGCACGGCGCGCGGATTCGTGCAGGCCGCGAAGGCGTATCTCGAGCCGTTCGAGGATTCCCTGCACAAGCGGGCCCTGCACGTGGTCGCGGACTACATGGTGTCGCGCAATTATTGACGGCTGTTGGGTTCATGGTCGCCGGCCCCCCTTCCCAATGTCATCCCTTCGTGCAGCTCGCGATCGACGCCATCGCCGCCTATGTCCGGGATTTTCGGTTTCTCACTCCGCCTGAGAGCCTGTTTGAGGGGTTTCCGGACTTGCGCCGGCGGGCGGGCGCCTTTGTGTCGCTGAAGAAGCAGGGCGAATTGCGCGGCTGCATCGGCACGATCGAACCGGTGCGGGACACCCTCGCCGTGGAGATCATCGAAAACGCCGTCAGCGCGGCCTCGAAGGACCCGCGGTTCCGGCCCGTTGATGAAGACGAACTCGCGGTGTTGAGGGTGTCCGTGGACATCCTCAGCGCGCCGGAGCGCGTGGCCGGACTGGGGGATCTGGACGTGCGGCGGTACGGCGTCATTGTCAGGTCCGGGGGCAAACGTGGTCTGCTGCTTCCCGATATCGAAGGGATTGCCTCGGTGGAAGAACAGATCTCGGTCGCGCGCAAGAAGGGCGGGATCGGCGAATCGGAGCATGTCGAGCTCTATCGGTTTGAAGTCGAGCGGTATTTTTGAGGAGAGATCATGGCTGAGATTTTTCCCTTTCGCGGCGTCCTGTACGATCCGGCCAGGGTGGGCGACGTCACGTCCGTTGTGGCCCCGCCGTATGATGTGATCGGGCCGGCCGAGCAGGCGGCGCTCTACACCCGCCACCCCGGCAACATCATCCGCCTGGAGCTGGGCCAGGAGTACCCCGGCGATAGCCCGCAGGAGAACCGCTACACCCGGGCTCAACGCTTCCTCCAGGATTGGCTGCGCGACGGGCTCCTCCGCCGAGACGACAAATCGGCGATTTACCTGTACGCGGTTGAGTACCGGCTGCGCGGCGGTCAGACCCGGACCATGCGCGGGTTCCTCTCACTGGTCAAGCTGGAAGAGTTCGGCACCGGACGCATCTTCCCGCACGAGAACACCCGCGCCGCCGCAAAGGACGACCGCTACCAGTTGCTGGAAACCTGCCGGAGCAACTTCAGCCCCATCTTCTCGCTCTACTCGGACGCCGAAGGCGCCATCATCCGGACCCTGGAGCGGACGGTTGAGAAGGGGCAGCCGCGTTTCGCCGTCACGGACGCCGACGGCGTCCGGCATCTGCTCTGGATCGTCAGCGACCAGCAGGCGCTCGATCGGGTCGTGGCGGCCATGAAGCCGTTGCCGCTGTTCATCGCGGACGGGCACCACCGGTACGAGTCGGCGCTGCGGTACCGGAACGCGCAGCGCCAAGCCTCGGGCGGCAAGGAATCCCTGCCCTCCGACTGGGTCCTGATGTACTTCTCGAACCTCGATGATCCGGGTCTGACCATTCTTCCGACGCACCGCGTGCTCCCCGGACCGCTGCCCTGTCCCGTCCCTGAATTCCGACAACGGCTGGCGGAGACGTTCACCGTGGAGACGATTGCGTTTGCGAAGGAGACGGAGCCGGCGGCACGCGCGAGGTTCCTGGGCGCGCTCCTTGCGGCGCGGGCGACCCACGCGCATGTCATGGGACTCATCGTACGAGGGGAGTCCCGGTACGAGGTGTTGACCCTCAATGCGGAGGGCCTGTCCCGGCTGGGCGCGTCCGCCCGCGAGCGGCTGGATGTCTCGATCCTCCAGCAGATGGTGTTCCGCGGCGCCCTGCGCATGGAGCCGAAGGACGAGGAACGCCTAATCTACATCAAGGATGAGGAGGACGTGCTGGCCGCGATGGCGCGAGGCGACGGCGAACTCGCCGTTCTGCTCAATCCCCCCAAGATCACGGAGGTCAAGGACGTCGCCCGCGCCGGCGACCGGATGCCGCACAAGTCCACCTACTTCTATCCCAAGCCCCTCACCGGTCTGGTCATCAACGTGATGGATTAGTCAAATAATGGGCCTGAGCCCAGTAACATTGTAGGCTAACACTGGGCGCTGAAATCCTTTGAGCGTCAAATTTCCGAGTTCCTCCGTCAGTACGAGAGAGCTTACATATTCCCAAGCCCGCCCGGATATTAATACTTGCCCATGTTTCGCCTCACCACAAAGCCTTGCAGCCAGATTCGTGACTGTACCAATAGCGGCGTAGTCCTTGCGCTCCTCGAAGCCAATAACGCCTAATGAAGCATAGCCTGTAGCAATGCCCACTCCCATGCCCAGCTCGACTCCTCGTTGCAACCATTGCTCTCGCAACTCTGAACTTCTGTCCCGCACGGCAATCCCCATACGCACTGCTTTTTCAGCATGGTTGGGAACGGGGATCGGATCGTTGAAATAGACCATCAACGCGTCACCGGAAAATCTCTCGAGGGTTCCCTGATACTCTGAAATGAGAAAACCCATTTCAGTCTGGTATTCTCTGAGCACCTTCATCAAAGTTTCAGGCTCTGTCGTTTCGGCAAAGGCCGTGAAGCCTCGCAAGTCGATGAAGACAACTGTGATTTCCGCTCGATGACCTTTCAGGAAGTCATCGCGGTCGCCAGAGATGATCATGTCGGCGAGATGAGGCGGGAGAAATCTCGCGATCTTTTCCTTCTGGAGTTTGACGAGTTCCCGCTCCTGTTGCCGAGCCCGAATCAGGTTACCCACTCGGGCAAGGAGTTCATTCTCATCAAACGGTTTTGCGATGTAATCATCAGCGCCAGCTTCCAGGCTCTCGACTCGAGCCTCGGTTCCCGCCCTGGCTGTCAGGAGGATCATAGGAATCGCGCGAAGCTTCTGCTCCTCACGGACTGCTTTCAACAGGTCATATCCGCTCATCCGAGGCATCATGACATCGGTGACAATGAGATCCGGATGCAAGGTCCTGGCCTGCTCCAGTGCCTCTAGCCCATCCTTGGCCAATGCTGTCCTGAATTGTCTGTTCAGCACCAATTCCAAATAGCATCGCATGTCCGAATTGTCATCAGCCACGAGTACCAAGGGTTGGTCATCTCTCGATAATGGCACTGTGATAGTCGCCGAAGCTCGTTCTTGCTGATGTTCCTGAAAGGATGGAATTACCACCGTTTCCGTATCCTCAAGCGCCGCCATCTCGTCGGTGTTGGCTCTGCCACGAGGCAGGGTCAGGGTAAAGGTCGACCCGTAGCCCGGCCTGCTTTCAACCGCGATTTTTCCTCCATGAAGTGTCACGATCTCCTTGACCAGCGCCAACCCGATCCCGCTGCCTTCGTGCCGCCGCGTTGCGCTGCCTTCCACCTGAGTAAACCGATCGAAGATTCGATGTAAATGCTCCGTGGGAATGCCAATGCCGTTGTCTTCGACCTGTAGCTCCACGTAATCCTCTTGGGCGCTCAACCGGGTCCACACCTGACATTTCTCCGGGTCGCTGAATTTGAAGGCATTGGAAAACAAGTTATATAAGACCTTCTTCATCTGAGGCGCATCGACTTCTGCCGCAACAGGTTGGCTGACGCCCATGAGATGGACCCGATTCATTTGACTGGACTCGAAATTGGCCGCAACGCTCCGGACCAGGGCGGCGAAATCGATACAGCGTTTCCTCAGCTCAGCCCGTCCGCTATCAAATTTGGCAAGGTCCAGCATTTCATTGATCAAGAAGAGGAGCCTGGACGTATTCCGTATGCCGGACTGGAGGGCCTGTCCACATTCGTGATTCAGTGAAAGTTTCTGAAGTGTTTTAAAGGCGCCCAGGCTCAGTGTCAGGGGAGTGCGGAGTTCATGGCTGATGTTGGCAAAAAACTCGCTCTTTAATCGGTCCAATTCGAGTAGCTTTTGATTTGACTCCTCCAATTGCCGACTGACACAACGTTCTGATTGGCGTGCATGAAATTCAGCGCGTTGCAAGCGTTCATAGAGATTAATGGAAAAAAGCACGGCGACACATGTCCAAAACAGAAAGAAAGAATTTTCGATTGCAGCATTTAAACCGGTAGGGGTCACCGTATGAAGGAAATTCGCTCCATAGTAGTATGCAAGCACGCCAAGCTGAGCCACTAAATGAGTAGGCCATGAAACCGGTACAATGACAGCTGCGGCCAAGAAGACCAAGTTCAGGCCGTTATAATACTGTGCGCTGAACCCACCCAGGACCACGGTCATCTGAGCAATACAAAGATTTCCTATCAATATCCACGACGTTAGCAAGACCTTCGGCGTGAACCGTAGGACTCGTCGTTTGAGCATCACAAAGCAAAAGATGAACCCCAGTTCCAGGACTACCCGGATACTCAGCAACGAGGAGAGATGTTCGCGATGAAGCAGTAGGTCCGCGATGCTAAAGACGGGGTTGGCGACAAGACCAAGATAATACAGCACCACAAGCCGTTCCGTGGCAAACTGATGACGCCAATCTTCGTAGCTTTCTAGCTCTGTGGGTTGGAGAGAATGGTCAGGGGCCGCCATGGATTCTCCTAGCATAGGCCCGACGCAAATCAGAGCAAGGCTAGTCAGTCCTTCAGGGCCTGTCAAGGGCAAGGAGGTGGCCGGCGACCGGATGCCGCACAAGTCCACCTACTTCTATCCCAAGCCCCTCACCGGCCTGGTCATCAACCGGATGGACTAGCGTAGTCAGCGCGCCTTTTTATCTTGACAATTCTCCTCTGCGTTGACACCGTAGCGCTTCATTTCCACAGTTGAAGTAGGGCCGTCAGACGGAGGTGCAGACCATGGCCATTGCTCATCAAGGATGTGCTGCGTTGAGAAAAGTCACGGGCTGGGCTATCAGCTTATTGCTCGTAAGCCTTCTTGTCCCTGAGGACAGCCAGGCGACCAATGGGTTGAACCTGATTGGATCGGGGGGCATCTCTTCTGCGCTGGCGGGGGCGGACACCGCGGTGGCCAACGATTTTTCGGCCATGAATACCAACCCGGCTGGCATGACTCAAATTAGTGGAACGCACACCGGACTTTCGGTGACCATGCTCCAGCCTGAGTTACGGATCAAGAACAGCGTGAACGATAAGAATGGAGAGAATCAGCCCCTTGTCCTCCCGAATATGGGAATCGTTCGCCACCTGAGTGGGACTCCGATAACCCTGGGCATGGGGTTCTTTACGGTTGGCGGTAACTCTGCTGATTTTCGGGGTATCACGACTGGACCTTTAGTGGGCGGACCTACTGTGGATAAGCAAGGCTCACAGCTTCGGCATTTTAAGCTGGCTCCCACCATTGCGTACCAGGTGACGGACAAATTGTCACTAGGGGTGGCCCTGGCCGTTTCGTATATGGATGCATCCTTAACGTTTATCCCCAACACACCAAGTAGCGCAGGAAATGCATTTGGTTTTGAAACGACTGGAAAGTGCAACCGAGCTAATGGCCTGGCGTTTCCGCCGACTTCATGTGGTTATTCTTTCGGGTTTACCCCAAAGTTCGGGGCGATGTACAAGGTCAACGATATGGTGACGCTCGGCGTCGCGTACACGATGCCGGCTCCGATCACTTTCGATCATGGGCAGATTTCTAAAAACTTTGGGGGAGTGAAAAGCACGTTCGACTATCAAGCCTCTGGACTTAAATTTGCACAGGACGTAGCGGTCGGGATTGCTGTGCGACCGACCAAAGATCTCCTGATCGCGGTGAAATTCCAGTTTATCGATTGGGAGAAGGCGATGAATAATGCCGTGGTCAAGTTGACCAACGGCAACAATCCGCTCGCTCCCACTACGGACACGTTTGTGTTGAACTACCAGTGGCGCCAGCAATACGTGGGAGCTGTTGGCGCGGCCTATGATGTCACCGAACGTCTCACTGTGCGAGGCGGTTACAATTATGGCAACAACCCGGTTCCGAAAGCGACCGTGGATGTGACGAATAGCAACATCGTGGAGCACCATATTGTCGCTGGGCTGTCCTATCGGTTTACCCAGGCCGTGACGTTCGACATATTTTCTACATATGCCGTGCTGCACAAGCAGCCGGTCAATAACGCCGTGTTTCCCAACGCAACGCTTGAGGTGGGAGGCTACGACATCGGGTTCACGCTCAGCTACCGGAATTAGGTTTCCGTGACGGCCCACGTCCTCACGGTGAGCGTCACCTTCAAGTTCTGAACAGGCGAAAATGTATCTGCATGGATACAGGCTGGTATCCGATTAGGTACGTCTGCGCTTGACAACTTATGAATTCTTTGCCATATGTTGCCAGACTATAAGTTTTAAGTCTACGACGGAAGAAGAGTTTTTACTCACAACTGCGCAAAGAAAGGATGTCTCCTAGTTAAGAACATCAGACGAATAAATTCCTAAATAACATTAGGGCGCTAGGCTCGGACAGCACGGGCAGGCAGAATGAAGAGCCTGCAAAATTGGAGGCGCAAGTGCACACTCTCCTTGACACCGAAGTAGAGAGGATGCGGTTGCGCCTCCATTCATTTCCGGCATACGCATTGCACAACAGAAGCCGTACGAGGGTACGGCTCTGGACAGAACGCCCAAGCGAATTCTTGTCGTTGATGACGATCCGGACATCCGGCAGGTGTTGCTGGATCGTCTGAGTTCTTACGGGTACGTCGTTGAGACCGCGATCAATGGCCGTGAGGCTCTGGATGCTCTGAGACGCGGAGGGTTCGACGGCATGCTGCTGGACATGAGGATGCCCCAGGTCGACGGAATCGAAGTGTTGCGCCAGACCCGCCTGCAGCGGTCCAACCTGCCGGTCGTCATGGTGTCCGCTCTCTCGGCCCAGGAGCAAGTCGCCAGGGCCATGACCCAGGGCGCGTGCGCGTACCTGATCAAGCCGTTCGACGCGGCGTTGCTCAAGCAGGTGGTCGAGCGGTGCTTTGGGCCTGCCTCGGAGGTGTGATGATGGGCGCGCTCATCCTTGTGGTGGAAGACAATCCCGATATTGCCACCGTGCTGCGCGACCGGCTCCAAGCGATGGGGCATGAAGTCATGACGGTCGGCGACGGCCACGCCGCCCTGGACGCCCTGCAGCAAGCTACGCCGGGGCTGATCTTTCTCGATATCGAGCTGCCGAAGCTCAATGGAATGGAGGTTCTCAAGCGCGTGCGCAAAGAGTGGCCGGACCTGCCGGTGATCGTGATGACCGCCCACGGCACGATCCAGCGGGCAGTGGAGGCCATGAAGGAAGGCGCTGCCGACTTCGTCACGAAACCGTTCGACACTGGGCAGATCAGCGCGGTGATCGCCAAGGCCATGGAACACAGAGCGCTGAGCGTGGAAGTGACACGGCTGCTCGGCGATATCAGCCACGATATCAAGAATCTCCTGCAGCCCGTCGTCAGCGGCACTTGGCTCCTGGAATCCGAGATCAGGGACATTTTCCACCGGCTGCCGGAAATGGAAGCGGTCAAAGCGCAAGCCAGCCATGAGCTGTGCGATGAAGTGATCGGCATGTTACGTCAGGCGACCGGCCATATCCACGATCGCGTGAAGGAGATCGTGGACTACGTCAAGGGCATGAGCGGCCCGCCACGGTTCGTGCCCTGTCGGGTGGCGGGCGTGCTGGGCGAGGTCTTCACGACACTGGGTTTGCTCGCGAAAGAGAAAAAAGTCGCCCTGCGGGCGGACGGCCTTGAAGCCCTGCCGACGATCCTGGCCGACGAGCGCCGGCTCTTCAACGCGTTCTACAACCTGGTCAATAACGCGATCCCCGAAGTTTCAGCCGGTGGCTCAATCACCGTGCGCGGCCGCGTGGACGAATCGTCCGATGCCGTGCTCCTGTTGGTGGAGGACACGGGCCGGGGGATGCCGACGGAGATTTGCGACAGCCTCTTTACCGCCGGGGCCATCAGCCGGAAGCCCGGTGGCACCGGCCTGGGCACGAAGATCGTCAAAGACGTCATCGACGCGCACGGCGGACACATTTCCGTCGACAGCACGGAAGGCGTCGGAACCACCGTTCATATCCGCCTTCCGATCAAACCGCCGGCCATGCGCCAAGTAGCCGAGGTTTCCCCATGAGCATTTTGACGCTGGTGGTGGAAGACGAACCCGACATTGTGACGTTGCTGAGCGACCGGCTCCGGGCGATGGGACATGAAGTCATGGCGGTCGGGGACGGCCAGGCCGCGCTGAATGCCCTCGAGCAGGGCGAGCCGGGGTTATTGCTACTCGATCTGAACCTGCCCAAGATCGGCGGGATGGAGGTCCTCAAGCAAGCCCGGAAAAGCTGGCCGGACCTGCCGGTGATCGTGATGACCGCGTACGGCACGATCCCGAAGGCGGTCGAGGCGATGAAAGAGGGCGCCACCGATTTCATCACGAAGCCGTTCGACAACGGCCATCTCGGTCTCATCGTCGGCAAGGCGCTGGAGCGCCGGGAACTGAAGCGCGAGGTGGCGGTCCTCCGGAACGAGGTGGAAAGCCGGTACGACATGGTCGTGGCCGCCAGCCCGAAAATGTCCGAGGTCATCCAGACCGCGAAGAAGGCGGCCCAAAGCGACAGCACCGTCCTGCTGCTTGGGGAGAGCGGCACCGGCAAGGATCTCCTGGCCCGGTCGATCCACAACTGGAGCACCCGGCGCGACCGGCTCTTCATGCCGGTCAATTGCGTCGCCCTGCCGGATGAACTCCTGGAATCCGAACTCTTCGGCCATGAAAAGGGGGCTTTCACAGGCGCGTCGGCGCAGAAGCGGGGCAAACTGGAAGTCGCCGACCGAGGTACCGTGTTCCTGGACGAGATCGGCGACATGAAGCCGGGCCTCCAGGCCAAGCTCCTGCGCTTCCTGCAGAACCGGGAGTTCGATCGCGTCGGCGGCACGCGGACCATCCGGGTGAACGTCCGAATCGTCGCGGCGACCAATCAGGATCTCCGGCAGGCCGTCAAGGCCGGGACCTTCCGGGAGGATCTGTTCTTCCGGCTGAACGTGGTGACCATCACACTGCCTCCGCTTCGGGAGCGGACTGAGGATATCCCCCAGCTCACGGAGTTTTTCCTCAAGAAGCATTGCCTGGAGGCGAAAAAGCCCGTCATGCAGATCTCGCCGCCGGCCATGAAGGTGCTGAGCGTCTATCCGTGGCCGGGCAACGTGCGGGAGTTGCAGAACGCCATCGAGCGCGCGGTCGTGCTCAAGACCGGCGAGGTGGTCACGCCGGAGGATTTCGCTCTGCAGCCGATGGACCTTTCCGAGGGAGACGATGCGGGCAAGGACCTGCCGTTCCATCAATCGATTGAGCATCACAAGCGGGAAATTATCCGGCGCGCGTTGGCCCTTGCCAGCGGGAGCCAGACGCGGGCGGCCGAACTGCTCGGCCTCCAGCGCACGTACCTGGCGCGCCTGATCAAGCAGATGGAGATTAAATAGGAGAATCCCATGCTCTCCGCCATTTCATGCGCCGACATATGAATGAAACCTATCCCAAGTTAAGTGGGGCAGGGCTGTCTCTGAGTCTCGCATTAGCTGGATCCATCCGGAAAGGACAATCACATGCCGGAAACTAACACCACCGCCAAGGCAGGCATTCCGAGTCACCAAGCCGACAAGGAAGTCATTTTCAGTGAGCTCAACTTCCGGAGCGGTCTAAAAGTCAAAAACCGGCTGTTCCGATCCAGTATCTCTGGGACCTTCGACGACTACAACGGCCATGGCTCGCACACCCGGATCAATTGGGAAGAGAAGTTCGCGCGGGGCGGTGTTGGCGCCATTATTTCATCTTTCGTGCCGGTGACGAAGCGCGGTCGGATCATTCCCCGCTACGCCATGATCGATGACGATGACAAGATCCCGTTTTGGCGCGAAGTCGGGAAGCGCGTTCATCAATACAACTGCAAATTCATTCTGCAGCTCAGCCATTCGGGACGCCAGCAGGACATGGGCGGTGTTGAGAACCTTTACAACGTGGGCTTGAGCTCGACCGGGGAATCGGATTTTTTCCATGGCTTGCTCTGCCGGGCGATGACCCAAACAGAGATCAATGCCGCGGTCCAATTCTTCGCTCAAGGCGCGCGGCGTGCCAAAGAAGCGGGGCTTGACGGCGTGGAGTTGCATGGAGCAAACGGCTATCTGATTACTCAGTTTTTATGTTCAGGGATCAATGACCGCACTGACGCGTATGGGGGCCCCGTAGAAAATCGGGCGCAGTTCGTGCTGGAAATCGTCCGGGCTATCCGAAAAACAGTGGGGAAAGAATTTCATCTTCAAATGAAGATCAACGCCGTGGACTATGATAACTGGCTGTATCCGTGGAGACACAAGGGCAATACCCTGGACGATACGATTAAGATTTGCGAAATCCTGAAAGACAGCGGAAACGGCGTGGACGCCTTTCATATCTCCAGCGGTAGCACGTTTCCTCACCCTCGGAACCCGCCGGGCGATTTCCCCGTGCTGACTGCCCGGCGCTGGTACGATATCATGCTGAACCAAGGGGTACGCACGCGATTGAACTACTGGGTCTTCAACAGCTCCATTGCGGGGAAATTGTTTCGACAGTGGTGGCTCTTCCGTCGAGGGCCGCTGATTGAAGGGATCAATGCTGAATATGCCAAGGCAATTAAACAAGCGGTGACAGTCCCTGTCCTCTGCACCGGCGGTTTTCAATATGCCTCCCACATCGCGAACGCGATCCGTAGCGGTTGTTGCGATGCAGTCACCATCGCAAGGCCACTGATTGCCAACAACGATCTCCCTCAGATTCTCGAACGACAAGATGGTCCGGACGAAGGGAAAGAATGCACCTACTGCAACAAATGCCTGCTAAATGTGTTAGAAAACCCGCTCGGCTGTTACGAGGTTTCTCGATACCCAGGAGCTACCTTTGAGGCGAAATATGACAACATGATCAGCGAGGTCATGACGGTCTTCAGTCCCCCGACGTACTGATGTTGGAGGCCAGATGACGACTCAAGAGAGGGCACGAGGATGAATATGGTGGAGGATGATAGGCTCACGCCAGTCGAGATTGAGCTTAAGAAGAGAAAGCGGATCAAAATTTTTGCGCTTTTAGTCATCGCCTTCGTGAGTGGAGTGTACCTCTTTCTGTGCTGAGATAAGGGGGAGACCATGAAATGCGCAACAACTTTCCTCAAAGCAGCCCTGTGTGTGAGCCTGATTATCATCGGCTCTAGTGCAGGACTCCCGCCGCTTCCAGCCTCCGCACAACCAGCCATGCCCTCGTTGGCCGAGAGCTTGCTCGGGCCTTGTCAGCGGAACGGCGAGATCCAATGGAAAGACGGCTCGTCAGAGCAAGACGGCTGCCTGATCTGGTTCTATGCCACCGCGGGCAACGGGCGCTTTAACACCTATGTGTACCAGCAGCGACTGGGCGCCTTAATCGACTGGTATGACATCTTGAAGACCCAAACCCGTGACGATCGCTTCAGGCGCTGGGGATTAATCAATGACCAGACCTGCGAGGCCGGCGGCGAAGAGACGTACGGGTTTGACCGCTGCCCCGGGGACGACCAACTCCTCCAGTACGTGGGCAAGCCGGGCTATCAAGATCCGGCCTGTGATCTGTTCCAAGACGCGCCTCCCCAGGCGGGCAGTGTCCATGCACTCAAGGACCAGGAGTCCTCCTGCTTCCTGGAGTTTGGGACGTCCACCGGCGTCATGGGGTTCCGGAAGTTCCCTAACCCCAAATTCAATCGGGCGCAATGGCTGGCACTCAACAATGGGAAACTCGGGACGTGGGAAGGGTACAAGCTGCCGAACGAGTACAGGTTGCCGGAGGAGCAGTACAAGAAGCTCAAAGACTCCAAGACGTTACCGCTGAACCCGCTCTTGGACGGATCGATCGAACCGCCGTTCATGATCGGGATGTCCTGTGGCGGCTGTCACATTGGGTTTGATCCGCTGCACCCTCCGGCGAATCCGGCGCACCCGCAGTGGAGGAACATCTCTGGGACGGTCGGTAATCAATATGTGCGCGTGGCCCAGATTTTTGGCTCCGGAATGCCGCCCGACAGCTTGGAACGTCAGACCTTCACCCGGAATAGGCCTGGAACCGTGGATACCTCCGCCATACCTCATGACCAGGTGTTCAATCCCGGCACCATGAACGCGCTGATCAACCTTCGGCAACGCATAGACCTCACGAAGCACTCAAAAGAATTTGAACACCCAGTGGTCAAATGGCGGCAGGCGTCACAGTGTCCACGCCGTCCGGACGGCATGCTTGCTGACGAGCGGCGCTGTTGGTGCGAACCCGGGAAAGACAAGAAATGTTGGGAGCGTAGCCAGGAGATCGAGACTGTTCTTCATATCTTGAAAGGCGGCGATGATAGTATCGGAGCCCACGAAGCGCTGCAACGAGTCTACCTCAATATTGGAAGCTGCGCGGAATCGTCCTTGGTCAACCACCTGACCGACATGCGGCGCATGGATTCGTCCCAACGGAATTTTGGGCAGACTCCGGTTGATATCGGCCAGACCCGACGCGACTGCCCGCATTTTCGTGCGATCGAGGACCGCCTGCCGGATATTCTCAACTTCCTCCTCACAGGACGGCCCACTCCACTATACAAAGCCAAGGGACTACGGAATCCCAAGGATTTGGAAAATCAATTGAATGGAGAATTGGTGGCGCACGGCCGGAAGCTGTTCACGGAACGTTGCGCCGAATGTCATTCCAGCCAACGGAACACACCGAAGTATCTCGGTCCAGACGACTGGCTTGGAAATGATAAGCTCACTCCCTTAGTCAGCGAGCTCAAAAGGGAGCCATTTGGCAGTAATCAGTCACGTGCGCTTCATTCCAACCACATGCCCGGACACGTCTGGGAGGAATACGCGTCGATGGACTATCGGGAGAGACCCGACGTCTTCTTGCCCGTCCCGTCTGATGGCGGGCGGGGCTATTACCGCAACATTTCCCTCTTGAGCCTCTGGGCGCATGCCCCGTTCCTGCATAACAACTCGGTCGGCCCGGAGCTGTGCGGAGGTGGCAAGGACAAAGACGAGTTTTATGACTCGCCGTACGTGGAGTCCATTGCCGATCCACTCAAGACGATTAGAGCTAAGCCAGAACCCGGCTGCTGGCGGTTTGACACTAAGGACAGCGTGAGCGTGGATGGTCGGTTCGAACTGTACAAGGAATCGATGGACGACCTGCTGAATCCGAACCGCAAACCCAAGGTCACCATGCTGACACGGGAGGCCGAAGCCATCGGGCCTTTAGGCATACGGTTGATCTTCCCCAAGGACAAGCCAGCCGCCTTGATTGTGAATTTCCGCCACAAAGAATTTGTCCGTGACCTCGTGGATTACCTGAACAAGCCTGAACCGGAGGTTCTGAAGGATCTGGAAAGGAAATATGGACCAGCGAACGCGACGAAAATTCGGACGGTGTTCGACGCGATCAAGAAGAATCCCAAGAGCGTGGTGACAGAGGCCCATAAGCTCTCGCCCATTTACAGCACCAGCGTCGATCTTATCGAAAACGGCGATCCACAAAGGCACCCTATGTTTAATAAACCTTTCTCACAAGAGGAGAAGAAAGCGCTAATCGCGTTTTTGGCCACACTCTAAGGACAGTCCCGGTGTTCGCGAGAGAGGGTAATATGCAATCGACTATGCGCATCCGTCAGCATGCCGCCACCTGGCTAGCTGTATTAGGACTCTCATGCCTCGTCAGCGCAGCGCGCGCCGAGTTGCCTCTCCCGATTCCGAATGATCCCTCCGTCGATGAGGCGACATGTAAACAAGAGCTCGCGAATCACAAACCAACGCTTGCGCAGCAGGATCAGAACGATCTCTACCGCTGCAAGTTGGATTTCGCACGGCTGGAGCATGAACATCCCCTGACTTATGCGGATTTGGGAAAGATCACCCCGGCTGATCTCATGGCCGCGCGCACAACTCAGGAACGGGTTGATCAAATCTACGCCAGACTCACGGCCGGTTCGATTCCGAATGGGTTTTACGACGTCCGGGTGTTCCGGCTGGTCGGTGGGGTCCGATTCGAAGATTATTCGAAGATCGCCGGGCCCAGTGGACAAGGGCTCGATCTTCTGCTCAGCACACCCATGCTCGAGAAGGTTCTGCCGATCCTGTGGCGAGGCAAGGTCTTCGAGCGAGACCAACGAATCGTCCGCACCCAGTTGTTCGGGTTCAAGGTCCTGCCACTCCGGTTGTTCCCAGCCAAGGTCTATTGCGGCCAGAGCCTCTTGGACGGACGCCGTGAATCCATTATTCTCGACTATGCTTTCAGTAACGATCTTCCGGGATATCATCCAATGATCGATAGCTTCATGGGTCCCCAGTGGCTCCAGGTGCGAGACGAGATCCGGATGGTGCGACCAGGTTTTTACTTGGGTCGTGTCTATATGGGGAGGATTTTTGTGTTCAATGTCATTCTGTATCAGCCGGACCTCCTCACGAAGCCGCCAGATGACACGGCCTGGAACCGCGAGGACTGCCACGTTGGGCTCAAACGACAAGCAGCGCGGAGGTAGACCTGGCAGCCCGTTGTCGTGATCCGTCACTGACGAAATGGACGAGCCATTGGAAAAGGGTTGCAAGGGTTGCTGTCAAGACTGGGTACAGACGCATCACGCCTCTTTCCACAACTGTTGGCCGCGCCTTCCTAAATGACATGAGCACCCTGCTCTCAAAAGAGCATCACATTACTGAGAAAGCAGCGATGGAGTTCCAGCCATTCGGCCAGGGCCCGGATGGCCGCACCATTTATGACTTGAGCGGCGTCGTCGTCAAGGCGGTCGTGGAGCATCTCGAAGATCTGGTGAGCCAGAAGCATGGAGCCGACGCAGGTCTGCGCGCGGTGGAAGAGCTTGTTCGGCGACTGAATGCACGCATTTCGGATCCGGCCTACCATGTGACTGCCGACTTCCTTAAGAATCCCTGGAACGGCTACTCCAGTGAATTCGCAGCCTACAACGCCCAATTTTGTGTGGATATTTCTGAAGAGCCGCGGTTTCATTTCAGCATGGGCAAGGGAAAAGCGATCTCTCCGATCATCCAGGTGCTCGGCCGGCCCTTTTCGGTGCCTCAGATCTACAAGATGTCCGCCTATTTTTCTCAGCGGTACGGCAAGGATTCGTTTCTTGTTGATTCCATCAGCGTCTCCGACCGTTCGGCCGTCCTCCAAATGACGTTCAGCGATCGGATATGTAAGCATTTCGGGCCGTACCGGCGCGCCTGCGCCTTTCTGTGGTGTGATGCTGTCAAGGGCTATTTCACCGGAGTTCCGGAGCAATTCCATAACCTGCCGCCGGCGATCGTGGAGGATCGACGTTGTTTAGCGGAAGGCGACGACTACTGTGAATGGGTGGTGACATGGTCGGAGCATGAGCGTGGGGGGCCGTTGCGGCGGGTTACGGTATCTGTCGCTCGACACATCCTTCGGAGCGAGATCGAGCACAAGGAAGGTGTCATGGCGGAGCAAGTCCGCACCCTGGATAGCCGGCATGTGGAGCTCCAGGAAGCCTACGTTCGGCAGCAGCAGATCACGGCGGAACTCCAGCGACTGAATATCGGGCTCGAAGCGAAAGTGCGCGAACGGACCATCGCGCTGGAGCAGTTTCTGGCCCGCGTCTCGCATGACTTGCGCACGCCGCTGACGAGCATGACCGGCTTTGCGGACAACATGCTACTGGGTCTGGCGGGGCCGCTGACCGACAAGCAGAAACAGTACCTGATGCGGATTGTCGCGAACGGTGGTCGGCTGGGGAGGCTGGTCGACGAATTGCTGGACAGCCTGGTGGTCCCGGATCAGGAACGGCTCTCGCTTGGGGAGGTCGCCCTGCCGTCCCTGGCCTTGGAGGTCGTGGAGCAACTCCGTCCGCTCGCGCTGGCCAAGCATCAGCGGATGGATGTGCAGATTGCGGATAAGTACCTGACGGTCCTGGCGGATGCCGACCAATTGAGCCGGGTGG